>CAJHZB010000038.1_pt1 | contig 2728 bp, 1 predicted proteins | sample 9198931 | NCBI WGS metagenome assembly CAJHZB01 (sample SAMEA7708346, study PRJEB35096) | sediment metagenome | biome: marine neritic benthic zone biome [ENVO:01000025]; feature: sediment [ENVO:00002007]; material: shallow marine sediment [ENVO:03000034] sea grass bed [ENVO_01000059] ... | reverse complement strand
TTAAAATACTTTATTCCGTTATACAGTTCACCAACACTCTTATCTTTACATATATAGCCGTCTTTCAGATGAGTAACTGTTTCCAAAATGCCGCCTGAGGGATAGACAACTGAAGGAATTGACTGTTGTTTTGCTTCAAGTATAACGATTCCAAAAGGCTCCTCAATGACTGTTGGGCAAAGATGAAGATGACATCTCGAGATGAGGCCCATTACATCATCAATTTCTCCAAGTAACATGAACCTTTTTTCAAGTTTATCAGTCTTAATTCGGCTCTCTAACTTTTCTGCAAACTCATTTTTCCATTTGTATTCACCGGCAAGATAAAAATTGATATCTTCGTATTCATTAAAAATCAGTTTAGCTGCTTCGTATAAATCACCAACACCTTTTTCATATGTAATTCTCCCGATATAAATAATGTTAAATGAATCAGCAGGTATAAAACTGAAATCAGATTCCTTCTTCAAATATCTCTGCGGCACGCAGTTATAAATAATTTTTATATTTCTATGCCTAACACCGATCTGATTTAGCTCTCGGGATGTGTATAAAGAATTACAGACAAGTACGTCTGTATAACGCTGAACTAAGTATCTCCATACCCATTTATAAAATATGCCTTTTGCACCTTTAAGACTGTTGTCAGGCGGGTTAGGTAATCTGAAAACAACTTTCTTTTTAGTAGTTATGAGTAATAAGAAGGACCTTATAACACTCGAAAGGTCTGTAATATGTATATGAGTGGGGTTATATTCCCTGCAAATTCTATTAATACTTATTGATGCCCTTATGATATCAATAAATGTCTTAATAAGTATAAAAGGGTTTCCGGACAGTCCTACACGTCTCCCGGACACAATATTTATCCATTTACATCCTATGTTCTCAACCTCTTCACGCACCCGGCCCCCATGGTCCCTGTCTGTTACAAATAAAATATTTGCGTTGTTTTCATTTAACATTTTCATTATTTGCAGATTAGCCCTTTCCATACCCAGGACCGGTATGGATGGCATTACGACAAGTATTTTCAAATTATTTATCTCTCGATTCATTTTGTTATCAGCTGTTATTGATCACAAGGTCAAATAACTCACACTGTTTTTTTGTTAAACTGGCAGCAGTGTACTTCTGGAATTCTTCCCAGTTTGTATCGGGAGTATGGGGCATTTTATTGAATAGCTCAATGAGACATTCCAAAAGGGATTCAGTTGCACTATCTATGTCGTTATGGTCTTCAAATGTAACAACGTAGCCGGAGTTTGTTTCTTTAATAATTTCAACTACCGGGCTGTCTTTATGAAAAACGATGACAAGGGGTTTTCCAGACATGATGCAGGGGAAAATTTTTGAGGCATTATAACTCTTATCATTTGAACCGGGAACGATAATAAAATCTGATTCGGACATTAATTTTAGCGCCTCGAAAAAAGGTATTCTTTCAGTGCTCTCCATAATATATTGTTCGACATTATAACTTACGGATATGGGTTCAATTGTTTTATACCCATCGGTAGATGAATAGCTTGTCCCTATAAAATGCAATTTTAAATTCTGAAATATCTCACTGTTTGAGGTTAAGCCTTTTTTTATCGCACCACAGATAATATTCACTGCGGTAGACATATCGTTACCTCCCCTTCCGATATACACACCATTTATTTTTTTTCCTTCAGTGGTAAAGAAACGGTTTTCAAACTTACTGTTTATTGCTATCTCTTTGTCCTGCTCCGAAACACCGAACGTGATTGTTTTATGCGGCCTGTCTGAAATCACTGGATATCTTGAAATTAAAGTGTTTATATAGTCACTAGATACCGTAATAATTCCTCCTGTATCCGGGATTGTGCGCTGTTCCAGTTTTTTATGTATATACCTGTTCAGTCTATATTTTAATTTGTTGCTGAAGTTTTCTTTATAATCTATATCCGAATACCAGGGATCCTGAATATCCAGAACATATGGTACGTTAAATTTCTCTTTCCACATTTTCCCTAGCAAGAACGTATAGAACATAGTTGAGGAGAAGTATACAAATCTAATATTGAGTTCCTCTATCAGCCTGCATCCCTTAAAATATAGATAGGGGAATGCCCGTAATCCTAAGTTAGTTATCCCTGTGTATTTCATAATCATTTCCGGGAAAGCACGTACTTTATATACATCAATATCAGGGGGTACTGTTTTCTCCAGATCATTATCAATAATTCCACTCACATGTTTTGGCGATACCGTTAGAACAACCGGTTCCCAGCCATAATCTTTAAAATAGGGAAGACTGGTTCGGATCCTGTGCATATCTGCAGCATTAATAGGGGGAAAATGTGGTGATACTATCAGGAATTTATTGTTTTTTCGGGTCATATATTATTAATTTCTAAGTAATTTATCTACTTCTGAAATAAGTTTTTCTTTTTCAATATCCCAGTTATACCTTTTTTCTCCTAGATCCCAGGCTGCCCTACGTGCTTCATTTAAAGAATTTCGGTTTTTGTACCAATAGTGCAAGCAGTCAGTTAATTGATCTATATTGCCGGGATCATAACTGATTGAGGCTTCGGAAATATTTTTGCGTACTTCTTCATGTCCCCTTGTCGTTGTCATTATTACCGCATTACCCGCAAGAAGGTACGTAAAAAGTTTATTAGATATCGTAATATCATTATTGAGGCTCTTTTTTGGCTCAATAGCAAGGCCTATATCGTATTGGCTTGATAACTTAACC
>CAJHZB010000008.1_pt1 | contig 3125 bp, 1 predicted proteins | sample 9198931 | NCBI WGS metagenome assembly CAJHZB01 (sample SAMEA7708346, study PRJEB35096) | sediment metagenome | biome: marine neritic benthic zone biome [ENVO:01000025]; feature: sediment [ENVO:00002007]; material: shallow marine sediment [ENVO:03000034] sea grass bed [ENVO_01000059] ... | reverse complement strand
CAGGGACGCAATTATTGTAGGTACTAATACAGTTAAGAAATTCTTTTCCGGTCTTAATTTAAATATTGGTTACGGACTGGTTGGTGTTGGATACAGGGCACCCGACAGATAAATGGATAACAATAATAAAATACAGCCGGATATCTATAAAAGCCGTTATGTTCAGAAAAGGGAAGGGTCTAATCTGCCCGCGGAGTATTATGAACATGATGAAATAAACCTCTCAGATAATTCCCATATTAAAGACTACCTCGATATCATTCTAAGAAGGAAATGGATAGTCATTCTTGCAGTCCTTTTCTGTGTAATTACGGTTGCAATCTCCACTTTATTAACAAAGCCGCTTTATAAGGCTACTGCAGTAATTGAAATTATTCCTGACCCTCCAAAGATAACTTCATTTAAGAAAGAGAGTGAAGTGTCTTCAGATATCTGGAACACTGATGAATTCTACGAAACCCATTACAAACTTTTAAAGAGCCAGTCTTTTGCAAAACATATTATAAACAAACTTGGTATGGTCCCAAAAGCCGACCTGGAAAGCAGTGAAAAAAATAATAAAAAAAGTTTCATTGCTTTTGTAAAAGACAGTATCTCGGAAATTATTGGTTTTGGAGGCAGTAAAACCGCATCCGAAGAAGATGTGTTTGACCCAATAAAAGAATCAGAAGACAGGAAAAATATCGAAAATACAATTGCTACCGGGTTTATCTCTGGCGTACAGATTGTTCCCGACAGGAAATCAAGGCTTACTTATATTAATTATATAAGCACCGACCCTCAATATGCTACAAAGTCTGTAAACACTATTGTTGACGAATATACTAGGTGGACAGTCGGTAGAAAACACGCGGCTACTAAGGTGGCCCGCGAATTTCTTGAATCACAGCTTGACAGTTCAAAAGCCAGCCTTGAAAAATCAGAAGAAGAACTGGCAAAATTTGCCAAGTCTGTGAATGTTGTTTCTCTTGATAAAGATTTAAACCTGATCTATAAACAGCTTGCGGAGATTAACGAAGCATATGCCAATTCAGAGACCGAAAGACTGTCAAAGCAGGCACTATTTTCTGAGATTGAGAAAGGCAACTACGATTACCTTCCACAGGTTATTTCGGATGATTCACTACAGGAACTTCTTGTTGTAAGAACAAATCTCAACTCTGAATACTTAAATAAATCAGCAATTTACGGCCCAAATTATCCCGAGATGAAACAGCTGAAAGCGCAGTTAGGGGCTGTTAATTCCGCGATAGAAAAGAAAAAGAAAGACATCGCCGAGAGTATTAAAAAAGACTATAGGGCTTCGGTAAACAGGGAGGGTCTCTTAAAGAAAAGGGCAGAAGAACAGAACGTAAGGGCAGGAATACTTAATGAGCAGTCAATACAGTACAAAATTCTTGAAAGAGAAGTAAATACAAATAAATCTATTTATGACGAATTACTGCAAAGGTTAAAAGAGACGGAAATTACTTCAGCTTTAACCACTACTAATATTAATGTTGTAGATTACGCACTAACACCAAAGAGTCCATTTAAACCGGATTTTCAGTCTAATTTCCTAAAGGCCCTTTTTATAGGCCTTCTATTAGGATGCTTTCTTGCTTTTGTCCTGGAGTATTTTGATAATGCAATAAGGGATGATGACGAAATAAAAAGGAAATTCCCTATTCCGTATCTCGGTTCGGTACCACTTTTGTCGGTTTCGGATCAGGATAGTGAAGTAAATATGGAAAAAATTGTACAGGTTAATCCAAGGTCAATTATTTCCGAAGCATTCAGGGTAATCAGGACTTCTATCATGTATTCAAACCCGGATGATCCGCCTAAATCCATCCTGGTGACAAGTTCCCAGCCGCTTGAAGGAAAAACAACTTCCGCTTCAAACCTGGCTTTATCACTTTCACAAAATGATAAAAAAGTTGTACTGGTAGATGCTGATTTAAGAAAGCCAAGGCTTGATAAACTTTTTATTAATGGTAATTCCAAATCAAATGGTTTTGGCCTTAGCAATTACCTTATAGGTGAGGCTGAACTTGCTGACATTGTACATAATGTTGAAGATGTTGGCTTGTCGCTTATTACCTCGGGTACCATACCCCCGAACCCTGCTGAACTGCTTGGTTCGAATAAAATGCATGAACTGATAGAAAAACTGATTGAAGACTATGACTACGTTATTATGGACGGTGCACCGGTAATAGGTTTTGCTGATTCCCGCCTGCTTTCAAGATATGTAGATGGTGTATTACTCGTAACCAGCATAGGTATTACACAGAGAAATAATTTAAGGAATGTAATCGAAGAAATATATAAAGTCGGCGGTAATCTCCTGGGTACTGTAGTAAACAGGCAGTCTGCGAGTAAGGGGAAATATGGATATAACTATTATTACTACTATAATGACGAGTTAGGTAAAGATGTCAGGAAAATTCCTAAAATCAGGGGTCCTAGGGCTTAGTTTTTGCGGATTAGTAATTTCTTTTATCTTACTTTTTCACTACCAGGAGCTGGAAACCCAAAACTTTGTTCTGCTTGAATGGTTAAAACAGTCTGATGTCGAATATAATTATGATACTGCAAGGTATTATGTTAATAATGATGATACCGAGACTGCAAAGATATATTTTGTAAACTCTCTGAATGCCAACCCCTTATTTAATAAATCATTTGTAGATTTATCAGAAATTTATCTCGATCATAGTAACTATGAACAGGTGGATATTCTTTTAAAGCATTCTTATAACCTTTCACCTTACTCATTTAAGTTAATATGGAGAATGGCAATTCTTTCCCTATGGATAGAAGAAAAGGATTTTGCATTAAAACTCCTGAATACAATATCTAAGGTTGATTCGTGGAAGGTGTTTGATCTTGCCTGGAGGGTCTTTGATGACAAGGACTTAATCTATGAACAGATGGTTAATGACAACAATATTAAAAACTACTTAAAATTTCTTATCAAAAAAAATAAAGTTCAGGAATCAATCCCTATCTGGGCGGAACTTAGAAATAAAAATTTAGTTGATAATAAACTTGAAAATAACTACTTGGATTTTTTAATAAAGAACAATGAGTTCATAAAAGCCGGGAATATCTGGAAAGAAAAATATGGTTCTGGCAACGAT
>CAJHZB010000017.1_pt1 | contig 4254 bp, 2 predicted proteins | sample 9198931 | NCBI WGS metagenome assembly CAJHZB01 (sample SAMEA7708346, study PRJEB35096) | sediment metagenome | biome: marine neritic benthic zone biome [ENVO:01000025]; feature: sediment [ENVO:00002007]; material: shallow marine sediment [ENVO:03000034] sea grass bed [ENVO_01000059] ... | reverse complement strand
CTTCTTCTGATCATTCTTCTCACTGCGAATACTCCGGCTAGTGGTAGAAGTGGTAGTAGGAAGTTAGCTGCTGAGCTTGTTCCTGATACTGGCCCTGCTGCTACTGTACATCCACCGTCGCCGCCGTCGCCGTCATCTGATGATCCGCATGCTCCGATTGCTACACAGTTAGGATCTGCTTCTCCACCTAACAGTCCGCAGTCTGTGAATCCGTTGTTATCGTTATCGAATTCATCTTCACAGCTTATTTCACCGCTTGACTCACACTGTACGCCTGTTTCGGAGTCTACTATAAATCCGTCACAGCCAAAGTCTGCACAGTCGATTCCGTCTACTTCGTCGTTATCGATTCCATCTGTACATAGTGAACCATCTGGTGGGAAGTTTGGATTCTCACATCCATCAAGTGGTTTACACAGTGGGTCGCTGCAGTCTACTGGGAACCCTGTTTCTGGGTCTATCAGACATTCTGCTGGCGGTGGTACTGGGATTACATCATCAGTGCTTGGGATTCCTTCATCAACACCGATTCTTAGGAAACATCCAAATACTGCCGGACAGCTTTCCGGATTCTCTGCATCATCAAAGATTGCAAATGGTCCAAACTGAGTTGCTGATGCAAGTGGTCCTGCACTGTATACTCCAGGTGTTCCAAAATTACCGCTAGATACGTTGTTATTGGTTAAATTACAATCTGAGCTATCACTTGGATCAGTGCCGCAAAGCCCATAGTCTCCAAATGAAATTAGTACAAGATCTGATCCAGGGTTGGTACCGATTGAGTTAAAATCTTTAAATAGAGCTTGTGCTGCACAGTTAGCTGCAGGGAAGCCACCTTCACAGTTGCTATTATCTACTTCTTCATAAAAATTGTATACAAATTCACGTGCACATGATGTGCCAACACAAGTCTGAAGTGATGATTGATAAGCTTCGCCAGGAGCTGCTGTCCTAGCCCTTACGTTTGTACCGTATTCATAGTCCCCGCTTTCGTCTATGATCCTCACACTGCCCTGCATATAGTTCCAGGATACCGCGTTAAAAGTCGGTGGGGCAGCAATTGCGCATGTTTCAACCGGGGTTATCACCACTATACCCTCTCTTTCAGCAAGGTTTCCAATGTTTATTGTTTGCCCTGCGTTTGATACCATGTTTGAAAAATCATAAACAACAGTATCAAGTGGTGTATAAGTATCACAGAAGTTCCTGAGCTCAATGCAGTCTTCACCAAGTATCTGTACATGTACGGTTACCGCACCAAGTACCGATGCTACAGAGTCTCCACCGCTTTGGAGGTCAATATTCCCAACAGCTGTCTCCGGATTCGTGTTTGTTGCCTGAAGAATTGTGTTTCTGCCGTCTTTTCTAGTCCACCAGGACACAAGCTGGGTACCGACCATGTTTGTTTCAAGGTTTGGCTGCCTATCATCATATAGCCAGTCAAGTCCTGCTCTTACGCTTCCATTACTGTTTTCAACAGTACCTAGTAATCCAGCATTATAAATCACACTTAGGTCTTCAACAGTGTCACCACCAAGATTTGGTACAACGGTATTATTAGAAACGGTCATTGAAATCCAGCCGTTTGTAAACGGTATGGCATCACATGCAAGCGGAGTTTGCGCCTCGGCATTCCTAAGGCTCATTGCCACTGTAAATAAAAGTATAAGCATAAATGTTGTTATTATTTTTGAACCTCGCATCTTATTCTCCTTATAAACTTTTCTCATATACGATTTTATATTTTATAAAACTTAATCGAAATTAAAATTAGCAAAAGCGCTGTCATACCAGAGTGAATCCATACTGCCTCTTCCGTTTCCGTTATTCAGGCCAACATATAGAATAAAATAATCATTATTATCTTCGCCGTTATTAATAAAAGACATTCTAACAAAACCGTCTGATATTACGTTGTTAGGACAAAGAACCGGCGCTCCCTTTGAACTTGGGATTGCTTCATTTATCCCGTATTCAAAACTTGCGACGCTGGAATCACCTGACTCTTCAAGTAATGCTGGAAGAAGTGGGTTCTCCTGGTCAGTACATGCAAATATTACATTCCTGCATGAGAAGGGTACTTCGTTGAGGTCATATATATCTATATCAAAGCTTGTCCATATGTTCACAATATCAGCGGCAAAAACCTCAGCTGGAGGGTTTGTATCACCAATATTATCAAACTGAATACCCACAACATCAGAAAGTGTTACACCGCCCAGGGTATTAAAGTTAAAAGTGAATACGTCTTCACTTACATCCTGAGGAAATTCACCGATACCATTAAGGTTTGTCCTGTATTCATAACCGTTATTATCCTCTATTCTCAGGTTACCAATCAAATCAAGATCAAAATCATTGGGACCATCAACGTAAGTTGCAACTACTATTCCGTATGCATCGGATGGAAGAACAACACCCGATGGATTACCATCATTTGTAATGATATCTCTTAAATTATAGGTATGAGTATCACTTGGTGTGTAGAGATCAAAAAAGTTGTTCTCATTACAAAGATTGCCTACATTAAATATCTGGATATGAACCGTCTGAGCTGTTGCTCCGGAATTTGTAATCTGTATATAGCTTTCCCTGTCACGCAGGTCAAAAAAGCCTGTAAGCTGAAAATCCCCATGATCCGTTTCAGTAATACTGAGAGTACCTCCACCACCTGCATAAACATTTACGGCTGTTAATGCAGTAAAGACAAATATTAACGTTAAAAGTCTAATCAATTTATTTCATCCTCCTAAGATGATTTTATTTTATAATTTTTGAAGATCATTATACACCTTTTTTGTAGTATAAAATAGACTAAAATCTAATATTTATGGTGATTATAAAGTTTTAGTATTAAAGTAAAATTTAGTGAATTTGAATAATATCTGTTGATTTATAAGTACTTTGAATAATTTCTTCAAAATTTAGAAGGCCTTCATATCTTTCAATAATATTTTTTCTGGTTTTAGTCTTTGGGTTTTTTGACAGTAAAGAACAGCATTCCTTGTATTGCTGTATGGATGTTTCATAAGAACCAATATTTTTGGATATTTGTATAATCTCAAGCTTATCCATTGAAATCAGGGGCTGAAAAACCGGTACTGAAACATTACTCAATACTGACTCTATATTCTCAATAGTCTGGGATGCTACCTGTGACAGGGAATCACCTGTACATATAGCATTATAATTTTCTTTTTCAGCAAGAAACTCTGCAAATTTTACAATAAATCTTCTAAATAATACAAGCTCGTAACCATTTTCTATCTTGTGTTTTAAAAGTTCTTTTTGGAATTCATTATAAGATGCTATATATATCCTCGATTTGACCTGGTACCTGGTAATAATTTTAGCCAGTTCAACAATTTTTGAATCAATTACTTTTTGATTTGAATTAAAAGCATGAAAATGAAGGAAATCTACTTCGGCACCTCGTTTTATCATCTGGCATGAAGCTACCGGTGAATCAATACCGCCCGATAAAAGGGACAATATTTTTCCCCCTATACCTATTGGCATACCACCAAGGCCTTTTTCCCTGTTGGTATGAATAAATACTTCATCGGCAATCTCAATAAATATATTTAAATCGGGATTTTTCAGGTCTACAGAAAAGTTAAATCTATCCTTTATTTCTTTACCCAGCATAGAAGCCAATACCTGGCTGTCAGGCTTAAAGGACTTATCAGCTCTCTTTATCTGTAATCCAAAGGTTTTTATATTATTTAGATTCTCTTCAATTATTCTAAATAAATTTATTTTGATTTTATCTATATTTTTTTCAAGCTTAGTTGCTTTTGCATACCAGGAAATACCATATACAAATGAAAGTGCATCCTTATCTCCTTCAGTTAAAAACAGTCTGTCACGGTATTTTTTAACTTTACCGCCGGTTTTTCTCTGGATGTTGGTTACTAATTGTTCTATAAATACGTTCCGGTTCTTTCCCTTCAGGGCCAATTCACCAAAATGAATTAATATTCCTATAGTGTATTCATCCATATCCATATAATTTAACTGGTTCACACTACCTAAGTATAAACCTGCATTAACTAAGTCTGCCTTAGTTGCTCAGTGCTGCAGTTAGACTGGGGTTCTCAAATCTAAAAATAATTTTAAAATAACTATCGCAGCATTTGATACTCAGTACCATAGTTAGAAATATAAATTAGAACTCATACTTTTAGCCTTATTTGTTTATTACCGTAGTTATAAAAAAAGGGGCCGGGTAGTTTGGTCTACCTGGCCCCTTTG
>CAJHZB010000030.1_pt1 | contig 4287 bp, 3 predicted proteins | sample 9198931 | NCBI WGS metagenome assembly CAJHZB01 (sample SAMEA7708346, study PRJEB35096) | sediment metagenome | biome: marine neritic benthic zone biome [ENVO:01000025]; feature: sediment [ENVO:00002007]; material: shallow marine sediment [ENVO:03000034] sea grass bed [ENVO_01000059] ... | reverse complement strand
GGCTGCTTACCAACTGGGGATTTGATCCGGGACGGCCTTCTACGGTTATTTCAGTTATATCAAACCTTATTATAGCTGTGCCGTCTTCCTTAAGTTTTTCCACGGTACTGCTGACAGGCATTATGATAGAAGGCATATGAACCATAGGCGATGTGTTGCCGTCCATCGTGTTTTGAACATCCATCTCCATCAACAGTTTTGACACTCAGTTTGTAGGTAATAGGTTTTCCGGCTTCGGTGACTTTGAGGTCCATTTTCCTGAAATCATCCGCTTCTTCCTTCGAATAGTAGTCATAATCAGATTTGCCGATTACTTCCTCTGGTGTTTTTCCTGCTACTGCCGCGCCTCTTTTGTTTACCATTAAAAAACGCCCTTCTTCGTCTTTCAGGTAGATTACAGCTTCTGAACTGTCGATAAATAGTCTTAGTAGTTCTGCTTCGGTTGGCATGGTGGGTCCCCCTGTTTTTGAATATATGTTTAGAGTAACTTCTATATTGCTTGATATAAAGAATAATTACCTTCATTTTCTTTATCTTGATACAAAGAAAACGAAGCAAAAGAAAGATCAAGGCTAAACAAAAAGATACTAAAAATTAAATATTTTAACTAAATGATTTTAATTCCGCCCCACCCCTAAAACCATTCTTTACGTTAAAATAGTTAATTTTCTTTACGTATTTTTTGTAATGCCGTTTTAAAAAGACTGGATTCCGGAACAGGTCCGGAATGACAAAGAGGGATTGCCGCTTCTCTCTGTTCCTCGCAATGACAATTTACTTTAAGGTAAAAGTGAGTTCCAGATTGGGTTAAACTTTCAAAACAGATGTTTTATAAAGTATTAAGTTGGTAATGTGAAAAGTGTGCGATAGGGCAAAAAAAATCTGGATTCCCGTTTTTACGAGAATCCAGAAATTTTGTTAATAAAATTAATTAATACTCCTAGTCATAGTCAATCCGCCTGCTAATGGATTAAATTTCCAGTAAGAGTCCATGCTGCCTCTTCCATTTCCATTATTTAATCCAACATAAACTCCAAAAATACCAAGTTCATTTTCATCTGGCAATAATCTTATTCTGACAAACCCTTCATCGATATTGTTTCCTGGACAAAGGACTTCTCCTCCCCTGGAATGAGGAATTGCGTCATTAATACCATATTCAAAACTTGCAACACTTGCACTGCCAACTTCTGCAAGAAGAGACTCATAAAGTGGATTATCCTGATCGGTACATGCAAAAATTACATTTCTGCATGAAAATGGAACTTCATCCAGGTTGTAAATGTCGATATCAGCTAAAATATTTATATCAACAATATTAGTAGCTTGCGCTTCACCTTCTCCCTGGCTTACGGTAAACCCGATTACATCAGACCAACCAACACCACCTTCTTTGTTGAAATTAATAGTTGTTGCAAGACCTTCTTCTGAATCATCAGCGCCAAATAGTGTGGCACCGACGATATTAGTCCTGTATTCATAACCGGTACTGTCTAATATTCTGGAATTGCCTACAAAAGCGGTACTCTCGCCAGTTAATGTAATAACAACAAGTCCATATGCACCCTCGGGTAGTACAACACCGGATGGGTTGCCGTCATTAGTTAAAATGTTCCTCAGGTTATATACGTGAGTATCATTACCTGTGAAATTGTCAAAAAAGTTATTCTCATTACAGTTATTGCCAACATCAAATATCTGAATATGAAAAGTTGTAGCGTTTCCAAATGTTTCAGTTATCTGAACAAATGACTCTCTGTCTCTGAGATCAAAAAATGCATATTTTTGAAAACCAGTTGATGTATCTGATTCTATACCAAAATCGAAACAGGACGTTGTTGATAACATCAAAAACATAATAAATATATAAAAATAATGTGATTTAAGTTTCATAATTAATCTCCTCCTTTAATTTGCTTATTTTATATCGATTTTTACTATAAGTAAAGGTAAAAATTGGATATTTTTAATAAATTGAGTGGAGATTGTTTTGATGAAAGGCGTACTAGATCCTGAATCAAGTTCAGAATTACTGAGGTTTTATAAACGGCCTGCGATGAATAACGTTAAGAAAAAATGAAATAAAATCGTTAAGAAGCGTAAAGGGGTAGTGGAGGGATTTTACGCTTTAGATTTTAATTTGTTTTTTTAGTTAATGAATCGCCCAGCCTTGATGTTTCTTTTGCTTCGTTTTCTTTATATCAAGATAAAGAAAATGAAGAATTGCTAATAAGTAAGTTTGTTATTTTCTCTTTGTTCTTTGTCTAGATACAAAGAACGAAAAATCACGGCTAAACAAAAACATACTAAAAATTAAAAATTTTAACTAAATGATTTTAATTCCGCCCCACCCCTAAAACCATTCTTCACGTTAAAATAGTTAATTTTCTTAACGTATTTTTTGTAATGCCGGTTTGATAAGAATTAAACGACTTTTTTGGCCTGCTCTAATTTACCTTCGATGAGGGAGCGGATTTCGGATAGCCTTTCTTCTGATTCGGCTTCGAATCGGAGTACCAGTGCCGGTTGGGTGTTGGATGCTCTTATAAGTCCCCAGCCGTCGGGGAAGTTTACTCTTACACCATCTATATCAATTACATCGTAGCCATCCCGGAACATGGCAGTTACCTTGTCGACAAGCTCAAACTTTATAGCCTCTTCGACATCGACCCTTATCTCAGGCGTTGAATATGTCTTTGGTACACCAGCGAGTAATTCCGAAACTTTCTTTCCGGATTTGGATATTATCTCAAGTAGTCTTAACGCTGCATAGAAAGCATCGTCATATCCATAAAACCTGTCATTAAAAAACATATGCCCGCTCATTTCACCTGCAAGCTCAGCATCTGTTTCCTTTATCTTACTTTTAATAAGTGAATGTCCTGTCTTCCACATAATGGCATTACCGCCTGCCTTCTCTACACCCAAAAATAAATTAGAAGAACACTTAACATCGCCGATTATTGTGGCTCCGGGTCTTTCTTCCAGGACGCTAAGAGCATATATAAGCACAAGCATATCTCCCCATATTATAGTCCCGTTTTCATCAACGACTCCTACCCTGTCGCCGTCGCCATCAAAAGCAATTCCGACTTCGCAGTTATTTTCAATTACCGCTTTTTGCAGATCCACTAAATTCTCTTCAACAGTAGGGTCCGGATGGTGGTTTGGAAAAGTACCGTCAGGTTCGGAGTATAGCTCTGTAAGTGAAAAGCCCATTTCCTTTAGAGTCTGCGGGCCTACAAGCCCAACCATACCGTTGCCGCAGTCTACCGCTATATTCATTCCGGGGCGGATATGTACGGCGCCCTTCATATAGTTTACATATTCTTCTGTTATTGACTGGTCTGTAACGGCGCCTTCGCCTGTTTCAAAGTCTTCAGCTTCTATCATCTTTCTGAGGCCCTGAATACCGGCCCCGAATATTGAATCTCTGTTTATTGAAAGCTTAAGTCCGTTGTAGTCCCCGGGGTTGTGGCTTGCGGTAAGCATTACCCCGCCGTTTACATCCATATTAAAGAGGGAAAAATATAAAATCGGGGTTGAGACTATCCCGATATTAACAACATTAACCCCGGTTGAGGTGATGCCCCTTATAAGCGAATCAGATAGAGAAGGTGAACTTAATCTGCAGTCCCTTCCAAGTGAAACAGTCTTTCCCTTATCACGTTTTATCAAAGTGCCGTATGCTTTTCCGATCAACTCAACATATTCTTCCGTGAGGTCGGTCCCGTAAATACCCCTGATATCGTATTCCCTGAAAATTGCCGGATTAATCTCTGCCATTTTTATTCCTTTATTATAAGTAAATTATGATCGCCTTTAATTATAATTAAGCTTAGATAAATCTAAAGTATTTTATTGACTTTAGCCCCCCGCATTTTATCCTTTCTACCCATGATTTTTCCGGCGCTCGATGAATTTAAAACAAAACTTCAAAGCGGCAACCTGGTACCGGTCTGGGAAGAGATTCTTGCGGACTTCGATACCCCCGTTTCGGCTTTTAAAAAGATCGAGAGCGGTGACCATTCTTTCCTCTTTGAAAGCGTGGAAGGCGGCGAAAAATGGGCGCAGTACAGCTTTATCGGATCAGATGTGTCCGTGGTGTTCAGATCAAAGGGCGAAAACATTGAGATCATAGAAGGCGGCAATAAAACCAGCCTGAAGGGCGACCCCATAGATGAGCTCAGAAAGCTTTTATCACGTTATAGCCCCGTTGAAACACCGGAGCTTCCAAGGTTTCACGGCGGGGCGCTTGGTTATTTTACATATGACATAGTGCGTTTT
>CAJHZB010000048.1_pt1 | contig 5111 bp, 3 predicted proteins | sample 9198931 | NCBI WGS metagenome assembly CAJHZB01 (sample SAMEA7708346, study PRJEB35096) | sediment metagenome | biome: marine neritic benthic zone biome [ENVO:01000025]; feature: sediment [ENVO:00002007]; material: shallow marine sediment [ENVO:03000034] sea grass bed [ENVO_01000059] ... | reverse complement strand
TTCTGAACACTTCCTCGAAATTATGAATAAAAGTGTCTCAAGCAAAATGAGATCAGTTAATACGCCTGGTGTTATGATGAGCGGCGGCCTGGATTCCACTTCGATAGCAGCCCTGGCCGCAAAGAATTCCGAAGAAAAGCTAAGGACTTTTACTTACACATTTAACAAATACAGGGACTGTGACGAGAGTTATTATGTCGACTGTTTCTGCAGGATGTATGATGTGGAAAGTATACGCTTAAACGGTGACGACTATTTACCTTTATTTGATTTGAAATCGCTTTGTATAAGTCCTAATTTCCCAAACCAGGACTCTTACCAGGTCCTTAAAAATAAGCTTTACAGTGAAGTGATTAACTCCGGCACAAATACACTTCTTACGGGCTGGTATGCCGACCAGCTTTTTGTAGGGGCCGAATACTGGTTAAAGGACTGTCTGAGGGATATGAAGTTTTTGCGGGCGCTTAAAACACTTAACTCCTTAATATCTAAAAAGGGCTGGCATGAAACAGGGAAAAATAGTGCTGTGAGGGTCGCCCTCAGGCCTCTCAGGCATATTAAGAATTTTATTAAAGGCTATCCAGTCCGGGGTGATATGTATTATTACCTAACCCCTCATTGCAGGTCACTTCTCAACACTAATGAACATTGGGATGAACATATTAAAAATAGTGAAAGGACCGGACAGGTATTAAACGTGCTTGGACTTAGAAGTGCATTTGACGCTTCTGCCTGTTCACATTGTATGTCAGGAGTAAATATTGATTTCAGGTATCCATTCAGGGACCTCAGGCTGATAGAGTTTTTTCTAAAAATCCCCGCATACCAGCTGTATGACAGTTCCGAATATAAAAATAAATATATTTTAAGAGAAGGGATGAGTAGTCTCCTTCCAAATGAAATTATGAAAAGGAATAATATTACAACTTTCATGCCCCTGCTTGAAAGCAGTTACAACAGTTTGAAATCCGGGATGGATTCGGTTATTTACAGTAAAAAGGAAGAATTATGCAGGTATGTTGAAAATAATATTCTAAATGCTATTATTAATAAACAATTTAAAGATTTAAATGATATTGAGTACAATCTTTACTGGAATTTATTTACATACCTTGAATGGAAATCGGAAGTATTTAAATGACGAAAATGAAAAAGACTGAACCCAGTAAAACGGTAGAAAAAGTAAAATACGAAAAACCAAAATTAACATTCTTTGGAAAATTGTCCAAGCTTACACTCGGGGCCTCACTTCCCGCCGGCGAATCCGGAATGGCTAATACAGAAATGCCCTAAGCCAATTTCTGATTAATCGTATTTATTGATACGGTATTACTATTAAATTAGGCAAGTTATCTTATTCCTGGCTGGTATACTTATATTTATCTGTATACAATTTTATTATTAGTTAGTGGTTATCTGTGCCTTCTGAATACCTCAAAGAAAATAATTTTATTATGGAATGCCTTTCAAGGCTTTTTCCTGATTTCCAGAATTCACAAGATGAATCTGATCCCAACCAGCTAAACTGGGACTATGTAATTACAACCGCAGAACTAAACAGTGTAATTCCACTTATTGCCAAATCCATAAACCTCCATTACAAGGAAAACATCCCCGTTGATGTTGTTGAAACTGTTTCCGGGATAAACCGGGAAACAGCGGTAAGCAACCTGATTAAATTAAAAGAATTTTCAAATATTAACAGGCAGTTGAATGAAACCGGTATTAAAACAGTTGTATTAAAAGGACCCGGCCTCGGGGCTGATATTTACGGTGATATATCACTCAGGCAGTTTGGGGACCTCGATATTCTTATTAACAAAGATTACCTGGCCAAGGCGGTAAATGTCCTGCAGTCTAACGGTTACGAATACAGTTTTGACTATACAAACGACCAGGTTGAAATTTATAAGAAATCCCCCCTTTATCTGACTGACCAGGATATGCACTATTCATTTTTTAATCCTGTCAAAAAGATATATATCGAACTGCACTGGGCCCTTATGCCGCAAAAATATTCATTTTCGCAGGATGTGGCTGAAGTTTTTGAAAATAAGGTGTCAGTTTCAACCGGCCAGGGTGATATTTTCATACCCGGTGATGAAGACATGATCCTTTTTCTTTCTCTTCATGGTTCCAAACATTTCTGGTCAAGGCTGATCTGGATATTTGATGTTGCTGCTTTTATTAATAAGAAAAAAAATCTGAACTGGGAGCTTGTGATTGCTAAATCAGGGGAACTTAACTGCAGTAGAAATCTGTTACTTGCTATAAGCCTGGCCCGGGAAATCTTTGGTGTTGAACCCCCCGGGGTTTTCCATGCGTATTTAAAAAATGATACAAAAATACCAGGGTTAATAAAAAAGGTTCAGAAAAACTTTGCTGCTATCTACGATCTTGAGACAATTGAATCAGGAAATAAAACATTCTTTCTAAATTCCATGGAAAGTTATGCTGATAAATTTCGTTTTGTAGCTGATCAGATTTTTAAGCCAACAATTCATGAGCTTGAGTTAGTTAATCTTCCCAAGCGGATTTCTTTTTTATATAATCTAATAAGGCCATTTAGGCTTATTAAAAAAAATATATTAAAGATCTTTTCGCATAACTAGGGACTTATCCGTATTATCACTTCCATCAAACCCTGAAAATATAATCCCAATAAGTAATGCAAAATAGACCGCATTTGCAGGTATGTGAAGATTAAAATCAACGAGGCTGTGTATCAGGATGGAAATTATTCCGCAAAGTGCACCGAGCCTAATATATGCGGCAAAGTAGTCTTTCCTGTTAATAAAGGTGGTTATTCTTCGGAGTGAAAATTTTAATAAAAAGTAAGCAGGAATTATTAAAAGAAGAAAACCAACTAAGCCTGTTTCTACCAGAAGCTGCAGGTAATCGTTATGTGCAAAATTAATCCTGCTCGCGGCTTCCAGGGTTTTGTACTTAGGGTAAATATCTCTGAATGTGTTCAGGCCTGTGCCGAATAAAGGAAAATCATAAAAAATTCTTAGAGAATCTTTCCATATCTGGTTTCTCGCACCATTTTCTCCTACAGATTCAACAAACCTCCTAATTAAAGGATAAAAACTTATAAAAAATACGTAGCAAAGTGTCATAAATATTCCAAAAGCTAGAATTATTTTTTCAATCGGATTATTCTTTGAAAACCTATTTATTAAAAAAAACATCAGGATGGAAGTGACGAAGAAACTGAAGATTGCCATTCTTGACTGGGATGTAAACAGGGTGATCCCCATAAAACTAATCACAAGAACAAGGGTGATTTGTTTAAATATTCTGTCAGATGAAAGTAAATCCTTGATATAAGAGTTTCTGTCTTCATTCTCAAACTCATAATTTCTCTGCCCCAGTGCGTATCCTATCAGTAAAAAAATAGTAAGTTCTATGAATCCCGCATAATGGTTTCTGTTTATATATGTCCCTGTTGAAAGTTCGCCAAGATATATACTCTGGTAGATACCGATGAATGATTCACAGAAAGTGATCAGAAAAACCAGGTAAATCAATATTTTTATCCTGTTTTTATTGTTGCAGAAGAAGGCTACGGAAATTCCGAATGAAAAATATGCTAGCAGAAGTAATATTTCCTTAAAAGTGGAAAAAGGATAAAGGCTAATAGTAAAGAAATCTTTATTTTGTATGATACCTATACTGTTGAAAATCTCTTGATTTGTTGACCAGATTGAGTAAGTTGAATTAGATATAATTTCCAATATTTTTAGTGGAATAGGGGCAATCTGTAAAATAACAAGAAGGAAAAATCCGACTATTAAGTAAAAGACCCTTTTTTCACGAATTTTTAATGGTTCTCCCGATAGAAAAAGATATAATGAGAGCAGCAGCAGGAGAATAAAACATTCAATCTGTAACAGTATTTTGGCCCATTCTTCCACGCTTCCATATGGTATTGGTGATACAAGCAGAATAATAAAGATAAATAAGAGAGCAGTATAGGTGATAATATTTAATATTATATTCATATTTTGATTGTAAACTATTTATGTTATTATAAATTTGTATTCAAGGAATATTTAAATAAAGAATTCGTGAAAAAATATACGTATATATGTTTAGTAACAAAAAATTACTGTTTAAAGTATAAGTAATAATGATATAATTTTTAAACCCATAGGACTAATAATATGAGAAAAATAAATTTATTAGCAATTTTACTATTAGTATTTGCTTTTTCACACGACTCTTATTCCGGGTCTGTGATTGGTAAGATAACATCAACCATTAACGGAAACAAGCAGGTTCATCCTTTGCTTACGGATGAAATGCAGAAGTTTAACAGTGATTCCAGGTTAACAGTGCGTGGCGGTAAGTTTCTTATTAATGCCGGCACATTATTAAAAGTATCTGAGTTTGAAGACAGGCTGGTTTTTTTAATTGATAACGGCCAGATGAAATTCCAGATATTTCCCGAAAAAGTAAAAATTGTTTTTCAAACACCCCAGGGGGAAATAGCAACCCCTTCTATTGTCAACGCATCGTTAAACTCTATTGAGGGTGAACTTGTCGTAAAAGAAAATGATACAACTATTGTACAGCTCAACAAGGGCAATCTTGATGTTCTTACCCAGACAGGAGTTGTAAATTTATACGAAGGTGAAGGTATTGTGCTTGCACAGGCAGACCTTGGCGAAACAAGCAGCCCTTCGGGAGGAAATAACAATTTAACCCGGCCTATTAGAGGGGCCTCCAACCCACTTCCTTTGGAACTGCTGAGTTTTTTAAGACTTGCCGGTGAGAAAGGATTATCCACTACGGTAATTGATCCAAACGGAAGAATTAAAATTGAAGAACTGAGAAACCAGGGTTATGACGCAAGAGTTGTAGATTATAACCTTGAGACTGAAGACCAGGAATCAATTGACAGCAGCACCGAGGTAAAAGTTATTTGTTCAACGGTCAGCGGAAATAATCCCACACTTGTTGTGAGGCCTTATGACAACTTTTATCCGGAAACCGTAAGAGAAAAGAGTTTAATAGGGCTTGAGGTAGAGCAGATTGCCGATTCGGGATTCAGGGATGAATACAGGCGCGGTATATATGACATCGTTGTATCTGATGACCAGGAAAGG
>CAJHZB010000019.1_pt1 | contig 5191 bp, 4 predicted proteins | sample 9198931 | NCBI WGS metagenome assembly CAJHZB01 (sample SAMEA7708346, study PRJEB35096) | sediment metagenome | biome: marine neritic benthic zone biome [ENVO:01000025]; feature: sediment [ENVO:00002007]; material: shallow marine sediment [ENVO:03000034] sea grass bed [ENVO_01000059] ... | reverse complement strand
TTATTGTAAGTTATTCAGACCTCAAAAGCGCCCGTAGCTCAGCTGGATAGAGCAACGGACTTCTAATCCGTAGGTCACAGGTTCGACTCCTGTCGGGCGCGCTCTTTTTCTCTAATTAATACAGGTATTTATAAGCGTAAGGTTCCAAAGGTTTAAGTAGGTAATAATTACTGCTATACAAACTGTTATACTTTGATTTAAAATTCGGGTGATTTTCACAAATTCTGAATGCTATTCTCAGCTACTTTTTCAACAGTTTCATGTAAAGATTTATCTATATGAACATAACGCATAGTAGTTTTTAAGTCAGCGTGGCCAAGTATCTTGTTTACTGCAACAATATTTCCAGTTGCTTCAATTGCTCTACTTCCAAAAGTATGTCTTAACGAATGAAATGTAACATTATTCAAACCTGCACGTTTACATGCTCTCTTGAAAGAGTTTAAGGAGTCTGCTCTTTTGTAATGTTCTCCATTTGTTGTTAAGAATAGGTACTCCTGATAACTTGTTTTAAGTAATTGTTTCTTTAATTCATGTTTTATATTAGAACTAATAGGAATATATTTTATTTTTTTTGACTTGCTATTTGTTGCTTCAACGAAAATTAATTTATTATTAAAATCTATGTTTGACCATTTAAGAGTTAATATCTCCATTTTTCTCATGCCAGTATATAAAGCTGTGAGTACAATTAGTCTTAAATGATTTGGGCATTTTTCTAAAAGTTTATTCTCTTCTTCAATTGTAAGTATTCGGTCTTTTTCATTGAGTTCTTGTAAGAACTTTACTTTTGATACTGGGTTGTCTCCGTAGAATCTGTTTTTTTGCTTTGCAACATTAATGCAATGTCTTAGACAAGCAAGTTCCCTATTGATGGTAGCAGGTTTTATTTGTTTATTATTAACTTTGTCTCTTAATCGAGAAGATTGGTAATCAATTATATCTTTTGAGGTAATAGAATTAATCTTTTTACTCCCAAAGAAATTTATTAAGTGTTTTAAAGATAATTCACTTCTTTTCCAAGAACGGTTTTTTAATGTTTCTTTAATATAGAAAATATATTCATCTCTAAATTCAGTTAATGTCGGTATTTTTATATTTATCTCATCATGCTTACCCATAGCAAGTTGTCTTTTCCTTTTTGCTAAAAGGTTAGTTGCAAAAGTTTTTGTTACTTCTCCAACTGCACCCACACTTTCCATTTTTAGTTTCCCATTAAAGCGGTAACGAATATAATATTTTTTGGTCACCTTACCTGATTTGGTTTTATAATCTCTGATAAATACACCCATAATTAACCTCACCTAAAGTATTTCTTTAAACGGAGACTTCTTTTTTTCTTTTTCTGGTAAATGGTTATCCAGGTATTCAATAACTGCATTTCTAACTATCTCGGATGTGTCCATTTCCAGTTTCCACTTAGCCTTTTTTAGGGCAGTCAATAGATCAGACTGAATCCTGATATTAAGGTTAGTGTTCATTACTACTTCACCTCTACTCATAGGTGTATTGGAGCATTATACGTATATACTGTCAATACGTTTAAATACTAAAATTTGTTAAGCATATCACTATAGACTTATCTCTGACTCATCAATTATATTTATTTAAAATATGATAAAAAGAATTATTTTAGTGTATTATTAACCCATGCTTGATAGTAAAAAGTTTTGGGTAATTATCTATTTTATATTTGCATCAATTGGATTCTTTTTTAACCAGAACTGGTTTGGCGCCTTTTTTTTGTTAATTGGAGTAATTGGATTACTCTGGGTTATTAAGAATGACTATTTTTCTTAATTCTTAGAAATATCAAGGCGAGAGGACTCGAACCTCCGACCTCAGCATCCCCCCAAGAGGGTCTCTAAGTACATAATATTCCCTAATATCTCCCCCGGTTCATAAATAGATATTCTCCGCATGCGGAAAACCATCGGAGAGCAGCACGTGCTAACGTTAGGTTCCCCCGGATAATTACATTCCGCATCCAGAAACAGGGTATAAACACCCCATATCAGCTCCGTATTTGACCATAGAGACACGACATTTATAAACAAGGATAAGGGTAGGGTTAATCCGATCAAACGATCAGGGTATTGGGGTTAAATGATTGATCGGATGATCGTTTCTTTTTATTTCTCAAATAATTATAGGGAAAAAATTACGTGGTAAATATTCATTATAATGGATGTATAATTTTTAAAAACCTCTTGGAGGAATTTCTAATGAAAATTTTGCCTGTTATACTTGGATCGATCTTAATTACTTTAGTTTGTTTTGCGACACCGCTATATGCTCAAAATTTCAATTTTCCTTTTAACGATACAATGACAACTCCTTTTGGTCCCGCTTTTGCTGATGTTATTCTTGAGTCTGATAATTTTCTTCCCTGCGAAGGCGGCCCAATTGCTTTGTGTTATTATTCAGGTCCCGAAACTGAAACTTGTGAGCTTACACCTGACGGTATGGCAGCAAATTGCCGGTGTTTTGAGATACCATATGGTAAGTATTTTGTCCTTATAAATGGAATCCTTAATCTGGACATCTATAATGAAACTGTAGAAGTGTGTGGTTTAGAAGGCAGCGATTGTCAGACAACTAACTCTGCTCCAGTATGCGAAGCAATTAACAACGGAACATTTATACCGGATACGGATGTAATATCTACTTTCACATTTGGATGCATACCTGAAGAAGGCATTGGTAGTACAAATTGTTCACAGAATCTTTATGCCGGATGCATGACAGCCCCTTGCACCAGAACCGCCGAAGACGGGATTGTAAATTGCCTATGTCCCACTTTTGACGGTCCGTTCCAAGTAGGTCTCAATAATCAGACATGTAATCTCGGAGGGGACCTGGTTTGGTCTGCGTCGTTCGAACCCAGTGATGAGATTGGCACAGCCCCTACACCTCCAACTGGTGGTTGTATCCCTGACGCTCCAGAGTCGGTGGGTGGGTGCCCGCTTTTGACTGAGAATATTCCTAATCCTCCTCCTGATATAGACTGTAGTAAAGTATGCCAAGAGTATGCGGATTGTGTGGATACAATTGGCATTGAAATAGGATATACTTGTGACGCTACGCTGTGTACCTCGACTTGCGACGACGCAGAGCTTGTTGGTGAAGCTTGTAACGGGCTTCAGAATTGTGCGATAACAGAAATATTTAAGCTGGAAGAAGAAGTTGGCTGCAGCTGTTGTGCTAGTCAGATATGCAATTGTGACGCAAACTCTCAAACTGAGCAAACAATTTTTGATTTGAATGAAAGACAGCGAAATTTAGGTATCACTCCACAGTGTGATACAAACGACACTCTTTGCGGGGAGAGCCCTAATAGCTCAGCTTGTGCTTTAGCACCTGCCGGAGCTCAGAAGTCCTTTCCTTTATATCTCTTGATACTGGGATTAATAGCGTTAAGGAAATTTAGGAGAAAATAAAAGAGCTAGGGTAATGGCAGAGGAACTATGGATGACATATGGCTTATTGATAATCAGGGCTAGGATATTATTAATTTAATTTTCTATAAACAAGGGGCATTGATTCAGGCCATTGCTCCTTTTTTTATGTCTTGTGGGGATTTTCAAAAAATCTTAACCCGGATTTAGTAATGTTTCCGGTGCGTGCACCGGCCACCCCCCAAGCCCCCATCAACCCCTTGGATCTCAATAGGGATGGTACCTTCTCACATATGCAATAAATCTATGGAATATTTAAAATTCCATTAAATTTAAGTGTATAATAGATAAAAGCAGTCAAGGAGGAATAATGTTATGAAAATAAATACAAATTTATTTATTCTATTTTTAGCATTAACTATCTGCTTGTTTCCAGTAAAAAGTGTATTTGCTGGTTTAGGCGGAAGTGCTGTTGTTACTTTACCCGAGACAGATAATAATATAGCAGACGATGGAGTCTCTTCACTCTTTTATATATTTGATTTGAGAGAAAGGGAAACTTTCATCCAGTTAACTTTTTCAGATGGTTTAGGGTTTGCACAGGCTGGTTTTGACGGGGCTATAGCCCACGTGCAGATATTTGACGTAGGCAATAACTGTAATGAAAACAACTTTTTTGATGGCTACACCATAAACGATACACACGTTTATAACATGAGGGACATTCAAACTAATGACGGCAACCCTTCAGGTGTGGTTTTACCCGACGGCGCTTACGGAATAGTCGCTATTACAATGTTTGCTACTATAGGTGGTGTGATTGAGAATCAGGCATTTCCAATTGGCAATCTCAGAATTATTGACAACAATGGCTATGAATACAGAACAAATGCTCAGGCATTTGTAGAATTAGAACCTTTTGACCCATCAATAAATCCGGCGATATTTTATTCATTTAATTTCAACCAACAGGGTGGTGTTTCACTATCGGATGTAGTTGGGATAACTTTATTTGTGGTTGAAGACCCAATATTCGAAATTGAATGGATTGCACAGCCCGTGCAGGGAATATTCAGTCCGTTTGATATAGATATTTACGACCTTAATGAAGTACCATTTTCATGCAGGGATATAATCTTTTCCTGCGTAGATGAAGATAACCCGCTGCTTGAAGAGCTTTTAACCATTGCAGAAACAGCTAATGTAGCAAGTTTTGAGTACGGGATAAACAATGCGATACCTCATTCAAAAGGAGGTGAACTACTTTGTCCGGGAAATGTAATTTCAGAAGGTACAACAATATTAAGGCCTGAGGTATATCCTACTACACAAGCCTTCACTGATATAATAAATCAACTCGAAGCGGAAGGTCCTTTTTTCTTTGGATACATTGGTCTTAACAATGGAAACGGCAGGGGCAGTATTGATTCATTTTGGGTATGGAATTTTGCACTAAATATTCAAGAATAAATGTATTTCATCCTAAATCTTCCTTAAAAGACTAGGAGCAGTGATTCAGGTCATTGCTCCTTTTTTATTTCCATTCTCTAAATTCTAATAATCACAGCAACTTACAAAAACCAGCGGAGAGCAGCACATCCTAACGTTATATATGGTTTAATCAAGAGGAAATTACAAATGATTTCAAAGTAGGGGAGCAGTGCTGTAATAAGGCATTTGTCGGTGGTTCAAATCCAGATTACCATGCACTTAGGACTACCACATCGCATTTGGCAGAAATAAGCATGTCTTCTGCCACACTGCCAAGAAACGCTTTGGAAACGCCGGTCCTC
>CAJHZB010000024.1_pt1 | contig 5627 bp, 2 predicted proteins | sample 9198931 | NCBI WGS metagenome assembly CAJHZB01 (sample SAMEA7708346, study PRJEB35096) | sediment metagenome | biome: marine neritic benthic zone biome [ENVO:01000025]; feature: sediment [ENVO:00002007]; material: shallow marine sediment [ENVO:03000034] sea grass bed [ENVO_01000059] ... | reverse complement strand
ATGATTCCCTGAGGCAGGAAGTAAGTTTTATTTCAGATATAGAATTCAGGGACAATAAGAACCTGAAAGTAGACGTAGCGTTTACAGATTTAAAAAAGGGTGAAATAACCGGGTTCCTTCGTTTTCCCTATGATCTTTCCATATATATAACCGCAATTGTAGATTACAGTGAGGGCCTGGATACGTTGGGTAGACTCACCTTTATCAACAGCAGTGATAAAGCCGAAGAGGGAGTATTAAGTTTTGACCTCTCACACGAAAAAGAGAGTAAAAACCTCCTTATTAACAAATTAACCGGAAGTATAGTAGAAGTCCTTTCCCTGGACATGAAAGGGCTTGCCGGAAGCCTGCCTGGTAACGGCATTTTAAAATTAAACGGGGACCTTGAAGTCCCGGAAGCCTCTCTGCTTGAGCCGTGGTTTCCTTTCCTGGGCAGTATTAAAATTTCAGGTTCCCTTTTTACTGACAATCTATTTGTAAAGAAAAATGAAGATGTTACCTCTGTAACTTCGGGGATCGAGTCAGAGAGGTTTTTACTCGATTTTGGTGAAAACAATAAAATAGCGGCCAGGAAACTAAGCACTAAAGACGGCCTGGAATTTATCTACGCAAAAGAAAATGATATAACCCTCTACGGCCTTAATCTCCGGGACACGGAATACAGTGATTTTATTTATACCGATTACGAATCTGCAGCAGGAAAGATTAAAAGCCTGGATTTCAATTTCAAAGAGGAAACCTGGGACGTAAAACTCACATCCGGTGGGCCAGAGGTATTAAACTACTCCCTAAACGTTATATTGAGTGACTATCTCCTGAACCTGGAAATCAATAATAAGGAGGAGCTTGTAATATCAGGTGATATTAAAGGGGCGGACGGAAAGTACGGCGCATTTAATCTTCTGACATTCTTTACAAACTTTAATTTTAGTAATAACAAAATTACATTTAACGGCCTTGAGGCGGGTATTGAAACATACGGGGATCTTTATATTGATACAGGATCATTTATTTTCCCCGCCCCCGGGAGCGGTGAATACCTGCTTGAAATTAAAGATTCCAGATTTATTTATACTGACCCGAACATAAATGCTGAAAATATAAAGGGGCTTTTTACAATAAAAGCCGGCGGAGAGGGAAACACTGCTATAGAGGGAAGGATATTTGCCGATAAGGCATTCGTTTACAGTAATGAAATTGACGGCCTGAATTTTGATTATTTTTCACTGGGTGACGATTACAAAATCAGCAGCATTAAGGGCGGATTCCTGGGCGGCTCGCTCGGGGGAAGCCTCGGATTTAAAACACTGGAAGAGAGTATATCATTTGAAACCGCTATAAAACTAGCCGGAGTAAAGAACGGCAATTTTAATGCCAAGGGTATAAATTTTGATTCGAAAGGCCATTTTTCTTCCGGGCATTTTAAAGATACAAAGGGAGTACTCAAATTTAATGACCTCTTTCTTGGCCAGGGATATACGGAAGTGGACTTTGACGGAGAGCTGGATTTTACCGTCGATCCTGAAACCATATCGATAGTTAATGGGTTTATATCTAATGAAGCGGGAAAAAGGTTTGAATTCACGGGAGGCCTTAAAAACTATGCCGAAGAAAAGAGGGATTTTAATTTGCTGGCACCTGAAATCCCACTGGACTTTCTGATAGACGTTTTTGCAAGCTATCTTCCCGACAGCACTTTTATACTGGACGTTGAGGGGATAGTGTCAGTAGATTTTGATGCGTTAAATTTTTTGAGCGAAGATGAAATATGGAACGGCCTGATAAAAATAAAAGATTCAACGGTATCTGCTTTTATCAATAATGCGGATGTTCTGCTGGAAAATGTTGAAGGGTCAATCACTATAAGGGAGATAGACGACGTTGAGAACAGGCTCGTTGCACTGCTGGGAAAAGACCTTACGATTGACAGGTCGGTTTATAAGAAATACCTGGCGGAGGTAAAGGAAGAAGCAGATACAGAAACCAGGGACTATCTTAAAATCGGCAAACTGCAGTACGGATTTTTTGTCATGGACAACATTGAAGCCAAGTTTGAAATGGACAACGACGAATTAAACCTTATATACCTGAGGTCAGATGTTTATAACGGAAATATCTTTGCGAGCGGAATATTTAATTACGAAGATTCAAAGGAGAATTACAATATTAACCTGTTGTTTTCGAGGCTCAGCCTTAAAAGTATATCCGACAGCCTGCCGTCCATGGAAGGTTATATCACTGGTGTTATAGACGGGCTTCTCTGGTTTTCAGTCGGTAAGGGTTATACGACTATCAACGGCCCATTTTCATTCTGGGCAAGAGACGCCAAAGGCGAGAAACGGACAATAGGCCGGGCTCTTCTTGAAAAGATAGGTGCCAAGGGCAGGTTTTTTACAGGATCTTCCAGGAGGTACGATAAGGGAGAGATTGCCGGATATATAAAGGACGGATTTATAACATTTAAAAAACTTATTATTTCGAATAGAATACTTGGTTATACTGACTTAAAAATCCAGGTGGATAAGCGGCAAAATTCTATTACCGTGAAACACCTGTTTTCTGTGATAAGAGAGCTTGCAAGAAGGGCAAGCAGGGGAGATGTAGAGATTGATTTTCAGTAAGGATAAATTAAGGAGCAAATGATGAGAAATATTACAAATAAAATTAGCTGTTTTTTCTTTTTAATTTTTTCAGTGACCCTGGTTTCATGCGCAACGATTACGGTAAATGTTTATTTCCCTGCAGAAGAGGTAAAGCAGGCATATACCAATCTTGAAGAGGAGTTTTTACTGGAAGATATACCTGAAAATGAAGACACGACTGCACCACAGGCACCCCCTCCTCCGGGATCAAGCCTGAGGGAATTTTATAAAGAAGAGCCGACTATAACTGTTACCAAGGTAGTGCCGCTTACGGGCGAGTTTAACTTTGACCTGATTAATAAAGCTTTTGCCCAGGAAAACATTGCAAGGACCATAGAAGCTGAACTAAAGAAAATGCCAAATGTCGTAAAGGCATTTCAGGCGAGGTCTGCAAGAAGGGGTAAGGTAAACGCACTGCTAGGTTCAAATAAAGTTGGTGAAGGCAATAGAGGGATGCTTGTAGCGAGGGGTGACCTTACAGCGGCTGACAAATCAGTGATGAATGCTGAGAATAAAGACAGAAAGGTCATTATCAAGGGAATGACAGTTGCAATACTTAAATTAAATAACCTTGGTGATACATCTGCAAACGAGAAGAAGGTCTACCCTGAAGCAGCAGAGCAGTTTGCCGCAACAAGGAGAGATGCCTCCCAGTCAGGCTGGTCAGTCCAGCTTCCAAACGGTAAATGGGCAAGGAAGCGTTAGCATAAAAACCGGCATTACAAAAAATACGTAAAGAAAATTAACTATTTTAGCGTTAAGAATGGCTTTAGGGGTGGGGTGGAATTAAAGACATTTAGTTAAAATAATTAATTTTTAGTATATTTTTGTTTAGCCGTGATCTTTGGTTCTTTGTATCTAGACAAAGAACTTATAGAAATAAAGAAAATGAAGAAATGCTAATACCTTATTTTGTAATGCCTTCTAAATTTTTTCTTAGGCAACTTTGCGTGGTAATCCGGTATTTAAACATTCAATTAAATCTTGTACAATAGTATTCAATGCCATCTTCCAACCATTATCTCACAAAATCAAGGTTCCTTTCCGGCCTTCAGTGCAGAAAAAGGCTGTGGCTGGGGGTAAACCATCCCGAACTAGCAACCCCTCCATCCCTTAAACAGCAGTTTGTTTTTGATTCCGGCTACGAGTTCGAAGATATTGTAATGAAGAGATACCCGGAAGGGGTGCTTGTAGAGTTTGATAATCTTGACAGGATGGTCTCAATTACAAGTGACCTTATAAATGACAACGCTCCTGTAATTTTCCAGGGAGCTTTTTATCATGAAGGCGTATATGTAATCAGTGATATAATCCGAAAAAATCAGGACGGCACCTGGGAATTAAAAGAGATGAAAGCCTCTACAGGGGTCAAAGATGTACATTTCCCTGACCTTGCAATCCAGAAGTTCGTTCTTGAGAACAACGGGCTTTATATCAGCGATACATATGTCATTCATATAGATACGGCGGGCCTTCTCCCGGATCTTAACAGCATGGTTGGCGTCGAAAAAACCACTGCTAATGTTTCTGGGTTTAATGTTCGCGAAGTTGTTAAAAGCTTCCAGGAGCTTATCCGCGACGAATCAGAGCCGGATGTTATGATTGGAGATCACTGCATTAAACCATACGAATGTGAATTTAAGGAATACTGCTGGAAAGAGATTGATGAATATTCAATGCTTAATTTTCGGGGAATGACCTGGAAAAAGCGTCTTCAGTATTATTCATCGGGTATTACGGATATCAGGACCCTGCCCCCTGAAACAAAACTGACAGAAAACCAGTGGGACTATGTTAACAGGATTGCCAATAAAACTGTTAATATTGATAAGCAGGGAATAAAGAAGAAACTGTCCGAGCTCGAGTACCCGCTTTATTTTTTTGATTTTGAAACTACGCAAAGGGCGATACCAAGGTGGGAGGGAGTGCATCCCTACCAGCTGATACCGTTTCAGTGGAGCTGCCACATAATGCAGGAAAGTGGTGAAGTTGCTCATGAGGAATACCTTCATGATAAGGATTCGGACCCAAGGTACGGACTTTCCGAGGCATTGGTAAAGACCATTGGAAATACCGGTTCCGTGATTGCTTATAATGCAGTTTTTGAAAGCAATGAATTAAAAAAACTGGCAGATAGCTATCCACAATTTACAAATCAGCTCCTTTCAATTGAAAGCAGGCTCTGGGACCAGCTGGATATTTTCAGGAAATATTACAAGGACTACAGGTTTGGCAAGTCTAATTCAATTAAGAAAGTACTTCCGGTAATAGACACTGAGCAAGACCATAAAAACCTGGAACTTTCTTCAGGGGATGAAGCAGATGTCTACTGGTATAGGATGCTGGATGAAAAAGATCCGGAAAAGAAAGCACAACTAAGAAAGACACTACTAGAATACTGCAAACTCGATACCTGGGCGATGGTGGTAATTCATAAACATTTGACGAGCTTGTAATAAAAGACCTGACCCCAGCATCAATAATTGCTAATATTTTCCGGGAATTCTTTAAATATTCACAAAAATGCCTTTAAGAATCCATGGCAGGGTTGGTAATCTCCCATTTTGCCCCGATACCTACAGGGTACTCAGGTACAAAGTAGTTACTGTTAGAGGTTTCCATCATCTGTTTAACGCTGCTTACAAGGCCGGGTTCCATATCGCCCGTAAACTTACATTCCGGTTTTGTACCAGCGCCGGAGGGGTCTACTTCACCCGTGCAGGAGATAAGACTGATCCTGCTGTATACATCTTTAAGGCTGCTTACCAACTGGGGATTTGATCCGGGACGGCCTTCTACGGTTATTTCAGTGATATCAAACCTTATTATAGCTGTGCCGTCTTCCTTAAGTTTATCCACGGTACTGCTGACAGGCATTATGATAGAAGGCATATGAACCATAGGCGAGGTGTTGCCGTCCATGGTGTTTTGAACATCCATCTCCATTATCATTTTGCCGCTTTGTTTGAAGCCCTCTTTAAAATT
>CAJHZB010000035.1_pt1 | contig 6487 bp, 4 predicted proteins | sample 9198931 | NCBI WGS metagenome assembly CAJHZB01 (sample SAMEA7708346, study PRJEB35096) | sediment metagenome | biome: marine neritic benthic zone biome [ENVO:01000025]; feature: sediment [ENVO:00002007]; material: shallow marine sediment [ENVO:03000034] sea grass bed [ENVO_01000059] ... | reverse complement strand
GCCCTGATTAAATGTTTAGACTATACGCAATTATATAATCTTACTAGGCGGGAAGGTAAATTTTAAATTCCGAGCCTATCCCGACTTCGCTTTCAACGAAGATTGCCCCGCCGTGTTTTGATATTATCTGGTTTGAGATAAAAAGCCCCAGTCCAGTCCCACCGCTTTTAGTGCTGAAAAAAGGGGTAAATACATGTTCAAGGTCATCACCGGGGATCCCCGGGCCGTTATCTGCAACCGAGACCATAATAGCAGAGTTTGATTTTATTTTATAATCACTTACCCACTTGGAGTGGATTATTATTTCTCCGTCTTTGTCCACGGCCTGGACTGCATTTTTTATTATATTGATAAATACCTGTTTTATAGAGTTCTCATCACCCCTGATAGGAGGCAGCGCAACGTCAAAATTTTTCTGAAAATCTATTTTTTTATCCCCGGATTTAGACTCAAGGTAAATAATGTCGAGCAGGATTTCATGTATATCAAAATCTTCAAAATGCTCCTCGGCAAAATCATCAATCCTCTTCATACTCTCGAGGAGGTCAATTAAACGGTCCGCTTCTTTTGTAATAATTTCTGAGCATTTACTTATCTCTTTGCCCGAGGGTTTACTGTTCAGAAGCTGGGCCGCACCCTTAATTCCGCTAAGGGGGTTTTTAAGCTCATGGGCCATTCCGAGAATAAGGTTTTCAAAATTGGATGTTATAGACTGCTGGGTGTTGTAGCCGCTAAGGAATTTTATACACTCAATATCTTTAAGCTGTATTATAAGACCCTCGGTCTTCCCTGTATTTGAATAGTAAGGTGAAAAAGTAATCTGCAGCAGTACGGGGTCGTTTGGATAGATCCTGAGCTCAACTTCGTCCTCGGTGATGTCCCTTTCTTCCGTGAATGATTTGCCGGCCTGCAAAAACAGTTCCTCGGGAAGAATTTTAGAGCACGGACTTCCCACCAGCTTTTTTTTTGAGATGTTTATAAGTATTTCACCAGCGTCATTCAGGTCTATAATATTAAGATTCTCATCGGTGATTATAAGGCCGTCTTTAAATGATTCGAATATTTCCCGGTGAATATTAAGATCAAGTTTTTTGTCACTCATATGCCAGTTTATTAAATTTCTTCAACCCTGATAAAAAGTGTTTTTGCCCTTGTAAGATTTTTTCTGGACTCAATTGATTTAAGGGCCTTTAAAAGGTTACTCTCTTTTGCCTCATGGGTCATAAGTACAATTGGTACTGACCTTCCCTTTTTTCTTTTCTGAATCATCGAAGCAATACTTATATCGTATTTGCCAAGTATGCTTGTTATTGCACCAAGCACACCCGGTTTGTCCACCACTTCAAATCTCAGGTAATACCTGTTCGAAGTATCTTTAGGGTCTATAAGTTTTATATTGTCCTTTTCCGAATACAGATTTGGAACGAGCGGGGAATCGGAGTTGTAATGATTGCCGCATAGTTCGATTATATCACTTACGACCGCACTTGCAGTTGGCATCATGCCAGCCCCCTGCCCGTAAAGCATTGTGGGGCCGACTGCGTCTCCTACCATATAGATTGCGTTAAAAGCCTCTTTGACATCTGCAAGCTGGGTCCCTTTTTTTACAAGGGCGGGATATACACCTGCCTCAATTCCCGCGCGTGACTGCCTGGCAATGGCGAGCAGTTTGATTTTATACCCAAGTTCATCTGCAAAAGAGATATCAAGCGGGTTTATATTCCTGATACCTTCAACGTGGTAACTGGAAAATTTATAGAATTTTCCCCAGCTGAGCATTACCAGGATTGAAAGTTTATGTGCGGCATCGACGCCGTCAATGTCGAACCCGGGGTCCGCTTCTGCATAACCTTCGTCCTGCGCCTGCTTTAGTACGGTGCTGAAATCCAGGCCTTCTTCGGTCATTTTGTAAAGTATGTAGTTGGAGGTGCCGTTCATTATTCCGTGTATTGAAATTATGTTGTTGCCGACATAGCCTTCCATAGCGGACTTTATTATAGGTATGCCCCCTCCGACGCTGGCTTCAAATCCAACGCCAAGGCCTTTTTTCGCTGCAAGGGCAAATATTTCTTTCCCGTGGTGGGCAAGCAGTGCCTTATTTGCCGTAACGACATGCTTACCGGCTTTTAATGCATCGAGTACAAATGTCCTCGCAATCTTAGTACCGCCGACTAGCTCTACTATTACATCAATCTCCGGGTCATTAATTAGTTCGTATGCATCTTTGGTAAATAGCGAAGAAGGTATTTTTACTGCCCTTTTTCTTCGGGGCGCAATATCTGCTATTTTCTTGACCTTTACGCTAAACTGCCTTCTTTTCCTTATCAGGCCAATGTTGTCCTTCAGTACTTTGTAGACACCGGTTCCGACTGTCCCGGCCCCAATAAGGCCGACATTTATTGATTTCATTTAATACTCCTTACATATTATAAAAAAGAAAATTATACATAATTTAATACTACATTGAATTGCTGGTTATAATTTCTCTCGATAATGGAAAAAAAGCAGAACATAAAATGGTGGTGGAATATCCCTATTATACTGCTGATTGGTTTGCTGGTGCCTCTTGGTATCAGGTCGATTGTCACCGATGATAACAGGTTTGGATGGGGGACTTTTTCAAAACAGACCACGTTTAATATCAAATACTACTGGATCACTGAAAACGAGAAAAAACTAAGGTACAAGCCCGGTAAAGAGTTAAGTGGAAGGGTAAGAAGAAAAATCGCCCGGCGCGGGTCTACCCGCTATTCAAGTGGTGCGCTCGAATCCTGGGTGAATAATTACACCCGATTTATATACCTGAATATGCCCCACGGCGAAGACATCAAATCATTCAGGGCCGAGGTAAGATATAAGATTAACAGTATTTACACCCCCGGTATTGAGCAGAGCAATAAAAATTTAATGGTGATTGAATACCCCAGGGATCCCGAAGATTAATAATAGATTGATCAGTCAATGGAACAGGTTCTGGTTTGAAGAAAGGTCGCGCGAAAGCCTCTGCCTGCTGAGAATATTTTTTGGCCTGGTATTTTTCTTTAAACTCACGGGCTTTCACAATTTGCAGAGAACAGGAATCATGGGTTTTAAGTTTCCCAAGTATAGTTTTTATCTGCAGAGGGACTTTCACCTGGAGGGGTTCAGAAACCCGGTGCCCGGTTTTGAATGGCTCCCGGTGCCAAATTTTTACCAGTACCAGTTTATCGAGGAACTTTTACTTATTGCCTCTGTATTTTTTATACTGGGGATATTTACAAGGTTTATCGGGGTCTTTATTTCCCTAACTTTTACGTACCTGTTTCTTATCAGCCAGTTCAACTACCACCATCATACGTTCTTATTTATTGTCGTATTACTTATTCTTGGTTTCAGCAGGTGCAATGAACATTACAGTATAGATTCACTCATATATCAAAAGGATAAAAAGAAGAGGATTATCCTGCCAATAAGGCTGCTGCAGGTATTTATTTCCATTGTTTACTCTTTCAGCTTTATACAGAAATTAAACTATTCCTGGATTTCCGGGGATATAATCCTACTGTTTTTAAAAGAAAGGACTATTCGGGGCGATTTCCCGGAATTTATCAACTCAACACTTTCCATGCCGTACCTTGAGTATTTCTGGAGGTCACTTGGCCCATTTACAATATTTACCGAGGGGCTTCTTGCGTTTGGATTATGGTTCCCGGGACTTAGAAGATTTACACTGCTAATGGGTATTATACTACATACGGGGATTGACCTGACAATAGGCGTTGCAACATTTTCCATGCAGATGATGGCACTTTATATTGTATTTCTTTATCCCGAATCGAAGATGAATACCGTTTATTATGACAGTAAAAACCTCATGCACAGGTTTTTGCTGCTGCCCGGTAAACTGCTTGACTGGTTCCAAAGGATTGAATGGGTCGGCACTGGCAATGAAAACAGGAATATAAGGTTTTCAGCTATGGGCCAAAAGCCCGTTGGAGGTATAAAATTTATTTACGCGGTGTTGTCGCTTATGCCCCTTACATTTGTTTTGTCATTTATTCCCGGTTTATACCTATTTATTAAAAAAAGATTTTTCAGGTTGAAAAAACCCGCCGGGCAGTAAAAATAATGTTTCTAAAATTATTACTTCTTTAAGGGGCCGTAGCTCAGTTGGGAGAGCGCATGAATGGCATTCATGAGGTCGTCGGTTCGATCCCGATCGGCTCCACCACTTTTTATTTTTTTACAGAACCCATAGCAATATTTTTTATAGCAGGTTTTTAAAAATAGAGGGTGTAAATATGCTTAAAAAATAAGCATATTTAGATGAATATTCTTCAGTGCTTTATGTAACTACCTTTAATTACTCAATGTTTTATATGGCATGAACTTTGTTATATATTGGGACAAAGAATACCGGTAAAACTGAAATGTATGACAAAACTGAAATAATAAAATTACTTCCATTCGCCGGAAAATTTGACGAGGATAAAATCGGATTCCTGGCAAGGATTGCGGAGATTGCCGAGGCCTATAAAGGCAACGTAATTTCTAAGCAGTATGAAAACAGCCATTCACTTTATTTTCTTCTTGAAGGCCATGTAAATTTCAGCATTAGTGTTGAAGATAAATCCGATGAATTCTCGGTAGGTAAAAGCACTAAAAAATTTACCCCTATAGGCTGGTCGGGATTCAGGCACCCAAGACGGTATGCAACAACAGTAAGGTGTGAAGAAAAAAGTATTTTTATTAAATGGTCGCACGACAATCTTGAAAAATTTTTCGAGCAGGAACCTTCTCTCGGCCGCGAATTTATAATTTTTATTTTAAACCAGAGTATTGATTTGCTTTCTCATGTACGCGGCCAGCTCGCAGGGCTTAACGATGCGGACTGGGAACACGAAATTGGAAGCAAATACAGGACCCTAAACCCTGAGGAAAATATTGTTATTCCGGAGGCAAATACACTTTTTCGCAATTCGCCCTTTTTTGAAATTTTTCCTGAAGCAATAATACGAAGGCTCTCAAAAGCTGCTCAGAAAAGATGGTATATAAAGGGTGATATCATTTATAAACAGGGTGAAAAAGCCGATGGTATATATCTGCTTGCGTACGGAAATACAGCAATATGTTTTCATAACGTAGAGGATAAAAAACAGGTAACTTTCGGGGAATCATCTGTTCTCAGCTTTATCGATACGCCCGGATATATTGTTGGCTGGGCCGGTGGCGTCTCAGATATGAATAACGATATTACACTCGCTGCCACCAGGGACTCGGTGATTTACCATTTAAGTAAAAGTGAAATTGATAAAATTATTAACAACTCCCCTGAACTTTCACTGTCACTTGCAAAGAGACTATTGTGGATTGTTTCAATACGGCTCCGAAATGGCAGGGCTGGCCTTATTTCAAACAGTTATGAGCGGGAAATTATAGCGGTCAGGAATATTATCGAACAAAACTCTACTCAGCTAAGCGTTAATTCAGGGCTGCACAAAGTACCTCATCTTCTAAATAGTCCCCTTACCCTTGAAGATGCATTTAATCTCCTTTTTAATCTTGAGAAAAAAGGAGATGTCCTAGAGAAAGGGATAGCACGGCTGATACTGAATATTCTTGGCAAGGTCTACAGGGAGTACTCTTTTTTTGCAGGATTAAAACACGTTTACCAGTCAGTCACCCATGCCCCCCGGGAGCTGAGTACCGAGGAAATAAGGGAATCAGCTGATAAGCAGTTTATGGGAATATTTGAAAATGTGCCCCACGTTATAAAGGGGTGGGAAAATCTGCCGGACAAACCAGGGTGTATTTTTATCTATAATCACCTTGTAAATCATCCGTATAATACTCTCCCCAATAACTTCCAGATTACACTTGATTCACATTTTATAAGTTCCATGATTCTTTACAAAAAATACGGCCGGCCCTCAATCAGGGTTGTACGGGTGCCGAAAGCGGAAGAGTACGGACACGAGAACTATTATGAACGGCTTGGGCATATAAATGTATATACCAGGGAGTCTGAACTTATTGAAGAGACAAAGAGTGATAAAATAAAGAGAAGAGAAAATTTTTATAAGACAGCAGGGAGTTATATTAAAAACGGGGTCAATCTGGCACTTAGCCCGGAAGGTACTAGTCTTGGTACAGACCTCTCACCAGGGGAATTCAAACCCGGCGCTTTTTCACTTGCAATGTCACTGGACCCGGAGCCGCTTATAGTCCCGATTGCAATAGCAAATTTTGATAAAAGAGTTAATCAGAATGTTTTGTCAATTGTTATAAAGGAACCCTTCAGGATTTCGGAAAAACTAAATGGAGAAAATGTCAGCCGGGAAACCCTTTTTGAATTTTTATCCGGCTACAGGGAAACATACAGGTCTTATGTCGGGGAAGCCATCGACCAGGCCAGCGAAGCGCAAAATTCGAAAATCAATTTAAGCTTCTTTGAAAAGGTAAAGAAAGACCCTGTTGTAATAGACAAAAACCTTTTTGAAAAAGATAT
>CAJHZB010000042.1_pt1 | contig 10253 bp, 9 predicted proteins | sample 9198931 | NCBI WGS metagenome assembly CAJHZB01 (sample SAMEA7708346, study PRJEB35096) | sediment metagenome | biome: marine neritic benthic zone biome [ENVO:01000025]; feature: sediment [ENVO:00002007]; material: shallow marine sediment [ENVO:03000034] sea grass bed [ENVO_01000059] ... | reverse complement strand
GATCTACACAACACGGCCCGATACGATTATGGGCGTTACCTATCTTGCTGTAGCACCCGAACACCCGCTTGCTACAAAAGTTTCTGAAACCAAAAAGGATGTAAAAGAATTTATAGAAGAATGTACGAAGACAACTGTATCCGAAGCAGACATTGAAACAATGGAAAAAAAGGGTCTTGACCTGGGTATCCATGCAGTCCACCCGGTAAGCGGTGAAAAAGTGCCGGTATTTGTTGCTAATTTTGTACTTATGAACTACGGGACAGGTGCTGTTATGTCAGTCCCGGCACATGACCAGAGGGACTGGGAGTTTGCAAAAAAATACGGCCTTCCGATAAACCAGGTCATATTTCCCAAAGACGGTAAAGAGTCAGATATTGAAACGGGTGCTTATGTGGTTAAGGGCATCCTTAAAAATTCCGGACAGTTTGATGGACTTACATCCGAAGAAGCTTTTGAGGCAATAGCAGACTATTTTGAAAAAGAAGGGACAGGTAAAAAGAAGTTAAATTACCGCCTTCGTGACTGGGGTATTTCCAGGCAAAGGTACTGGGGAGCGCCCATACCTATAATATACTGCACTAAGTGTGGAGAAATACCTGTCCCTGATGACCAGCTCCCGGTGGAGCTGCCAATGGATATTGAGATTTCAGAAGGGGAGATCCCTTCTCTTGCAAAGATAGAATCATTTATAAATACAATATGCCCCGAATGCGGCGAAGCGGCCCAAAGAGAAACAGACACCATGGACACATTTGTCGAATCTTCATGGTATTTCCTCAGATATGCTTCACCCCATTTTGAAGAGGGGATGTTTGAAAAGTCCAGCGTTGATTACTGGCTGACTGTCGACCAGTATATAGGCGGCATTGAACACGCGATACTTCACCTGCTTTACTCCAGATTTTTTACAAAGGCGATAAGGGACGTGGGTCTTGCCGACCTTGATGAACCTTTTAAAAACCTGCTTACGCAGGGAATGGTAATTAAAGACGGGACAAAGATGTCAAAGTCAGTCGGTAATGTTGTGGACCCTGATGATATGATAAAAAAATACGGCGCTGATACCGTAAGGGTTTTTATGCTTTTTGCCGCCCCGGTACAGAGGGACCTTGACTGGAGCGACGAAGGAGTGGAAGGCGGTTCCAGGTTTTTAAACAGGGTCTGGAGACTTGTTACTGAAAACCTTGAAGAACTAGGCAGTCTTGATGAAAAAAGCGCTGATTATGGGTCATTATCGGGTGAAGCAAAATCTTTTCTAATAAAAACCCACCAGACAATAAAGAAAGTAACCGATGACCTTGAACGATTTCAGTTTAATACAGCCATTGCAGCAATGATGGAACTTCTAAATGAATGTTCACGTTTTAAAGCAGGGAACGACAATGATAAAAAGGTTCTAAAACAGTCAGTCCTTTCACTGGTAAGGCTTCTTTACCCCATTGCACCTCATATAAGTGAAGAGCTGTGGAAAATAAGCGGCAGAGAAGGTAGCCTTGTTGACCTTCCCTGGATAGAGTGGGACGAAGAGTACTTAAAATCCGACCAGGTAAATATCGTTGTCCAGGTCAACGGTAAGCTAAGAAGCCAGATTCTTATGAACCCCGGTAGTGCTAAGGATGAAATTGAAGAACTTGCACGCCGGGATGAAAAGGTAAAGGCGCATATAGACGGCAAGGAAGTCAGGAAAGTGATTGTTGTACCAGACAAACTTGTAAATTTCGTCGTGGGTTAGCGGGGGTAAATTATGCCAAAGATCCCAGACAAAATAGTAAAATCAATTGAGGTTGTGCCAGGTAAATCAATCTCACAGCTTTTAAATGATATGTCACAGACAGGTTTCCAGGGTAAATCCCTGGCAAGGGTCGTGGATGTATTTGAAAGCATGATCAGGGATAAGGACCTTACAATCTTTTTCGGATACGCAGGTTCTTTATCAACTACCGGCCAGTGGAAAATTGTAAACTGGCTGCTTGAAAACCGCTACATTGATGTACTGATACCTACCGGTGCAAACATTACTGAAGATATTGTGGAAGCTATGGGTTTTGCCTATATCCAGGGCAGTCACAACGCAGATGACCCGGAACTTTTCAGTGAAGGGCTTAACAGGTACTACGATGTTTGCGGCAAAGAGACCGATTACCTTGAAATGACTGAACTGATTGCAGAGTTTATTTTAACTCTCGATGAAAATGAGAACTATTCATCCCGCAGTTTTTTAAAACTCTTTGGTAAATGGCTCCTCGATAAAGATATAAACAGCATTGTCGCTACTGCTGCAAAGCATGATGTGCCGGTATTTTGCCCGGCAATCGCTGACAGCCCATACGGCGATGCTGCTTTGATAGCTAAAAGTAAAGGTTTTAACCTCACGATAGATGCCATTAAGGACTATGTTGAGTTTATGCAGATGGCAGAGCATGTAAAAGAGTCCGGGGTTGTTTATATTGGAGGGGGAGTCCCAAAGGACTTTATACAGCTTTTCGCTGTAACTAGTGACCTTCTTTACGAGGAGAGGGCCGTACCAAACAGGGAAGGAGGGCTCCACAGAAAAGACGTAGGAGATTCTGAGACCTACTACCCTCATAAATATGCTGTGCAGGTAACGACTGATTCGCCGCAGTGGGGAGGGCTTTCGGGATGTACATTCGAGGAGGCAGTATCCTGGGGCAAGGAAAACCCTGAGGGCGGCCTTGTGCAGTGTTACTGTGATGCCACCATTGCACTGCCGATAGTAAGCCATGCATTGTCCGAAAGAGTCAAAGGCAGCAGGAAGGGCACAAAGTTTAATTTCTGAAGCGGTAAAGATTAATTAAAAAACCTGCTTAGTTTCCTGGCATTATCTTCAACCTGGCCGTTTCCAAAAATACTTGTAATTGCAGCAATTCCGTCTACTCCGGTATCAATAATTTCCTTCGCGTTATCTCCCGTTATTCCCCCGATTGCAAATACAGTTGTATTTCTAAATTTTTTATTTGCCTCAATCAGTATTTCGATTGGTGTGGGCTCTCTATCAGGTTTGGTTGGTGTGTAGTAAGGTGTACCGAACACAATATAGTCAGCTCCCTGGGAGACAGCATATTCTCCCCTTTTAATACTGTTGTAGCAGGATACGCCTATTATTTTATTATCACCCAGTTTTTTGCGTGCGAACTTTATTTCGGGATCATTTTCACCCAGGTGGACCCCGTCGGCCCCGAGTTCCAGGGCAATATCAACATAGTCATTTATGATTAACGGGACATTATATTTCCTGGTTATTTCAAGCAGTTTGCCTCCAAGTTCGTAAATCTCCCTGGTATTTACCTGTTTTTCCCGCAGCTGGACTATCCTTGCCCCGCCGATAATTGCCTGCTCTACTTTCTCGGTAAATTTTTCACGTGGTATTAACTTTTTATCCGTAATAATATATAATCCGTTTAAAGAATGATTCATATTGGTTAATTTAACAAAAAAATTCAGGATTAACAATTTTAATACTTTACTTGAATTTTTGGTTGAAATTAATTAGAATCACTGTAGAATATTTATAATATCTCTTAAAGGAGGACGGAGAAATGATGAGTTTGACTAAGAGTTTTTTAAAGTCCAAAACATTATTACCTATATTTTTACTTATAGGTTTACTTGTGATTCCAGCTGGAAAAGCTTTTTCACAAGGCGTACTTTTACCTCAATCCTTTTTCTTGGAAAGTCCATACAGCGTTACAGATGTACAGGCTAATGGTGAATGGATAGACCTTGAGGATGATCTGGGAAACCTATGGATGAACAGATTCAGGGCCGATGTTAATCTTTATGAAAACCTGCTTGGAGTGTATGTAAAAGTTCCATTTGCCGGTAATTCAGACAGCCCGGTAAGCGGTGACTACGATATTGGTAACATAGGTATTGGTGGTAAGGCTGCAGTTGTAAGCACAGATCAGACTGTATTAACCGGTGGATTTGAGTTAATTGTTCCAACAACTTCTGATGGTAACGGTGCATTATTTGCAAGACAGTATTTCAGGGACTTTGTTTATTTTGTTGATGAAGCATGGACACTTGTTCCTTATGCTGTATTTGGAGCAGGAAACGGAATGTTTGGTTTCCAGGCAAATATCGAAGGTGATATTATGCTAAACGCAGATGATGTAGAAGGCGACAGCACAGAGTTCCTACTAAAATACGGTGGTACTGTAAGTGTTACGCCGGAGTTAAACCTGCCATTCGCTACTTCACTACTGGTTGACATACTGGCTGTTTCTTCATTATCATTTGACGACAACATTACGGGTGGATACATTGCCCCGGGTATAAGAGTGGGAGGCCAGACACTCAGTATGGGTGCTGGTGTTGAAATTCCTTTCGGAAGCGACGAAGTTTCTGATTTTGCAAATATTGGTGTGATGATTGATTTAATCTTCAGATTCGGAAGCTAGTATTTAAAAGGGAATTACTTAAGTAAGAAAACAATACAGGGAGCTAATTTTTAGCTCCCTTTTTTTATTTTAAAATGTTTTGTTCTATTGTGTCTACTACGGCGTTGTACTCGTTTGGAAGTTCAATCGGCTTATTTGCATACTGCGGCATTACTTCATCCAGATCACCCTTGTGATAACCAATTTTAAATTCTACAAACTTAAGCCCGTGTGCAGTTGAAATTACAACAATTTTGTCATTTGGGTTAAACATATTTTTCTTTTGCAGTTTCCGAAATACCGCAAGCGCCACACCCGTATGAGGGCAGTTGAAAGTCCCAGTCCTGTCAACCATTGCTGCAGCGTCGGCGAGTTCTTTTTCGGAGGCCTGCTCCACAATTCCATCAAACTGTTTTAATGTGCGTATAGCTTTATTTATACTGACCGGATTGCCGATCTGAATTGCATTTGCAAGGGTCTTTTTTGCCTTTACGGGGTGGAATTCTTCAAAATCCTTCTTGTAGCTAAGATACAGCGGATTTGCATTCTCAGCCTGGGCACACACAATCTTTGGCAGCTTCTTAATAAGGCCAAGATCGTACATAATCAGAAAACCCTTACCAAGAGCGGATACGTTCCCGAGGTTCCCGCCCGGTATGATTACCCAGTCGGGCACTTCCCAGTCAAACTGCTGGCAAAGTTCAATGCTGATAGTCTTTTGACCTTCAATGCGGAGGGAGTTAATTGAGTTTGCAAGGTAGATATTTTTTTCCGAAGTTACTTTCTGCACCATCTCCATGCAGCCGTCAAAATCAGTATCAAGCGAAAGCACGAGTGCACCGTTTGAAATTGGCTGTACAAGCTGCGCTATTGATACCTTGTCTCTTGGAAGGAACACGATAGCGGGTATTCCGGCAGAAGCGCAGTAAGCAGCAAGCGCGGCCGAAGTGTCACCGGTAGAAGCACAGGCAACGGCTGGTATTTCCTTGTTTTCGCTTTGCATCTGCTTTACCACGGAAACAAGCACCGTCATTCCGAGGTCCTTGAACGAGCCGGTATGGCTGTTGCCGCACATCTTGATCCAGATGTCGTTCATCCCGATGTTTTTACCGAACCTGTCAGCCCAAAAAAGGTTTGTTGCGCCTTCGTACATGGAAACAATGTTTTCATCTTCCACCATTGGACAGACCCATTCCTTTTTCCCCCACACGGAACTCCCATGGGGCCAGACCTGTTTCCTGTACCTTCCGTCAAATATTTCTTTCCATTCTTCTCCGGATTTTTTTCTAAGCTGGTCCATATCATGGACAACTTCAAGAAGGTTGTCACATTTTTTGCACCGGTAGATTATTTCATCAAGCTGATATGTCTCACCGCATTCTTCATTTATACAGCTAAACCAGGCTCTATATTCGCTCATGGCTTAACAAAATACATTTTGCCTAATATAGTGTCAATTAATTGAAAAAATGTTTATAATATTTAGTGGAATAACAGCGGGAATAAAGACACTTATTTAGTAATAAATAAGCTTGAAATAATTTGAGTAATTATTTGTAACTATTATATAATATTAACTTTCTTGACATCCGGCTTAATATAAAAGAAAATAGTTGCTTATTTTTTCCGGGAGCGCGTAGCTCAGGGGAAGAGCGCTTGCTTGACATGCAAGAGGTCGCTGGTTCAAATCCTGCCGTGCTCACCATGAACTGGAATATAATTTTATGATAATTAATTTTAATGGAAAAGAAGAAAAAGAGTTTAAGCCAGGCATAACCGTCGGCGATATACTGGACACATTTGGCGTTAAAGAAAAATGTATAGGTGCCAAGGTCAACGGCACCGTTGTTGATTTCTGGCACAATGTAGATGAAGATTCCGATATCCATCCTGTTAAGAACGGCTCGGAAGAAGGACTCCAGTTAATCAGGCATACAGCGGCCCATGTTATGGCCGAGGCTGTCCAGTCACTTTTTCCGGAAGCAAAGGTCACAATTGGTCCTGTTATACAAAACGGTTTTTACTATGATTATGATTTCCCAAGGGGATTTAATCCTGAAGACCTTGAAAAGATCGAGGAAAAGATGGGAGAAATCATAAAGGAAAACAGGTCCCTTACACGGAAAACCGTTTCGCGTGAAGAAGCTATAAAGACTTTCAGCGATCTGGGTGAGGACTATAAAGTAGAAATTATAGAAGACCTGCCCGAAGCTGAAGATATTACTCTTTATGAGCAGGAAACATGGTACGACCTTTGCCGCGGCCCGCATGCACCTTCAACCGGACTTATAAAATCTTTTAAACTTACCAGTTCAGCAGGCGCTTACTGGAGGGGTAACGAGAACAACCCCATGCTCCAGAGGATTTACGGAACAGCTTTCTGGGACAGGAAACAACTAAAAAAATACTTAACACAGCTTGAAGAAGCCAAGAAAAGGGACCACAGGAAACTCGGGAAAGAGCTCGACCTGTTCAGTATCCAGGACGAAATTGGTTCGGGGCTGGTGCTCTGGCACCCAAGGGGTTCCAAGATTAGAAAAATTACAGAGGACTACTGGCGGGAAGAACATGAGAAAGCCGGATACGAACTTGTCTATACACCCCATGTCGCAAAACTGGACCTTTGGAAAATAAGCGGGCATACAGATTTTTACAGTGAGAACATGTTTTCTCCCATGGAAGTTGATAACCAGGAATACCAGATCAAACCCATGAACTGCCCTTTTCATATAATGATCTATAAAACAAAGATACGCAGCTACCGCGACCTGCCGCTTAGATGGGGAGAGCTTGGTACGGTATACAGGTACGAAAGGTCTGGTGTTCTTCACGGACTGCTCAGGGTCAGGGGGTTTTCCCAGGACGACGCGCATATATTCTGCATGCCTGAACAGATTAAAAGTGAAGTACTCGGCGTAATGAATTTAACCACTACTTTTCTTAAAACATTTGGTTTTAATGAATACGAAATATTCCTTTCAACGAGGCCAAAAAAATTCGTTGGAAGTGAGGAAGACTGGGAAAGGGCGACCAATGCAATCAAAGATGCCCTCGAATCACTTGGGCTTGATTATGAAATTGACGAAGGGGGCGGCGCTTTCTACGGGCCGAAGATCGACCTTAAAATTAAAGATGTTATCGGCAGATCTTGGCAGTGCTCAACTGTTCAGGTAGATTTTAACCTCCCTAAACGATTTGATATGAGTTTTGTGGGTGATGATAATGCTCGTCATACTCCTATAATGATTCACAGGGCGATATTCGGATCAATCGAAAGATTCTTCGGAATACTGATTGAGCATTACGGTGGCGCATTCCCATTTTGGTTAAGCCCGGAACAAATAAGGATTGCAACTGTTGCAGATGAGCATAATAATTATGCATCAGAAGTGTATGAAAAACTGAAGGCCCTGAATTTCAGGGTTGAAAAAGATTTTAGAAATGAGAAACTTGGTTACAAGGTGAGGGAAGCACAACTTATGAAAATACCGTATCTCCTGGTTATCGGGACCAACGAGATGGAAACGGGTTCAGTTGCCCCGAGGAAATACGGCGGCGACAGTTTAAGTGCAATGAGTATTGACGAATTTATAGATATGATAAAAAAAGAAGATAACCCATCCAGTCCTCCGGAGGTAAATTAATATAGCTAGATTCAGAGGAAGGGCGCAGCCCAGGACACCCGAGGTCAGGGTCAATGGCCGTATCAGGGCGTCGGAAGTAAGGCTGGTGGATGTAGATGGTGCTCCATTAGGTGTTTTAAATATTCGGGATGCTTTAACCAAAGCGGAAGAGCAGGGTGTTGATTTAGTAGAGGTTGCCCCAAATGCCAATCCCCCGGTATGCAAACTGATGGACTACGGTAAATATAAATATGAATTAAAAAAGACCCAGGCTGCAAAAAAACAGAAAATACACAGCCTGAAGGAAATAAAGTTAAGGCCTAATATCGGTATTCATGATTTAAATGTAAAGATGAACCATATCAGGGAATTCCTTGAGAACGGCCATAAAACGAGGGTAAGGATATTTTTCAGGGGAAGGGAGATTGTTCACCCGGAGCTCGGAAGAAAACTTGCCAACAAAATATACGAAGATTTAAAAGAAATCTGTACTATAGACATGGAACCAAAGATGGAAGGTAAAAATTTATTAATGGTGTTATCACCGGCAAAAAAAAGCTGAGGAAGGAAAATGGCAAAAATTAAAATGAAATCAAACAGGAGTGCCGCGAAGAGGTTTAAGATTACCGCTAACGGGAAAGTTAAAAGAAACAAGGGCGGTGGCAGCCACCTGAATGTTAAAAAGAGCCCAAAGAGAAAAAGAGGTTTGAATGAAACCGTTTTCATGGAAGGAAACGAGGCTAAGAAAATTAAAAAATATGTACCGTATGCCTAGTATAAAAATTATGGGAGTAAGTTATGAGAGTTAAAAAAAGTGTTGCTTCAAGAAAAAGAAGAAAAAGAATCCTAAAACAGGCCAAGGGTTACTGGGGCAGAAGAAAAAATAATATCAAAAGGGCGAAGGAAACTTTAATAAGGGCCCTAGCCTATGCTTACAGGGACAGGAGACAAAAGAAAAGAGATTTCAGAAGGCTCTGGATTGTAAGGATAAATGCCGCTGTGAGGCCATTCGGTCTGTCATACAGTAAATTTATAGCAGCCCTTAAAAAAGCGGAAATCGACCTGGACAGGAAATCACTTTCCGAGCTTGCAATAAGGGACCCCGAAGGGTTTAAAGCAGTAGTTGAGACTGCAAAATCTGCGGGTTAGATAACTTCACTACTAAAATTATGTATATCAGAATTTAAAGGGCATTCTTCACAGTTTGCCCTTTTTTTACATTGTTTTTTCCCAACCTCAACAATTAATGCATGAAACTCTCCGAAGAACCCTGCCTCATTTTCCAGGTTGTCCATAAAAAGCCTCTGCATTTCATCGTAACCTGCGCCCGTCCCGATAAACCCGTGCCTGTAGAGAAGTCGGTACGTATACCTGTCAACAACAAATACAGGCTTGCCGAGTACATATAGAAGAATGCAGTCGGCAGTCTCTGGACCAATACCCTTAACTGAGAGCAGATCTTTTCTTAGTTCCGGCAGGTTTCCCTGAGCCATATTCTCTAATTTTCCACCGTATTTTTCATTTATTAACCCAACCAGACGATTAATACTCACGGCTTTCCGGCTGTAAAATCCAGCGGGCCTTATTAAATTTGCAAGCTCTTCAACGGGCAATGCTGATAGATTTTCAAGGGTTATATCCACAGCAGATTTTAAGTTGTTAATTGCTTTTGCAGCATTAACCCAAGAGGTGTTTTGTGTCATTACAGCACCGATTGCGCATTCAAGCCCTGATTCTCCGGGCCACCAATTCTGTTTGCCGTATGCATCAGACAGTTTTTTATAAATCCCGTGAATCCTTACTTCAGTATTCATGTATATATTTGTAACCAAAAAAAACGAATTAAAAATCTGTTTAATTGACAATTCAGTTTTCTGTTGTTAAATCATATGGTTCCAGATGAGAAAAACAGCCCTTTACGACATACATAAAGAAAATAATTCCAAAATTGTTGATTTTGCCGGATGGCAGATGCCGGTTGTTTATTCGGGTATCAGAGACGAACATATAGCCGTGAGAAACAACGTCGGCGTATTTGATGTCAGCCATATGGGCGAGATCAGGGTACGCGGCCAACAGGCCCATGAATTCTGCCAGTATCTGACTACAAACGACTTAAATGTTCTTAAGGACAAACAGGCCCAGTATACAATACTCTGCGAGGAAAGCGGCGGCGCGGTAGATGATATTATTATATACAGGTTTGCCGACGACGATTATTTTCTCT
>CAJHZB010000021.1_pt1 | contig 12555 bp, 12 predicted proteins | sample 9198931 | NCBI WGS metagenome assembly CAJHZB01 (sample SAMEA7708346, study PRJEB35096) | sediment metagenome | biome: marine neritic benthic zone biome [ENVO:01000025]; feature: sediment [ENVO:00002007]; material: shallow marine sediment [ENVO:03000034] sea grass bed [ENVO_01000059] ... | reverse complement strand
GTTATATATATGGAAAGATCATAGGGAAAACGAAGGAACCCGGTTATTTCACCCTTTTTTAAATCTGTAAACGCTACGTCTACTTTCAGGTTCTTATTGTCCCTGAATTCTATATCTGAAATAAAACTTACTTCCTGCCTCAGGGAATCATTTTCAAGCTGTCCGTAAAGTTTTAAACTGTCATCCGTATCACCTTTAACGGGCATCTCTATATCAAGCTCGCTCAGGCTGAACTCTGCCCCGCCCGCTATAACAACAAGGTCATCAATATCGATATTTCTTATATCGATTATTCTTCCCGGCTCTTTATCTTCCCCTTTCTGAATTTTGATAATAGTTTCAGGAAGCTCATCATCAACCGTAACAAGCGGCCTTTCGACAATTATGCTGTCTATCAATATTTCTCCGGATGAAAGGAATTCCAGGAAAGACGGGCGAAGCTGAATTTTATCAACAGAGACTGAACCCCCTATCCTCGTATCACTTAATACAAGGCCTCTGAAAATACTGAATGAAGCCCTTCCCACACTTAGTTCAACACCCCTTTCTTCGCTGAACTTTGCAATTTCATTCTGGACAAGGCCGGGGATATATACTTTGGCGGCAAAGAAATAGAGTACCAGTACTACTATTAAGAATACTATGGATATCAGACGGGACTTTTTCAATTCCATTTAGCCATATTATATTTTGAAATAAAGTAATTCAATTAAATTTGAATAAATACTAATTTACCTTTTCGGTTTTAATATCCGAATAAAAAGATAAAACCCTTGCAACGTACTGCTGGGTTTCCGGATAAGGGGGTATCTGGTTGTCATACTTTATTACCGCGTATTTACCGGCATTGTAACCGGCAAGTGCAAGTTCCACGTCGCCGTCAAAATAATCAATAAGATGTTTTAGTATCCTTACGCCCCCGTCAATATTGGAGTCGGGGTCAAGAACGTCTTCTACCTCGTAATCTACCGCGGTGGGCGGTGTAATCTGCATTAGGCCCCTGGCGTTTTTCGGTGAAACAGCGTTGGGGTCAAAATTTGATTCTGCGCGGATTACTGCCTTTACAAGATAAGGGTCAACTCCGTATTTATTGCAGGCCTGAATAATATGTGTGTCAAAACTTTTATCAAACGCATTAGTTGTAAACATATGGGAAGGGTCAGCAATGTTGTATCCCGAGAGTGAAGAAGCGGTAAAGTGCCTGTTGTCCAGTATCTTCGACTTGCAGTCAAGCTTGTAGTAACGGCCCCTGTGTTCAAGCACGCTCATGCACGGGAATATCCTGACGATCCTTACCTGCTGATCTTCCAGGATACCAACTATTTCACCTGCTTTATAACCTTTGATACGTTCATTTATAGGGTTTTTTACTACTGCTTTTTCAGTTGATTTACTGCCTGTTACGGTACTCAGGAGGTAAAGGTCAAAGGTCGACATGGGAAGCTGCTGTGCAAGGTCATAGTTAATACGTAGTGTAATATTGTTTTCAGCGGCTGCCGGTGCAGCAGGCAAAAGTGCCAAAAGCAATAATAAAAAATACAGTTTCCTTCTCATCTGTGTCAGGGTTTCCATAAAAATCTGTAAGCGAAATAAGTCTACACCAGAATTCGTAAAAAAAAGACAAAAAAAAACCTCCAAAGCAGGAGGTTTTTATAATTTAAAATAGTTATTTTTAATTATTGTTCTCTAACGGGAATAAACTTATAGGATATTACATCTCTTCCGTCAGCAGTCTTTTTAACTACTCCTGTTGTAAGTGCCATCTCTTCGCCCATCTTTAACCCTTCCATATCAGCCGTTTCGACCTGGGCCATAACCCTTACTTTTTCAGGAAAATCTACCAGTGCAAGTGCGTATGGGACCGGAAACTCGGGCATACTCCTTCTTACTATTGTAAATGAATGGAGTTCTCCGGTAGGACTTAAAAGTTTTTCTTCAACCTCATCGGAAAAACTTACAGGATCAGCAAGGTATTTAGGGAACGTGTAGTTGTCAGCATCTTTTGAATACCCGGCAATCAGCCTTACCCTCCCTTCGTCGTCTGTAGTAAACAGATCCTGTCTGAATATTTCAGTGTTCTCACTCATCTTAAATATTACTCCTTTGAATTAATGTAAAAAACATCCTCACAACCTCATTAAGAGGACTCATATTATATTCAAAATTCCCCGGTTTGTAAAATTGTAAAACAATTTGTAGAATCTTCCATATGAATAAAAAACTGCCCGCTGCCTTAACTATCGCGGGGTCAGACCCGAGCGGCGGGGCAGGTATCCAGGCCGACCTTAAAACATTTACTGCCAATGGTGTTTACGGACAGGCGGTCATTACCTCACTTACGGCCCAGAATATTCACGAAGTATCCGCAATTGAAGATGTTTCTCCGGCATTTATAGGCAAACAGATCGACGCTATTCAAAAAGACCTTGGACTTAATGCCGTAAAGACAGGAATGCTTTCAAACAGGAAAGTCATATCTATAGTTACGGAAAAATTAAGGGAATACCACGTTAAAAACCTGGTCATCGACCCCGTAGTTGTCTCTACAAGCGGAACGCTCCTGTTAAACAGGAATGCGGTAGGGATATTAAAATCAGAACTAATTCCACTAGGCCTTATAATCACCCCGAATATCCACGAGGCAGAAGTACTTTCAGGCATAAAGATAAAGGGGGCAGAATCTGCAAAGCAGGCCGCAATTGAACTAAGAACGCTTGGCTGTCCGTATGTTTTGATAAAAGGCGGCCACGGCAGTGATAACGTAAACTCAAATGACATGCTTTATGACGGAAAAAAATTCACGGAATTCCGGGCAAAGAGGCTTTCGGGCATGGACCTTCACGGCACTGGCTGCACGTTCTCGGCAGCCATATGCGCCGGGCTTGCAAAGGGTAAAAATGTGGAAGAATCCGTAAGGTCTGCAAAGAGATATATCTCTTCATCACTTGCAAGGTCGCTTGATTACAGGAAAAAAGAGAGACGGCTGATACACTACCGGAAAAACAGTTAACAATGATTTCAATTGTCATCCCGACATATAATGAATCATCCACAATTGGAAACAACCTTGGAAAGATACTGTCAATCATATCCGCAAATGACGAAGTAATTGTTGTAGATGGTAAAAGCGAAGACGCGACCGTCGCTAAGGTAAAGGGATTTGAGACTGTTAAGCTGATATGCCACAGCCAAAGGGGCAGGGCAGTCCAGATGAACAGAGGTGTGAAGGAGGCTGGGAATAAATATGTCCTTTTTCTTCATGCAGATACAACTATTGATTCGGAAGGCCTTGAAAAACTAAAAGCTATCGCAGTTAATGACAGTATAATTTGGGGCTGGTTTTCCATCAGGCTGAATTCCCCAAAGTTTATTTACCGCATTCTCGAAACACTTGCCTCGTACAGGACTAAGCTTGCCCGGGAACCGCTCGGTGATCACGGGATCTTCGTAAAGAGGGACATATTTAACCAGGTAGGCGGGTATCCCGAAATACCGATAATGGAAGATATAGAGCTTGTAAAAAAGTTAAAAGAGATTTCCGAGGGTACAAGAATTGACCATTATGTCCTTACAAGTGTGAGAAGGTTTGAACGAGGCGGGATAATTAAAACCGTGTTTAATATCTGTCTTATGAGAGCAGCTTATTTCTTTGGTAAGTCCCCTGAAACTCTGTCAGCCTGGTACCTAAACCACAGGTGAGCTTTTTTTCCTGAGCCTGTAAAAAATCACAAGGTGTGAAAATATAATTATTGGCACAAGGAATGTGGGAAGCAGGCTGAGGGGCAGGTGTGTAAGCTCAGACATTGATTCCGGGTTGGCAAAATAGAGCCGTGCCGCCGTCCCCACGACAAACAGAATATCAATGAGGCCGGCCATGTTCCAGAAAAAGAAATAAGCAGGGCTCTTTACAACATTCTCCGCACTGAGCACAAGCAGTATCACCGCGAGTGCCGCAATAACGATATCTCCCCAGCCGCCATACACCGCAAACTCATATGGCAGAAGCCCCATTCCGTAAAGATAAAGGAAGTAAAACCCCACAAACCTTGTGAGGTGAATGGCAATCAGGCTGTTTAGTGAAATTGAACAGACCCATGCCCTGAAAGACGGCACAAATAAAGATGCAATTACCAATACAGCAACTATGCCAAAGATTATCAGCGGCGGCAGTACTTTATTCAGTACGCCCGTATACCCTGCAATAAAGGCCAGTATAAACCATATTACAACGGCAGCATTGTAGGTATTATTGCTCAATGTTAAATCCACCGTCTGACAGATTTTTTATATTCCAGGTATTCATCGCCAAAAATATTCTCGAGAAAAATTTCTTCTTTAACAATAAATGCCCTTTCAATAACTAATATAAATATAACAACCACGATAAAGGGTGAAAAAGTACCGAGGACCATGGCGCCTCCAAAGAGGATTATGCCCATCCCTAGATAAATAGGATTACGGCTGTATTTATACATTCCTTCTTTTATCAGGTGAGTGGAATGTTCAAACGGTTTTATAGGTGTGTTGTATCTTTTAAAATAGTCTGCTTGCCAGAGAATTAGCGCAATTCCGAGGAAAACAATCACTATACCAAAATAGTTAAACGGTGGATAGAACAGGACAACCCCCGGGATACTGTATTTGAGGACAAATAGTGCAATTATTGATATTAGTAGATAAAAAGGGGGAATATTTAATCTGCTCATCATATTTCTTAATAAAGGATATAGAATAAAAAATAAAAATAAATTATATTTAATTCCTTAATATATCCAGGAGGGCTGAATTAAACATGTCTCAGTTAATTGATGGTAAAAAAGTATCCGAAGATACCCGTGCAGAAATTGCCAAAGGGGTAGAAGAGCTCAAAAGCAGCAGCGGCATCACACCAGGTCTTGCGGCTGTACTCGTTGGGGACGACCCTGCTTCAGAAATATATGTAAGGAATAAAAGAAAAGCGTGTGAAAAGGTAGGGATCTATTCCGAGGAACACAAGCTCCCGGCAGAAACCACTGAGGAAGAGCTGCTCGCACTTGTTGATAAACTAAATAACGACGACAAGATCCACGGCATACTCGTGCAGCTCCCCCTCCCGGACCATATAAATGAAACAAATATTCTAAGAAACGTAACACCCCTTAAAGACGTTGACGGCTTTCACCCGGAAAATGTGGGAAGGCTCGTGGAAGGAAACCCGAGGTTTATATCATGCACCCCCTACGGCATTATCAAGATGCTCGACTACTACAATATTGAGATAAAAGGCGCTGAAGCCGTAGTGGTAGGAAGGAGTAACATTGTTGGAAAACCTGTTGGCATGCTGCTTCTTCACAGGCACGCAACTGTTACTACCTGTCATTCACGGACAAAGGACCTCGGCGAAGTCACAAGACGTGCGGATATACTCGTGGCCGCTATCGGTAGGGCAAACTTTATCACGGCTGACATGGTTAAGGACGGCGCTGTAGTAATAGATGTTGGGATTAACAGGAACGATGAAGGCAAACTCACGGGTGATGTGGACTTTGCAAACCTATCAGACAAGGTGTCTTATATAACTCCTGTACCAGGCGGCGTAGGTCCTATGACAATAACAATGCTGCTCTGGAACACGCTTGAGTCTGCAAAACTGTCTGCGGGTCAGTAAATTAAACAATAAAAAAAGGGCAGTGATTTTTGATCACTGCCCTTGAATTTATTTAATCTAATTATTTTACAAACAGAATTTATTATGTTTCCTCCGGTAACTGGTCGTTCCAGACAGAATCGATGCTTCCTCTACCATCACCATTGTTCAGACCGACAAAAATGATAAAGTTTTCAAAGACACTTTGACCTAAAGAAATATTATCTAATGTCACAATGCCCTCTGATATCGTATTCCCGGGACAAAGCAGTTCACCGCCTTTTGAATGTGGTATCGCATTATTAATCCCATATTCAAAGCTGGCAACACTGGTTTCTGATTCTTCCAGGAGTGCTTCAAGAAGTGGGTTATCATCATCCACACATGCAAAAGTAATGTCCCTGCAGGAAAATATATTTTCGTTATTATCCAGAATGTTTACATCAAAACTCATCCAGGTGTTAACTACATCTGCAGCAAAAACCTCCGCTGGCGGTGCAAAATTCCGTAAGTTGTCTAAAGCAATTCCCACAACATCGGAAAGTATTACCCCATCTTCGCTATTAAAATTAAATGTCAGTGGGTCAAAAATGATTTGACTCCTTAAACTCGCGGTCCCAAGGAGATTTGTTCTGTATTCATAACCGTTATTGTCCTCTATTCTGAGATTGCCGATAAGGGCAAAAGGAGGATCTATAGGATCAGTTGCATCAAGATATGTTGCAACAAATATTCCATATGCACCGGCTGGAAGAATTACACCCGAGGGGTTGCCGTCATTAGTCTGTATGTCCCTTAAATTATATACGTGTGTGTCGTTGGGGGTGTAAACATCAAAAAAGTTGTTCTCATTACAGTTGTCATTTACGTTGAAAATTTGTATATGTATCGTTTGGTTTGATACATCGGCATTGGTCAACTGTATAAATGATTCTCTTTCACGAATATCAAAAAACCCTACCAACTGTCTGTCAAATGTATCGGTCTCAGGAATTCCAAGCCCCTGAGAAAAACCTTGAGCGGTTGCCAAAAGTGCAAAAACAAAAGTGAATAATACCGTTTTTATATTTATTAGTTTCATAATATCTCCTCCATTAATAATTTGCAGAATTATACAATTAAAATTGACCAAATCAAATAACTAATAACGGTTATTATTTATCCGGGCGGCGTAGACCCATAACAATTATAATGCTGCTCTGGAACACGCTTGAGTCTGCCAAGCTTTCGGCAGCTGGATAATTAAACGTAAAGTTTATTCCGTACCAAGGTTAAGTGTCCAGTTTTCCCAGTTGCTGTTAGAAGCCTTTGCGGAACCAAGTACGTTAAAACCCGGTGTCATAATGTTTGAGCAGTGGCCATCACTTGTCATCCAGCCCGCCACTACCTCCTCGGCTGACCTGTCATAACTGGCCCGTGAAATATTCTCACCCCAGCCATTACCGTTAAACCCAGCATCCCTCATCCTGTCTATAGGGCTTGACCCGTCAGAACCCCGGTGGTCAAAAAAATTGTTTTCTGACATATCAATTGAATGCCTGAGTGCGGCTTCTCCAAGAAATTTGCTTATACTGAGCGGCCCCTGCGGCCCGAATGATCCTTCTGACCCGCAGTTTGCACCCTGCGCCCGTCTCGAGTTTACGGAGGTGAGTAATTCCGAAGAAGTTATATTTCCCGCACCGGAAGATGGCGGTTCATTGCCGCCCTGACTGTCATCGTCATCATCCCCTGTCTCTTCATCATCTGTGTTGCCGCTGCCCAAAGGTCCGGGGGTATCATTATTATCCCCATCTTCATCTTCTTCCGTATCCACGGGCCCGTCTGACTCTTCACCACCCGGCCCATTTTCATTGTCTTCGTTCTCAGTTTCTTCACCGGGAGATGAAATCATTACCGGCTCCGCACTGTCTTCCTTATCAATACTTACAAGAATATCCAGGGTGGTCTCTTCGGGGACCTGCATTACCTTTTCAAACAGTTCTTCATCAACTTCAAAGCGCAGAACTACTTCTCCGGGCGGGACAAACAGAATAAAACTCCCGTCAAATGAAGTTGTATCTTCATCCAGGAGGCGCTCCATATTTCCATCATTACTTATTGCCATCACGGCAATTCCGTCTACCAATGACCCCCGGGCAGTAGCGGCCACTGTAAAACTTAGGGTGTTTTTTAATTTGGCAAAACGGGAATCTTTTTCATTTATTTTAAGGGCAAATACCTCGGTTACCCTGCCGTCAATCCTGCTGAGTTCCGGTGAGTTGCTATTTACTGACGAGTCTATGCTGTCCCCCCCGCAGTTAAATAATGTAATAGTGATTATAAGAAAGCTGATTAATACAACTATTTTGAGATCGATTACCGCTTGAAACATCCGTTATCCTCCAAAAAACAACTATAAATAGTTTGCCCTTGGGTTTTCCGGATTCTACTGATTTTTTGGTCTTAACTAATTAAAGATCATAAATAATCAAAAATAGAAAGAGATATTAATTATAAATAATTACAAATTACCTGAATCCTTTATAGTTGCATATGCAACTATACTTGTGTAACCAAAAACTAAGGAGGCTTTAAAATGTTTAAATATATAAGGATTTTCGCTTTAATTGCTGTTTTGGGACTACCGGTATTCTCTCACGCTGCACCGTTTGTTGCCACTGATGCTTCAAACTCACTTGCGGTACAGACACTTGATCAGGATTCAAAGATTCATTCCGATGCTTTTGTGGCAACAGATGCTTCAAATTCATTAACAGTACAGAAATTTAGCGACAAAGGTTCTGATATCGAATGTTTTTTCAAACCATTCGTGGCAACTGAGGCTTCGAATTCCCTCGTCGCACAGAAGCTGTCAGACTGTGATAAGAGTTAGATAAAGGTGCATATTGAATACTAAAGGAGTAATGTGATTAACATTACTCCTTTTTTTATTCTAAAATTTACATTTGTTTTATTATTCTTCTAATTATTATTAATCCGGGTACCAGTAAGAGCAAAAATATCTCATTTGAAATCCCGCCGGCCGGAGCAACCGAACATCCGCCGGTCCCGTCACCGTCACTTAAGTCACCGGTATCATCCTCACTGTCGTCCCCGGTACCGTCATCACCAGAACTGCATATATCCAGTTCATCAAGCAGAATATCGAGGAAATTACTAAACTCCTCTTCCGGTATTCCGTCGCTTACAACCTCAACCGCGGCCTGGACAACTCCCTGCTGGTCAGATTCCCTGCAGAATTCGATCCTCATATCAAGGTTTTCTGGAAAATCCTCCACGCGGCATATTACATCAGGGTTTGTTACCCTTGAATTCTGGCTTACTATTTCACAGTCTCCCACAACAGGGTCCAGCTCCGCAAACTCAGCCAGGACTCCCGGAGGAAGGCCCACAAGGATCTGTCCGCCACCGTCAAGTTCCGGGTCGAATTCAATTGAAACAAAAGGCCCGTTACTGCCGGGGTTTATCTTTATCGGGTCTTCAATAGTATCTTCTTCATCTGGTATCGGAATAATAAACGGAGGTACATTGGTAGTTTTTACAGGACAAAAAGTAACCTGGTAAGACATACTGTTTGAAAGTGTGTTATTGGTACATTGGTAAGTACTTGTAGGATCATCAAAAGGAAAGCTGTACGCAGAAGGGCATGCTTTCTTGAAACCTTCAACTAACGGCTCTGCAATACTTACCCAGTCGGTATTTGTATTCAGACAACTATCTCCTAAAGCAGGCGCCGGCCAGTTTGTATTTGCAGCCTGTGCCGGCATACATGGAGGATCATCACATATGGTAGGACAACCGTTACAAGAAACAGAAGGACTGACCTGTTCGTCATAATAATTAATATAGCAGGACTGTCCTGTTAAACCCGCACCTTCATAAAGGCTTGTATTTGTGGCAACGCAGCTGCCCAGACCCGTATCACACTGCATAAATGTTCCGCTCAGGCTTACCCCGTTGCTTATTCCGGTACAGTCACTGTTGTCAGAACAGGTCGGGCCGGAACAAAAACCACCGGAACAGGTCAGCCTGCAAACTTTTGCAATTTCGGGCTTTCCGGGTGCCGGCTTTGCACCAAAATTTTCACATGTAGTATTTACAGGGCAGTCAGAATGCGACGTACATGCGGGAAGGCCAACTAATGACGGACAATCACTGTCAACAGAACATGCAACCTGTTTATTTGTTTGCACAAGGTCATTGCAATCAAATAGTTCTGCCGGACTGTCTGTGCAACTACCCGTACACGTTGTCTCACAATCAGAATCCACGTTGCATGAGAGTGCATCGTTGGTACAGGTACCACTTACACACAAATTGGGGATACATTGACACTCTCCACCGCTACAGACAGCAACGTTGCAGTTTACATCGTCTGTGCAAGTCTTACCCGGATTATTTGTGCAGGATTTAACTTTAATACAACTATTGCCGGCTCCGCATTCACTGTCTATCGTACAGGTCATTGAAGGATCATTATCACAAAAATCCATTTTACACTGTGAATTATTATTACACTCCGCACTTGTTGTACAGCTCATAGGTGTACTTGTTTCACAAACTCCACTGGCACAAAGTTTTTCCTGCCCGCAGGCATCCCCACCTTCACCCTGTCCGAAATAAAGGCCGCATATGTCTTTTGCTGTTGTACAACCCGTCTGGGTCCCGCAGGCATTAAACCCGGTAAAACCCGGGTTAGGCACACCGCAAATATCACCGGATTGATTACAGTCAGTGTCTAATTTGCATTCACATACACCGCAATCGCTGTTGACTGAACAGGCTACGCTTGTGTTATTTGAGCATGTACTATCACTAAGGCAAATACCTGCAGTTGAATTACAGTTTTGTGAACCGCCGCAATCTGAATCGGACGTACAATTTTGAAGCGAACCCACTGTCCTGAAATCCGGGTTGCCGGCACAGTCAGTACCGAAAGTAGTGTCCCAGTTACATACATGCGGTATGACCGTTGATTCAACACCGCCCGGGTTAGCACACCAGTAGGATGTATCAAAATTAACAGGTGGGTCGGCTTCTGTACCCGTTGGTTTCATCTCAACCGGCACGTTATAACCGTCAATCAGGCTTACGTCATAGAAATCATTATTGGCCCCGGAATTAAATGTAAACTCTGCTACTGTGTTTGGGGAATCCCCGGAGCTGTTGCACTGAAGTCCAAAACCTCCTCCGGGTATAGTACAGCTTCCTGTATCACAGCACCTGTCTGACCCGGTACATTCCTGTGAACCATCAAAACTGCATCCAGTCATCGGCCAGATTCTTCCTGATATGCTGTCTGCAGTTGCTGTATTAATGTTACCTGTAAACTCAACCATGCATGCCCCATTAACACAGGAAGAGGTACAATTGGTTATTCCTGAAATAGCTGGACAGGCATTCAGACAATCAGCATCTGACATACAGGATTCCGTAAGCTCAAACCCGCCTTCAAACTGGTTTGTGAGCATACCGACCCATATGGTTTCACTGCAGTTATTAATAAATTTAAAATCTCTTTCAAGTACCGGGACTACACATAAATCTCCGGTTGAGCAAGAGGAGTCTTCACATGCCTCACTAAAAGTACTCTTACAGGTACCGTCAGCGGGGCAGCAAAATTCATCAGCACCGCAGCTTCCGCACATTGTATCACCACTTGTACATGTAGGTAAAGTTGCAGGTTCAGAGCAGTTTTTAGGTACCCTGCATAATTTTGAAATATCATTTTGACATAACGAAGCATCACAAGCATTAGTTAAATTCGGGGGGCACTGATAAGGAGTTGGTGGTTCCGCGCAGCAGATAGAGTTTTCAGTAACACAGGATGTAGTACATTCAGCGTCTGTACAGACCGGCAAATCATCTATACTCATCGGGCACATATCCTGTGAATTAGAACTATTTGTAAATAGTGTTAAAAAGCAGATTAGTACAAACAAACCAAGAAATAAGTTGTTTTTTTGTATTTGTTTAAGGCTCATCAATTTCTCCTTACAAAATATATTCTATTAATGCATAAATCTTTGCAATTTACCTGCCAAAATAACTGTTTTTAATTAGAGATATTCATAATTTTTAGAAAAATTATGAATTATATTGTGGAATTCCTGGTGAATGAATGGTTAGCAGGCTGTGGATAACCTGTGGATTACTGTGAATTATTTTCGTAGAAGTTTCCTACTATAACAACGTCCCTGTCGTCAACAAGCTCTTTAAGTATTGTGCTCATTGTCTTATTTAACACCGGGTGCTCAAGCCAGGGCTCTATTTCGCAAAGCGGCTCCAGCACAAACTTCCTGTTGATAAGTTCCTTATGTGGAATTGTGAGTTCCTGTGAATCAAGCACAAAATCCTCATAGATGAGAATGTCGAGGTCAATTGTACGCGGCCCCCATTTCTCGTTTCGTTCACGTCCGAGCTGGCTTTCAACGGTTTTAAGTGAATTTAGAAGGTTTAATGGAGATAGCAGGGTATTGACCTTTGCCACGGCGTTAATAAACTTTGGCTGGTCTTCCATACCCACGGGCTGCGTCTCATAAAAAGAAGAGACAGACTTTATAATAGTAAAATTTGAAAGGAGTTCGATAGCCAAGAGGCAGTTCTCCGTCCTGTTGCCTAGGTTTGACCCAAGGCCTATAAATACGTTAAACATTTTTCATTCCCCATTTAATTTAAACAGATTTTAAACTATAATGAAATAGCAGACAGAACGGAGGATAAATAATGGCATTGTTAGACGACACTCAAATCAGCGAAAATCTCGCCCGTATTGAAGGATGGGAACGGGCAGGAAATGAAATCAGGAAAAGTTATAAACTATCAAATTTCATCGCGTCAATCGGTTTTGTGAATAAAATTGCAATACTTGCGGAGAAAGCAGACCATCACCCCGATATACTTGTTCAGTACAGCACCGTCAATATCAC
>CAJHZB010000009.1_pt1 | contig 13461 bp, 20 predicted proteins | sample 9198931 | NCBI WGS metagenome assembly CAJHZB01 (sample SAMEA7708346, study PRJEB35096) | sediment metagenome | biome: marine neritic benthic zone biome [ENVO:01000025]; feature: sediment [ENVO:00002007]; material: shallow marine sediment [ENVO:03000034] sea grass bed [ENVO_01000059] ... | reverse complement strand
TATACTATATTATATGACGCTTTTGGAGGTGTTGTTAGAAAATAAAGAATTGAGGTAATTAAATCCAAAATTTAAATAAAAAGTAAAGTCCTAAAACCCAAACACCTTATCCAGCCCTTCGTCTATAAGGCCTTCTATTCCGTCTTTCTTTTCATCTTTAGGTTTTGGTTCTTCACCGGGTGCTAAGTTCTGGCCTTGAGCCTCTTCTTCGTCGTTGCTGCCGAGACTTTCTATTATCTTTTTCTTAAGCTCTTCTTTTGATTTGTCTTTTGCGGCCCTTTGGAAAGAGTTTTGCAGATAGTCCATATCGGGCTGGGGCTTCATGGATTCATCCATTTTAAATGGGATCTCAATCTGGCCGTTATTATTTTTGAGGTACTTAACAAGGTCCTTTTGTTCAACAAGGTTATCAGACATATCACCCGATAGTGCGACAACGCCGTTCATGTCCATAGACCCGTCGAGCCCCACGTAACCCTTTCCTTTTATCATGCAGTCTTTTGCACTGATATTGATGTTGTCCATATTTACCTTGCCGTCTTTTATATTTATAGGGGTGGTAAAGTTGTAAAAATTTGTGTCCCTGCTTTTAAAAACAGATGAGTATTTTTCCTTCGTGTCCTGGGAAATAAAATTAGTAAGGCCGGGGACCCCTGTTATACCACTAACAACGCTGTCAACAATATTTACATTTTTAATACCGCCCTCTTTTATTTCAACCTTTCCTTTACCCTCAAGTGTCTTGCTTATCTCTTCCCATCCCTTACCCACGCCTTTAAAGGCAAGTTTGATGGTTGAAACTCCGACAAGCGGATACTCCGTGGGATTTAGAAAGGTCTTGGCTAGTTCTGTTACACTTACACCAGTGAGGTCGGTGTCCATCTGAAACTTTGGCACATCCCCGCTAAGGTCAAAAGTGCCGTTTGATTTGAACTTTGCGTTTAGAAAATCAAATTTAAAATCATTAAAGTCCACAACACCGTCTTTTAATGTGGCTTTGCCGTTTAGTTTCTTGTAGTTCACCTTTGAGATTTTCCCGTTACTGGAGCTTATGTCCGCAGTCTGGGTCCCGTCGGCATCTATGTTTCCCGCGATATTTACATTCCTGAATACCTCGCCCTTTGTAGCAGATTTCGAAAAATCTGAAAGATGAATTTCGTCCGCAGTAAGGTCATATGAACCTGTTAGTGGAGAAAAATCTGTAATATCTGCATCAAAAAATAGTTTGGAACCTCCAATATCAATCTCGGTTTTGTCCAGCCTGGCACCGTTTCCCGTAAAATTAATTGTCCCGTTAATACCGGTTACGGGCCTCACAAGTCCTTCAGGGCTTGCACCTACATCAACAAGTTTTGCTGTACCAAAAATTTTGGGGTCGTCACCTGTGCCTTTTAAATTAATATCAACATCCAGGCTACCGTTTACTTTATAGTCTTTTAATGAAGAAAGGTTATCTGCCAGCGACCCGAGGTCAGCGTTATTTGAAACAAGTGAAAGGTCAAAACTGCTTTTATCGCCGAGGCCCATTTTACCCTTTATTTCGGCTTCAAGTTTATTCAATAAAATATTTAATGTTTTAAAATCAACAGCGTCCTTACCTACAACAGAATCAGTACTCACTGTAAAGGACGTGCCTTTATCTTTAGCAAAAAACTTTCCGTATGTAAGTTCTGTCCCGGTGGCATCAAACACTACGGACGATAGTGAAAGGTTTTCCTGTGTTCCGCTTATTTCCCCTTTTAAACTAATCGGCCCGTCACCGCTTAGTTCATCAGGGAGTGAATCGCCCACCTGTTTAAAATTTTTCAGGTTTTGAAACTCCACGGGATCAAGCGTAAAACTGAGATCAAGTTTTACATTGCCCTTTGCACCGGAACCTACGGGGCCGGCATTACCGCTGATATTAAGGTTTTGTTTAGTTGAGCCAAGGACAGCACCGTTTAGGTTTAAATCACTAATATCCAGTTTTGAAACAGCACCTTTTACCTTAAAACTAGTTTTAAGAGGACCGTTTAGTCCCAGCCCCTCGGGCAGCATCTCTTTTACCTGTGGAAAGTTCTTATTAAGGTCAGCAAAATTTATGGAATCAATGTCCACCGAGAGGTCAACCGGGGCATTTTCAAAACCTCCGGCCTTGTCTTCAGGGCCGACATTACCCTCGACTTTTAAGTTCTGGTTTTCGGAAAGAACCGCCATTGCAAGGTCAAAGGAAACGGGTTTATTTTTCTCGATCCCCTCTGAACTGAAATCAATCTTTGAAACTATAAGGTTTGTGTTGTCCTTTTTGTCCTTGTAATGCAGCGTTCCGTTTGAGATGTCGGCAATACCTATAAAATATGTGGATTCCTTTCCTTCCTTTCCGGTTTCTTTTTCAGACTCTTTCACAAGGCTTGAAAAATTATATGTCCCGTTCTTGTCTCTTATAAGGTTTATCACCGGGTCATCAAGAGTAAATTTCTTGACCTGGAAATCTTTTTTAAGGAGCGGGAGGAACTTAACATTTACAATAAGTTGCGATGCCTCTACGAAGTTGCCCTCGGAAAATGCCTTGTCATCCTCAATTTTAAAATTATCAAGCGACAGTCCGAGTCCGCCAAAAATACTTATCCCGATTTCACCAATCTCTATTTTCCTGTCTATGCCGGATTCAATCTTTGATATAACAAGTGCCTTATTTTTATTAACAAGTCCGCTCAGGTTAAATAACGCGAAAGCAACTACAGCACCAATAATTACCAGTAAGATTAATAAGCCTTTTAATATTCTCATATAATGTTTCTTTAAAAAATATTCTTAATTTAATTTGTTAATATTTAGTATAGGCAGAGTTGTACTAAATAAAAGTAATTTAAAAAAACCCGGATAAAGCTGGGCTTTACCCGGGGTTATTAATCCTTCATCACACGGTCATTTAAGATTATCTGCTGGTATCCTGACACCAAAAACTTCAAGCTTTACAGCATCCGGATTTTTACTGTTGTATTTTCCGGGTACCGCCGGACTATCAGATGGTACCATCTTGTACGTATCCGGTTCAGTATAAAAACTCATAAGTTCCATTTGAACAGCCTGGCTTTCAAAATCGGATTTTATACGATTTTCGATCTCTGTGGACTCATATAATGACATATGGCCCGGGCCCGGCTGCGGCAACGAAAGACTTAGAGAATAAACCAGCGCAGAAAGAACTATAAAATTCTTCATATTTATCACCTCCCTGTATAAGATTTCCTCCAACCGCCTTTTTGGAAATTTAGACAAGGATGTAAATAAACTGTGCTTCTGCATCTTCAAAAAATTATTCAGTTGTAAAAGAACTAAAACCGGTTTAAGGGTTTAGAATATAGAAGGTTTTTCTGTATGCAACGGGAAATAATAATTTAATACTTAATGGTTACCAAGTGTTTATACTATAATTACTATGATTGAGATAATTGATTTTGATAATGAAAAAGTACTTGGTGTGGCTATCAAAGGGAAGATAAGCACCGGGGATATTGAGAAAACTGCAAAACTTGCCAAAGAGAAGTTTAAACATTCAGAAAAACTGAGTATTTACGTTGAAATGGAAACTTTCGAAGGAATATCGATAGCGGCTTTCTTCAAAGACCTTAAGTTCGGCTTAAAGAATTTTGGGAAATTTGATAAAAAAGCGGTTGTTACCGACAAGGCCTGGGTAAAGAAACTTGGTGAATTTTCCGACAAACTGTTCGGGAGCATTGAAATAAAATGTTTTTCCTTTGAGGAAAAAGACGCGGCAAAGCAGTGGGTAAGCGTATGAGCTATATATCCTGCAGCTCCGACTCATGCTCCTGGCATACAAGGTCTATTTCATAATCAAACAGTGGTTCCTGTGTAAGCCCGCACCTGAAACCATCTCCCTCATCAATAAAAAAATCGCATGTTTTACATATGCCGAATGTCATACTCTGGTTGGAAAGCTGGAGAGATTTCAGGATATTTGTTAAAACATTCTCCGTAATCTCCATACTCCTGTCATTAAAGAAGTCCTCTGAATCCTCAAATGACAGTTTTTTTATGATTTCAGTGGCTTTTTCCGTGAGGTAAAGTTTAACTATTCTTTTATCCTTTGTACTCTTCTCCTTAACGAGATAACCCTTGCTTTCAAGTACGTTTATACTCTGTGAAGTAGTACCCTTTGTATTACCTAAATATTTAGTTAAAGCCGCGGGATTATTACTATATTTATTACTCATTGAAAGATACATCAGTACATGAAGGTGTATCGGCTGAAGCCCCAGCGGCTGAAGGAATTTCTTCTCCTCAGACCTCAGCAAATTACCAATACTGTCTACAAGGTTGAGTATATTTGTCAGGCTCATGCCATAATAGTATCGGATCAATACATTCTTGACAAATTATTTTTTTATTGTTAGTATTGAGTCGATACTATATTAAGCTAGGAGGCTTAGATTATGAAGACCAAGGCAATCTATTACCATGCAGGATGCCCTGTATGTGTTAACGCTGAACAGGGCCTGGCAAACTCCCTTGACCCTGAGAAATATGAACTTGAGTTAGTTCACCTGGGTGAGCAAAGCGGAAGAATCGCTGAGGCTGAATCAAGTGGTGTTGAGTCAGTACCGGCGCTTGTAATAGGTGATAACACCTATCACATTAACTTCGGTGCAAGTATTAATGACCTTAAATAATTAGGGTACTAATTGCTGTACAGGCCTGCTTCACTTCGCCTGTATGGCAATTATTAAAAAGGTGGAGGCTGATCAAGCCCCTTTGGGGGTTTTGGGTGACCATCATGCCTCTGGTGTTTAAAGGTCCTTTTCTTCAGCAGTTCGGCAATAACTTTCCTTTCGTCCTGCTCCAGCTGGACGGCCAGTTTCTTTGTGACCTTTCCGAATTTGTACATTATTTCAGACTGCAGCCTTTGAAGGTTTTCTATCTCTTTATCATATGCGGATCCGTCAAACTCGGGGGCACTGATTATTTTATTAATATTATTCCTGGTTTTCCTTACTTCATTCCTGGTTTTCCTGGTCTCTTTATGAAGGCCCCTCATGGTTTTTTTGACCAGTTTGGATTTATCAGCAGGAAGTTTATCAACGGCACTGCGAAATTCTGCCCGCCTGTTTCTATGGTCTTTATAATCATCAGCTGACATTCCTATCAAAACACCCAGCAGCAGTACATTCAGGATTATCGAAATGGTAAGAACAGTCTTTATTTTTTTACTCATAATACTCCCCCTCGTCAAAAGTAATATATTCACTAAATTCTATGGTATCTTCACCCGTATCAGCGTATGTATCGTAGAAAAATCCCAGAGAAAAGCCAAACAGTAAAAGGAATGCCATTGTTAAGGCTGGTTTTGGGAGAGTTATAAATTCAAAAATACTGCTAAACACAAACGTTTTTTCTTCTAACTCAGTCTTTGGTTTAGCTGAAAGTGTTATACGTCTTTCGAAGTCTGAGCTTGGTTCATCTATAGCCCTGTCCATTAGCATCGATTCAAAACCTTTCTCACTTTCGACCAGGTTTTTAAATTCAGATGAGCCCTGGTAAAGCGATAAAGCTTCCTGCCTTAGTCCTTCAGGCCATTTTTCTATATCTGACCCGTATAGCTCTAAATTCTCGATAAACTGCTCCGTATTCATCTAAACGTCCTCCTCTTTCACAAGCTTTTCCCTTAAACTTGATTTTGCCCTCATAAGCAGTGATTCAAGTGCCTTTATATTAATCTCCATAATCTCTGCGGCCTCTTTATTGCTGAACCCCTCGTAGAAACAAAGGTTAATTGCAGTCTGCTGCCTGTCAGGAAGCTCCTGCAGGTATCTGTTTAAAATTTCATTACTTTGCCTTGTTGATACAGTCTGATACGGTGTTTCGCTGTCTACGGGTATCTGAATATCATCAAGCTCAATACTGCTTTTGTTTTTCTTTTTTAAATCAAGGCAGAGATTAATAACAATCCTTGAAAACCATGTAGTAAACTTTGCATCAAAATCTGACTTCCAAACCCCTGTATTGTTCCAGAGTTTTAAAAACGCGTCCTGTACAACATCTTCGGAGTTGCCCCTGTCATTTAGAAATCTGAACGCTATCCTGTAGAACCTGTTGGCGTGGCGGTTTACGAGCTCGGTAAATGCGGATTTGTCTCCGTCCTGAATCAGGTGCAGTAGCTGGGGGTCGGTAAGTTCGTTTGGCACTGTAGAAATATTAACTGCCTGGGAAAAAATTGAAGGGTTAAAAAAATTAATAAAGCAGGCGGGTAAACTTCCCGCCTGCCTTGATATGTAATTACTGAATAGCGTGTTTTGCACTTCTCTCTCCATGGTATTTGCCATGTCCTTTTTTACCTTTTGGCATAAGCTCCAAAAGTACTTCCCTTTCCTGCTGGTTCATCTGTGATGCCAGGTCCTTTATTGCACCGGTCTTGGCTACCATCATCTGGACCTTTATGTCCTGGAGCTGGTCGGCATATGCCTGGTAGGCATTTGCATCAAACTCGGGTGCTGTCAAGACACCCTTCATGGCTTTCTTTAATTCTTTAGCCTGCTGCCTCAGTTCCTTGTTTTCAGTACGCACAGTTTCCATTGTTTCCACCACAAGGGTTTGTTTGTCCTGCGGCAGTTTGGAAAACGATTCCAGCTTCTGGAGCGGATAACCTATTACAGTCATTGAAAATCCGATTGTCGCAAATAGTGCTGTTGCCAGTATTAAATTCTTATTCATAGTATTGCCTCCGAAATATTATTTATTTTAGCTTTGGCCTTAGCTTTTATATATTTATACGACCCAGGAACTAAAACCCTTCGGTGGTTTTTAAAATTTTTTAAAATGACTATATTATGATTATTATGAAGAAAATAAGATTGCTAATTATATCCTTATTCACCCTAACTGTTTTACTGGGCTGCAAAGATGCCCCGCCGGACCCTGTAGTTGTTAAAAACCTTAACACACAAGAGGGTTATAAATTAATAGAACAAAATAAGAACAACCCTGATTTTGTGATACTTGATGTAAGAACACCTGATGAGTTTAATTCCGGCCATATTCAAAACGCGGTAAACATCGACTACAAAAACCCCGACTTCAGGGAAAATGTGGACAAGCTGGATAAAAACAAGACCTATGCACTCTATTGCCGCTCCGGGAGGAGGGCAGTAGCATCTTCAGATATTATGGCAGATCTTGGATTTAAAGATATATACCAGTTTGGCGGAGTAAAACAGTGGCAGGAGGCAGGATACATCCTCACGCCTCAGGAGAATTAATGAAAAGTTATAAACTTGTAATGCCCGAACACCTAAACCAGTTTGGCCATATATTTGGGGGAAACCTCCTCAAATGGGCAGATGAATACGCGTGGATTGCCGGGAGCCTTGAATACCCCGACTGTAAACTGGTAACCGTGGGTATGGATGAAGTTTCTTTCAAGGCAAATGTAAAGGAGGGTTCTATCCTTGAATTTGACCTCATGAAAATTAAGGAAGGAAATACCTCCGTAAAGTACAGGGTGGATGTATACAGCAATCTAAGGGGTGATGAAAAGATCCTTATATTTGAAACTAATATTACTATGGTAAACCTGGACGAGAATGACAGGAAAAAGAAACTTCCGGGCAAATAAAGTAATTACCCTGCATAACAGGTGTTTTTGCATCGTTCGAGGTTGTTTTCTGCTCCCCTCATACAGTTTTCCTTATTAGGTTCCTGACCGGGGCCGGCCCATGTCTCATTGCATTCAAATTTTGATGATTCATATTCACGATTGCACTGAAACTCACAGCCTGTTTCATTCTGTGCATGAAGTGAAAATCCAGCGAATAGTGAAAACAGAAGGGTCAGGACTAATAATTTTTTCATTATAATTACCTCTTTTTTAAATGTATGTTCAATTTATACAATTGTGAAGGAATATTTTTAAGCCTGATTATTTGACTTTTCTATCCTGAAGACAAGGTACAGACCTGCCACGTACCAGATCGCAGTGGAAATAACCGATACGTACTTAACGGTCTCGGGATAGCTGAACCCCTCACCTGTTTTGTCTGCGATAGACATAAGTATGAGCGCGAAGGTAATGATAAACATGATTGTTACCTGGAATATCGAATTTACCAGCCACGCGAAGAAGAAATAGTTCAGATAGGTCCTTATTTTAGTACTTTTTGTAACTAAGTATATTATAGGTATTGCTGTCAGTGTTATTAAAAAACATATAAAAATAAATTTATAAACCATAATTATTATCCGGACTGTTTAATGAAAACATTAGTATACACAAGTTGGAAAAACTGGAAATGGATAAAGCTTCCTATAGGAAATAATGCAATGAAATAGATTAAAATCCCTGAAATAGATGCTTGTACCCGGCTGGCAGGTACAAGCTGATTTTTAAGACGTATGTTCTTAAATTACTGTGGTATAACGTTTTGAGCCTGTGGGCCTTTTTCACTGTCCACAACACTAAACTCAACTTTCTGGCCTTCGTCTAATGAACGATAGCCTTCTCCACCTATCTCACTGTAATGAACAAATACATCTTTGTCATTTTCGCGCTCAATAAAACCAAAACCTTTGGTTGCATTGAACCACTTTACGGTGCCAATCTCACGTTCTGACATGATGGGCGCCTCCTTAAAGAAAATTGGATTATGCTAGTGGTTCAAAATCAATTTCAGATGTGAATCTTAATCTAGACTAGAACTACTGCAAAAACAAACTGACAATATCACAAAAAATATTATTTGTCAAAACAATAAACTTAATATTAACAATTAGTTACCCGATATTTAGCTTATAAAAAATTCAAATTCCGCCTATGCCGGGGCTGTGTATATTTTTTTATTAAAAACAGGTGAATGAATATTATAATTATGTACAATATATATAAATTTAAATCAGGAGAGTTATGAATAATGAAAATTAAGACTAAAAATTTATTTTTACTGACACTTACCCTGTCTTTAATTGGCGTATTTGCGGCATTTGAAAATACCACGGCGGAAAAAGCACCGTCAGTTACCGAGGTAGACTCAAAGTACGTGTGCATGGTAACAAACAAACTGTTTCCGAATGTACAGATACCCGTGGAAGTTGCCAGCAAGACCTACTATGGCTGCTGCGAGATGTGTAAGGCACAGCTTGCCAATAACCCAGAAAAGAGAGTCGCTACCGACCCTGTAAGCGGAAAGGCAGTAGATAAATCAGATGCAGTTATTGGTGCTGCACCGAACGGAAGTGTTTACTACTTTGAGAATAAAGCTAATCTCGACAGTTTTGCTATGAATTAGGGACTAATCCGCTGTAATATCAATATGTATACAGCTTGTACTTCCAAGCCTTTTCTGCATTAGCTTTGCAATGGAGTCTGCTCTTTCCTTGGCCTTTTCGGCCCTTTCACCTTCAAAGAGTTCATCAATAGTGGTGCTGAAGAGGTAGAGCCACCTAGTAAAGTGCCCCTGCTTGAGTGGGATTTTCTTATTAAGCTCGTGGTGGATATTCATAACCTCAGGCCCCCTTTTATACACGGGCCTAGTAAAAAGGATTGTTTCCCAGAAATCACAAATAATTGAAAGGTGTTCTTCGAGGTCAATTTTAGCTATATCGGTAAAAATAAAACCAATGATCGGGTCCTTAAGCATTTTTTCATAAAACCTGCTTATTAACTTTTCAATGTCTGCTCTTGTTTCTATATCGTTCATCTTAATTTGCTTTTAGTTCCTCGACAAAGCCGTCTTTAGGTACAAGATAATAGAGTTTGCCCCAGTTCTTTAAAACCCCTGCGTGCTGTCCGGCATCTTCACCGGTTCCCCAGAAAAGGTCTACCCTGTGCGGACCCTTGATTGCCCCGCCCGTGTCCTGGTCGAGCACAAACCTGGTGGTTGTAACCCATGTGTTTGGCCTTGTGGAAAATTCATCTGAAAATGTTGGCTTGGGAAACTCCATGAATCCAAGTGTGCCCTTGGGATAAAAACTCTTATCCGTGGCTATTGTCCTGCCGTCTACTACCTCGGCACCTGAATGAGTGACCGGACGGCCTTCAATTTTCCTGAAGAACACGTAGCTTGGGTTTTGAAAAAGGATTTTTTGCTGCTCTTCCTTTGAAAGGCTTCTTAGGTGCTTATCAAGAGCCTGCATTGTCATGTCTTCCTTTGGGATTATATGATAAAGAAGTTTGCCAATACCTACATAAGGATGGCCGTTCTTAGCAGCATATCCGAGCCTTACTTCTTTGCCATTCCTAAATCTTACCGTGCCCGAACCCTGCACCTGCAGGAAGAACGCATCTACCGGGTCTACCCAGGCAAGTTCAAGCCTTTTTCCTTCTAATACGCCCTCACCGTCTATTTCCTCCCTCGAATAATATGGGACGATGTTTTTACTCGTACCCTCATTGTAAGCCGGGGCAATACGCCCTGGGACTATGGAAAGATTCGTCTTGGGGTCAAGGACCTGGTCCTTAATTGGTGACATTTTCTCAAACCTGTTTGCAAACTTGCCCATATGAAAATTGACCAGGTCGTCCGGTACTGCATACAGCGGCTGTGAAAACCTTTCGGTCTTTCTTTTTGAACCCATAAGTACCGGCTCAAAATACGAGGTAATAAACACTTCGCCCCAGTCGTCTTCGCCGTAAACTTCGTAAAAATCAAAGTTTTCTTTTACAAGTGTATAAAAATCTTTTTTAGTCAGGCCGAGATTTATCTTCTCGGTAAGGTAGTACATTGAAAGAATATAGTCGTCCTTGTTAATTTCTTTCGGGCCGAAAGCAAGTGTCGAAATATCTGAATTGTGGAGTATCTCTACGTTTTCATTTATTCCTTCTGCAAGTTCCCTAAGCCCAAGGTCATCGGAAAGGTCCCTTGGTGTATCAGCTTTTCTCATTGCCTGAGTGGCCTCTGTGGCGGGGTCCCTGTCACAGGATACAAGAAATAAAAACAGTCCCGTGATACAAAAAAGTATAATTAGGTTACGCATCGGTATTATATTACAAAGTCTTTTGGGTTAAACAAAATCCGGTATTTAAAGAGTTGTCCAGCCGCCGTCAATCACAAGGTCAGATCCTGTCATATATTTGGATTCATCAGATGCAAGGAAAAGAACGGACTGTGCTACTTCCTCCGGCTCGGCCCTTCTTACAAGAGGGATCATATCAGCTGCAATCTTATCGAGCTGTTCTTCTGCGTCAGGAGGGTTCCCCATAAACTCTGGGTCCATCTTGGTTTTGATATAACCGGGGCAGATAGAGTTTACCCTTATATTGTCGCCTGCATGGTCAAGGGCCATACTCCTTGTAATCTGCCTTATAGCTCCCTTTGAAGCGTTATATGCCATGCAGTTTTCCATACCTACCATCCCAAGTACACTTGAGTTGTTGATGACCGAACCGCCCCCGTGCTTTGCCATAAGCGGTACTGCATGTTTACTTGTCAGGTACACGCCCTTTACATTTATGTCCATTGTCCTGTCCCATACCTCTTCAGAAGTCGTAACGACAGTGCCGCCTTCAAGAATTCCTGCGTTGTTAAAAAGAATATCTATTTTTCCATACCTTTCGTAAAAATCATTTACAGCCTGCTCAACTTCACCGGAGTTTGAAACATCCGCTTTATACGAGATTATCTCACCCGGGCCCTCTGCCTCAAATACAACTTTATCTAGATTTTCCTGGGTCCTTGCCATAATGCCCACAGTAGCCCCTTCTTTACAAAATAGCAGTGCTGTCGCTTTACCTATTCCCTCACTCCCGCCTGTTATTAATGCCGTCTTGCCTTCTAATCTCATAATACTCTCCTAAATAAAGTGATCTTTTTGATAAATATATCTATAATAGAACTTATGAAAGTAAAAAACAAATTCATTGCGGCCACCGTCCAGGCGGCCCCCGTATTTTTAAACAAAGATAAAACCATTAAAAAAGTTATAAGCCTCATAAACAAGGCGGCAAAAAAAAAGGCCGACCTTGTAGTATTTCCGGAAGCATTTATTCCGACTTACCCTTTCTGGCCAAAAGACCTTGGATTTGGCCCGGTGAAAAAAACAACCATGGACCTTCATATGGAACTTCATAAAAACTCCGTGTTAGTCCCCGGAAGTGATACAAAAAAAATCGGCAGCGCCGCTAAAAAAGCCGGTATTAATGTAATAATCGGGGTTAACGAAAAGGACGGGGGAACTCTTTATAACACCATTCTTTATTTCTCAGGTAAGGGTGATCTAATTGGAAGGCACAGGAAGCTTATGTCCATAGACAGTGAGAAGTGCATATGGGGAAACGGCACATCAGATGACCTTAAAGTATTTGATACTGAAATCGGAAAAGTAAGCGGCCTTTTTTGTTATGAACACCATCTTACGCTTGCTAAGTATGCACTGTATCAGAAAGGTGAGCAGGTACATGCAAGCCTCTGGGGAGGACACGGGTTTGTAAAGGACACCATGGACTTTGCATGTAAGCAGTATGCTTTTGAAGGGCAGTCCTTTGTTATTATTTCCGCAATACATATCACTAAAGACATGATTCCCGACTCATTCCCGCTAAAGGAAGAAACGCTGTGGGACTATCCCGGGGGAAGCGGCATTATTAACCCGCGCGGGCAGTATATAGCGGGACCCGTATACGGGAAAGAAGAAATTCTTTATGCTGAAATAGACCTTGACCAGATCATAAGGGCCAAATCCGTTATTGACTGCAGGGGGCATTTTTCAAGGCCCGATATTTTTAACTTTGAGATTAAAGACAGTTAACACCTTATTAATATGGCAGAATACTCTTTCAAAACAATCTGGGAATTTAACAGCCCAATTGAAAAAGTATGGGATGAGATTTACCACCCTGAAATCTGGCCCGAGTGGTGGGACTATGTTGAAAGGGCCGTAGAGATCAAAAAAGGTGACGGACTTGGCGTAGGCTCCCTTTGGATATACAGATGGAAGACCCGCCTCTATTATTCATTTACATTTTATGTTGAGACTTACCTCGTGGAACCGCCAAATAAATTAGAAGGTAATGCAAGCGGCGACCTTGAAGGCAAAGGGAAATGGGCCCTCTCGGAAAAAGATGGAATTACAACTGTTACATATGAGTGGAATGTAAAAACCAATAAATCATGGATGAATTTACTTGCCCCGATTGCCTACCCGTTTTTCAAATGGAACCATAAGACTGTTATGGATAATGGTTACAAAGGTTTAAAAACCCGCCTTAATAACACTTAATAGTTAATAATTCATATAAAACACCACTTTACTTCAATTTCATTCATGCACTTAACTACCTCTGATTACTTAATATTTATAATCTTTTTATGTTTTATAATAATTTTTGAATCCTTTATAGTTGCAGTTGCAACTATATATACGAAAACAATTTAACAGGAGGTAGAAGATAATGAATAAATTACTTCTAACATCAGTTTTAGCACTAGCATTTGCTTTACCACTTAGTTCTTACGCGGGAGTTAACGCACTTGG
>CAJHZB010000039.1_pt1 | contig 14594 bp, 14 predicted proteins | sample 9198931 | NCBI WGS metagenome assembly CAJHZB01 (sample SAMEA7708346, study PRJEB35096) | sediment metagenome | biome: marine neritic benthic zone biome [ENVO:01000025]; feature: sediment [ENVO:00002007]; material: shallow marine sediment [ENVO:03000034] sea grass bed [ENVO_01000059] ... | reverse complement strand
TACTGTGTCTGACCAGTATCTAATACCTTCTTATCTGCTTCTCTTAATTTTTCTGCATTTTGTGACCAAGGCAGTTCACTATCTGTTTTCCCCAGTATCTCTCCTTTTGCAAGACTCTCAATAGCCTTGTTTACCCAGATATATCTGCCATATTTGTTTTTTACCCAGAAGAAAAATGGCATTTCATTAAAAACTTCAAGATCATGTGATTGCATGATAAAAGCCTCCATAAAGACCTAATGTTGTAGATTATAGAAAATTGTGGAATTTATATCAAGAATGTTCTAATAAGTTATTAACTTAAGGTTTTTAACCACCGACAAATGCCTACTTTAAGCATTGCTCTATAGATTAGTGTTCGGTTTTACCCAACAAAAATAAACACATAAATTAGCAAGTACTTAAACTGGTAGTGAAGAGAAATTTCTCAATAAGGACAATGGAATAGATGGTGGCGACGGGTGGATTTGAACCACCGACAAATGCCTTATTACAGCATTGGTCTACCTCGGTAACCTACTATAATTATTAACAAATATAAACCCCAAAACGTCTTTGTGATTGTACTGGAATTAAAAAAAAGGAGCAATGACCTGAATCACTGCTCCGTTAAAATTTACAACATAAAAAGAGTAATAACTTTGCAATTTTTTAAGTTTCTGAATCAAGAGCAATTTGCCATAATGAATCCATACTTCCTCTGCCATTACCATTATTTAAACCCACAAAACCCAGAAAAAATGGAAAATTGTTTTCACCATCAATAATTTGAACTTCAGGTGATAATAACACTATTCCATCATTTACAGTATTTCCAGGGCAAAGAAGTTCGCCACCTTTACTATGAGGAATTGAATTATTAATCCCGTATTCAAAGCTTGCTACACTTGTACCAGACTGACTTAGGAGTTCTTCAAGCAAAGGGTGTTCCTGGTTTACACATGCAAAAGTAATGTCTCTACAGGAAAAGGGCACTTCATTTAGATCATATATATCTATATCAAATGGATTAAATGCAGTAAGAGGATCAGAGGCATTCCATTCGAAGAAAAAATCATCGTCATCATCATCCAGACCAATATCAGGTAGATTCACAGTAATACCAAATACATCGCTTAATATTACACCATTCTCAACGTTAAAATTAAACGAATATATAGCGGGTAATTCCACTTCTTGTGGTATGTCAAATGCATCAATTATTTGCTGGGCATTTGTTCTGTATTCATAACCAGAGTTATCAACAATTCTAAGGTTGCCAAATGCACTTTGTCCTTCATTAATAGCACCATTTATTAATGTATAGCTTATCACAACGATGCCGTAGGAATTGTCTGGAAGCACTACACCGGATGGATTCCCGTCATTTGTTTGAATTTCCCTCATATTATATATGTGTGTATCATTCGGGGTATATACATCAAAAAAATTATTTTCGTTACAGTTATTACTTACATCAAAAATTTGCACATGAGCACGTGCCGATAACCCAAAAAGAGAATCATCGTCATCACCTGTCGGAACTACTCCTTGATAAGTAAACTGTATAAAGGTTTCTCTTTCTCTTAAATCAAAAACATAAAAATATGTTAGCGAAAATTCTTCTTGAGGCAGAGAATTGTCAGTCTGCGTGACAGTAATTGCAAAATCGTTAATACCTGAAACTGCATGATTAACTGGAATCATATACAAAGGTATTATAAAGATTAATACTAAAAAAAGTTTTTGACAGCTCATAAATATCCTCCCAATTCTTAATATTTACAAAAAATCATATAGGCTGAAGTATTATTATTCAATAATTATTTTTTAAGCTTTTATGACAATTATGAAGAATTAACTTACTCCCACACCGACAAATGCCTTATTACAGCATTGGTCTACCTTCACAACATACTATAATTATTGGATATTATCAAGACTGAAATGGGTTTGTGATTGTACTGGGATTAATAAAGGGGCAAAGATTCAGCTCAAAACCCCTTTCTTTTTTAATCATATGAAATTTAAACTAAATTAGGGTGGAGGAGGATTTAACGGAGCAAATAGATTTGTAGAATTTATTGAATCAAAACTTCCTCTTTTATTACCATTATTTAACCCCACAAAGCCATAGAATAATGGGACTGGTATAAATTCACCTGATGGGCTAGTATTATTCATAAAACTCGCAAAAGAAAATTGAAGGGGAGTAAGATTTACTATACCTTTGTCTATAATATTGGAAGGACATAGAAGCTCACCTCCTCTTGAGTGAGGTATTGCTTCATTTATACCGTATTCCAGGCTTGCAACACTTGCAAGTTGTGCATTTTCTAATAGTTCTTCTAACCTTGGATTATCATCATCCATACATGAAAAGATTACATTTCTGCAGGAAAAAGGAACTTCATTTAGATCATAAATATCCACATCAACGGCAGTGTAAATATTAACAACATCCTGAGCGTCCCATTCACTAGCAGAGGTTAAGGTATTTATTTCTACAGCTAATAAACTTATACCGACCACATCTGAAAAAGTTATACCGCTTAAATTGTTATAATTAAAAGAATATATAAACTGAGGTGCGTCAGGGTCAATAATAGAAAAGTTTTTGGCTTGCTGAGCGTTGGTTCTGTATTCATAACCACTATCGTCAATAATTCTCATATTGCCGATAGACCTTGTGAATTGAAAAGGAAAACCTATTGGCCGAACGGTTATTACAACAATGCCGTAGGACCCATCAGGAAGAACGACACCTGACGGTTTGCCGTCGTTTGTCTGTATGTCCCTCATATTGTAGACGTGTGTATCTGCTACTGTATAACTGTCAAAAAAATCATTCTCATTACAGTTGTTGCTAACTTCAAATATTTGAACGTGAGCAATTCCTTCTAGACCCATAGCAATCCCGTCGTTAATATAAGTCATTTGGATATAGGTTTCCCTTTCTCTTAAGTCAAAGAAGTAAACAAGACCTACAAATCTTGGATCCCCGAAGCTTACATGCGAATCGGTTTCGGACGTGGTTAAGAGCCCGTCTTCAAATGCAGGTGGACCGGCAACACTATTTTGCATAGGAAATACGAATGCTAATGTAATTAATAATATTAAAGGGTAATTACTAATAAATTTCATTGTATCCTCCATCGGAATTTCAATTATTATACAAGTAAACATTTTAGAATTAAAGAATTAACTGATAAATGGTGGCGACGGGTAAAACTATGGTACTTAAAAAATAACGCTAGATTAGCGACTTAAGATTTTTATCTTGATGGATTATCCCGTTTTGCAACTACCGGGGTGGAGTGGTTTTTCTAAATAGAAATTTATATTAACTTCGGTAGCAATAGTAACTATTAACCATAGTTCTATGCCTACGTTAAGCATTGCTCTATGTATTCCTAATCGTTTTAATCCAACAAAAATAAACACATAAATAAGCAAGTACTTAAACTGGTAGTGAAGAGAAATATCTCAATAAGGACAATGGAATAGATGGTGGCGACGGGTGGATTTGAACCACCGACAAATGCCTTATGAGAGCACTGCTCTGCCCCTGAGCTACGCCGCCGAAGAAGATGGAATTATAGCATTAAGTTACTGTCTTTCAAGAACTTTAACATCATTTTTATTTTTGAAAAAATTTATAACCAATTGATTTGTAAGCAAGTTTGGCGGCGAGTACATCTGGCCCGTGAAGCCCTTCGACTGGGGCAAGTTCTACTATATCCATACCTATGACTTCCCTTTCAAAAAAAAGCTTCCTAAGGAGTTCAAGAGCCTGGTACCATCCAATCCCTCCCGGTTCGGGCGTCCCCGTTGTTGGAATAATCGATGGGTCAAGTCCATCAACATCTATTGAAAGATAGACTTTGTCTTTAAGATTTGAAATTGTCTGGTGTATCCAGTCACCATTATTTTGAATTTCGGTAGCATGAATCACAACCACATCCTCTGAGTTGATTATGTACTGGGACTCTTCCTTGGAGTAGCTCCTTATCCCAACCTCTACAACAGGCACTCCAAGTTCAACAACCCTCCTCATTACTGTTGCGTGGCTTATCTTTTTATCTTCATATATGTCTCTCAGGTCGCAGTGCGCGTCTATTGATAATACTGAAAAGTCTTTAAAAAAAGATTTAAACCCAAGGACTGAACCAAGTGTAATAGTGTGTTCGCCGCCTAGGTTAACAATAAACTTGCCGTCATCCAAAAGTTTCTGGCAAACCGACTGAATATCGCTTGTGATCTGTTCGGTATCAGAATCCGAATCTAATAAATCAAATGTGTGTATACCAATATCAGCAGGTTCGCAGTGAAGCTCATCATCATAAAGCTCAATTGAAGAAGAAGCTTTAATTATTGCTGAAGGCCCGTTGGCAGTTCCCTTTCCAAAGGAAACGGTTTTTTCATAGGGGATCGGGACAATTACTACTTTCGAGTTTTCATAGGCTGAAAACTCATCATCAAGGTCCATAAAGTTTGATGGTATTTCAGACATATATATAAGTTAAAGAATTAACCGGTTTTTTCTATCTCTTCTTTAATTAATCCTAGACGGATTAATTCCCTGTACGCCCTTGTATGTCTTCCGAGTGTTCTGAGCTGTTCTATATCAGCTGGTTCGTCAATATCGAGTGCGATGTTTGGTACTTCGTAGCTTTCATGAGGGATGTTTTTTTCATCGGCCTGGGCTTTATGTTTCCTGAAGCTGTCGTGGCCAAACATTGAAGTTATTACATCAGGGGGTTTCCTTAGAATTGCATTTGTGCCGAGTTTATCAGCAGCCGGGACCATAATAACATGAGGATAGTCTTTTACTTTACCAATAACAAAGTCTATATCTTCGCCGGTTATAAGCGGTGCGTCACCGGGGATTACCAGGACTGATTCTGCGCCCATTTCCCCGCAGACTTTAAGCGCATAATCAACTGAAGAGCTTTCGCTTTCCTGCTGTTCTTCATCTATAACTGCAAAGCCAAGTTTTTCTGCCATCTGCATTGCCTTCTTATCAAGCGTAACAACGACAATTTTATCTGGGAGTTTTGCATTTGAAGCGGCTTCAAAAACGTCTTTCAGCATTTCATAGGCAAGCGCAGTCCTGTCTTCCTGGCTTAGTACCGAAGAGAGCCTTTCATTTGCAAAATTCAGGTTTTTAACCGGAATTAAAAGAAAATTCACACAACAACTGTACAGGAGTAAAAAATTTTTTCTATAGATAAATTTTGGTTGATATAATAATATTAAAACGTTAATTATATAATAATATGCAAAACAATAAAGGCCATTCTGGCCACAGAAAAAGATTAAGATCGAAGTTTCAAAATTCTGGCCTGGAAGGGATGCTTGATTATGAACAGGTCGAACTGCTCCTTACATATGCAGTGCCCGTGAAAGACGTTAAGCAAACTGCTAAGAGGGCTATTAAAAAGTTTAAAAGTATTTCAGGACTTCTTGATGCCAAAAGTAATGAAATGTTGGAAATTAAGGGGCTTGGTGAATCTTCAGTTGTATTGATAAAACTGGTCCGTTCTCTTCTTACTAAATACTTAGAAGAAGATATGTTTGCCTCGGATGTGTTAAGTTCACCGGAAAAAGTCTATGAATTTGCAAAATTAAAAATCGGAACAAATAAAAATGAGTTATTAATGACAATATTCCTGAACACAAAAAATATGGTAATTAATTACAGTGTTTTATCAGAAGGCTCAATCGACAGTGTAGCCGTGTACCCAAGAAAAATCATCGAGCTTGCATTAAATAATAATGCCGCGGGATTAATTTTGGTTCATAACCACCCCAGCGGTGACACCAGTCCTTCAGCAAGTGACCATGAACTTACAAAAGAGCTAAAAAATATAGCTGAATCAATGGATATAAGGCTACTTGACCATATAATTGTTTCAAAGAATGGTTATCACAGTTTTAGTAAAGAAGATAAGTTAACATAAGCCCCTGTTTTTAAAGATTATTTGGTTGACATAATCATTGAATGATTATAGAATTCGTTGGACGAGGATGGAATTATTAAAATGAATTCTAAGAGTGGGTTTTTAGTAGTAATATCATTTATATTTTGCCTGATTTTTGCGGGGGATTTATACGCTGAGACCTTCTACCATAAGAGCGAAGGCGGCGTAAAAATCTATACCAACGTAAAACCAAAGGGTAATGACTATACAAAGATACGCAGCAACTGGGGAAGAAATAAATCTTCTACCAAAAGCCTCAGGGACCATGGCAAATATGAATACTCTGCCGAGTATGATCATATAATAAGGCATGCCGCAGCTAAGTATAACCTTGACCCAAACCTCATTAAAGCAATGATAAAAGTAGAATCAAACTTTTATGCGGATGCAGTTTCTCCAAAAGGGGCGCAGGGCCTTATGCAGCTTATGCCGCCAACAGCTGACCGTATGGGCGTGATCAACGCGTTTAACTCCCGTGACAATATTATGGGCGGCTCAAAGTATTTCCGTTTTCTCCTCGACCTGTTTGATGAAAACAAGACACTTGCCATAGCCGGGTATAACGCCGGTGAAAATGCAGTGATAAAATACGGTTATGAAATACCTCCCTACCGTGAGACGGAAGGGTACGTGGAGAAAGTGTTTGCTCACTACAAGAACTTACAGAAAAAAGACGCAAAACTTTCCGTCAAGCCCGTGGCTAAAATGAAGCCGAAATACCCGGATATTAAGAAAGAGAAAAATAGCGGCCCGTCAATTGTTTACAGGGAGACCCTGGATTCGGTTGAAATAACCCCCCAGAGTAAATCTACCGTAATAGTAAAATCTGTTGAATATTACGACAGGGCAGGTGCTAAGGATATTGGCAACAAGATCAAACCAACACCCGGTGGTGAATACACCGTGCAGATAGCTTCATTTCCAACAATGGATAATGCAAGGGAAATGGAAGAGTCACTTAAGTCAAAAACCTATCCTGCATACATAAAGGCAGCCAATCTGCCTAATAAAGGTACGTGGTACAGGGTACGGGTCGGTGAGTTTACCACGAAGCAGGAAGCACTCCTCTATATGGAAAGCCTCAAGAGGGAGCAGCCCTATATTTCTGCCCCGATAGTTACCTCGGTAAACTAGGAAAATGACCCGGCAATTTCTTACCGGGTATTCCAAACAATACTTTTAATCTACAGTTATAATCCAGGCTTTCTGACTGCCGGTTACTTTTCCCTGTACATTTACACCTTTTCTCTTTGAAGTTTTTTCAAGACGTGTAATTGCCTCGTCAGTCCCTTCTACCGCGTATACCTGGCCGACTTCTCCCCTCGTATCAACTACAACATGTGCATGACTTGGTTTGCCGTCACATGGTGATGTTGCGATTACGGGCGTGACACTGCCGGAATCAACATCCGGGAACAGGCAGATAATATTGCCCTGGACGATGTCGTCTTTATGAGCGTCCTTTTCCGCGTGTACCGCTCCTACTGAAAGCAGGGCGAATAACATTACTACTAATGAAGTCTTAATAATATTTTGCATAACTAATGCCTCCTGAACTATAATTTGACTACAACATAAATACGTTTTACACATGAATAAGGATTTAATCATGTATTACGTTTATGTTATATATTAGTTATTATAGTGTTTTAAAAGATTCAACAATATCAAGTAGTTACATAAAATTCAGTAGGTGTTTAAAAGGATAGCGCAAGATGAATAAAAGTAATAATTTATGCAGCACAAAACTCTCTTTCCCCGAAGAAATAACACTTTCTATTGTATGCGGAAAATGGAAATTCAGAATACTTTACAGGCTGGTTGAAGGCCCAAAAAGGTTTAATGAACTTCAGAGGTTATTAAAAAATATTGCTCCAAGAACACTTACAAACCAGCTTAGAGAACTAGAATCCTACGGAATAATAAAAAGAAAAGAGTATCCGCAGATACCTCCAAAGGTGGAATATTCTCTAACCAAAACCGGGGAGACCCTCCTGCCTGCTCTCGACATGCTAAGTAAATGGGGAGATAAATACTGCAGCATTATCGAAGAGGAAATGAAAAGCAAAAAAAAATAATTTCACGGTAAATTCACGTAATTGATTTATAATAAACTTTGCTATGGATAATGTACTAATCACAGGCGCTTCATCCGGTATCGGACTGGAGCTGGCAAAGCTGTTTGCAGCAGATGGAAATAATCTTGTACTGGTTGCAAGGCGCGGGGAACTCTTAAATAAAATAGCAGGTGAACTGACCAGTAATTTTGGAATTGAGGTAGAAGTTATTGCAAAAGATTTAACACTGGCAAAATCTCCTGATGAAATATTTAAAAAACTTAAAGACAAAGATATTGATATTGTTGTAAACAACGCGGGGTTCGGTTTGGTTGGCCAGATTACCGAACTTGATTACAAAAGGCAGATTGATATGGTGAATCTAAACATATCAGCACTTACTTCTCTTACAAGGCTGTTTTTGCCCCGTATGGTTGAAATGAACAGCGGGGGAATACTCAATGTGGGTTCGCTTGCGGGTTTTCAGCCCGGCCCCTATGCCACGGTCTATTATGCAACTAAAGCATTTGTTCTTTCATTTACCGAGGGACTCAGGGAAGAACTTAAAGACAGTAATATTAAAATTACGTGCCTTGCCCCCGGGCCAACTAACACCGAGTTCGGTGAGGTCTCCGGCCTGGACAGGTCATTTTTATTTAAAACCGGGACCATGGGTGCTAAAGAAGTGGCGCTCCAGGGTTATGAAGGATTTAAAAACAACAGGACCGTTGTTATTCCCGGATTCTCAAATAAGCTGCTGCCCCTTCTGGTCAGACTCAGCCCAAGGTTTTTGGTGAGGAAAATAACAGCAAAATTAAACAGGTCTGCAAATAATGATTAAAACAAATATTTACTAATGGGCAATAGATTGTAAATTTACATACCATGAGAAGAGACTTTATAATTACATTAATAGTTGGTTTAGCGGTAATTGGCGTAGGAGGTTATTACTACAGGCCGGTACTGTGGTCACTTGTTGTTGTTATCCCGCTTGCGCTTCTTGGCCTTTATGATTTTTTCCAGGTTAAGCACACAATCCGCCGGAACTTTCCCGTAATAGGAAACCTCAGGTATTTCTTTGAGCTCATAAGGCCTGAGATAAACCAGTACTTTGTGGAGTCCAATACTGACGGGGCCCCTTTCAGCAGGGAAGAAAGGTCAATAGTGTACCAGAGGGCAAAACGATCAATGGACACCCTCCCGTTCGGCACCCAGAAAAATGTATACGATGTCGGCTATGAATGGGTAAACCATTCCCTTCATCCAAAAGAGGTAGACCCCAAAAGTCTCAGGATCACAATAGGCGGGCCGCAGTGCAGCAAGCCATATTCGGCAAGTATCTTAAATATATCAGCAATGAGTTTTGGAGCACTTAGTAAAAATGCGGTTATGGCACTTAACAAGGGTGCAGCTGCAGGAAATTTTGCACACAATACCGGCGAAGGCGGCCTTACTGAGTACCACAGGCAGGGCGGCGATGTAATATGGCAGATTGGTACCGGGTATTTCGGATGCAGAACTCTTGAAGGAAATTTCAGCCCTGAACTCTTCAGGGAAAAAGCAGGCAATGAACACGTAAAAATGATTGAAATAAAACTTTCCCAGGGGGCAAAGCCCGGACACGGCGGAATACTGCCGGCGGCAAAAATAACCCCCGAGATAGCTGAGATAAGAAATGTGCCTATGGACCAGGACGTACTTTCACCTCCCGCTCACAGTGCATTTTCAACCCCTGAAGGACTGCTTGAATTTGTAAAACAGCTCCGGGAGTTAAGCGGAGGCAAGCCAATAGGATTTAAACTCTGCATAGGAAAAAGAAGGGAGTTTATCGCAATCTGCAAGGCTATAGTTTCTACCGGGATTTACCCCGATTTTATTACTGTTGACGGTGGTGAAGGCGGCACTGGGGCTGCACCGCTGGAGTATTCAAACCATATTGGTACACCACTGGTACCAGCGCTTGTCTTTGTACACAATGTACTTTTGGGTTTTGGCATAAGGGATAAAATAAGGATAATTTCAAGCGGAAAAATTGCCTCCGGATTTGGTATAGTAAAGCAGCTGTGCCTTGGAGCAGATGCATGCAATTCCGCAAGGGCAATGATGATGGCACTCGGTTGTATCCAGGCTTTAAGGTGCAACAATAACACCTGCCCGGTGGGAGTTACCACGCAAAACCCCATACTGGTATCCGGACTTGTTGTTGATGATAAAAAAGTAAGGGTTACAAACTACCATGAAGAAACAATAGATAGTGTTGCCGATATTATAGGTACTATGGGAATTGAAAAGACCGAGGACCTGAGGCAGTGGCACGTTATGAGAAGAATCGGGCCGAATGAAGTGAAACACTACGGAGAGATTTATGAGTATCTTCACGAAGGCGATTTATTAAAAAACGAAGACCTTCCGGCTACATTTGAGAGGGCATACAAGGCAGCGGTAGCGGAATCATTTGAACACCTTGAAGATATATCCGGCAGGCATTAAATCTTAATTAAGGTTTGAAGTTTCTTTTAAGCTATACTTACCGTTTTTAAAACCTGAAAAAAAATGTTTAACCAGGGGGTGGTCTACAGGGCCCTCAAAGCTGTCGGGTTCAAGATGCCTTTCGGCAACATATGTCTGGTCCGAACTCCCTTCCACGATCACATGGTACCAGGGCGCATCTTTTGGAGGTTTTGACCTGGCAACCGCGTCATACCACTCATCGCTCCCGCTGAATACAGGATCAACATCAATAATTACACCGCGGTAATCAAATTTTTTGTGGTGAATTACATGGCCTATTGCAAATTTAGCTGACAGTTCTTTATCCATAGATGAAAAATTACCATATTTAAATTTATATTAAACCCCGGCCGGCTAAATAAACGTTAATCAAAAATCTTCATCTAAATACTTTCACAACTTTTTCCAAGTCGATATAATCATATTGTATGAGTTCCCAGACTCCGATGTTAAAGCAGTATAATGAGATCAAAAAGGAGTATCCTGATTCGATACTTTTTTTCAGGCTCGGTGATTTCTACGAGATGTTTTTTGATGATGCCAAGATTGCATCCTCAATCCTGGGGATTACCCTAACCTCGCGCAACAAATCCAATAAAAACCCGGTACCGCTTTGCGGGGTCCCGTATCACAGCGTTGAACCATACCTTGCAAAACTGTTAAAGAGCGGCAGGAAAATAGCAATATGTGAACAGGTGGAGGACCCGAAACAGGCAAAAGGTGTGGTAGAGAGAAGAGTTGTAAAAGTCCTTTCACCGGGAGTCATACTCGATTCGGAAAACCTCGAATCAAAATCCAACAACTATATTGCTTCAATTTATTTTAGTTCTTTAAAACCTTCATTGTCTTACTGCGATGTTTCAACAGGTGAGTTCAGGGTGACGTCGTTCCAGAATGAAGGGGAACTGCTAAGCGAACTTTCACGTCTTGAACCAAAAGAGCTATTACTGAGTGAAAACCAGTTTGGAGAAAAAAAAGAGCTAGCTTCACATATCAAGAATACTCATAACCCCCTGATAACATATATTGAAGACTGGAACTGGGAACATCAGCATTCAGCTGAAGTTCTAAAAGAACATCTTGGTGTTTCAACTCTTGAGTCTTACGGTTTTAACGGAAGCCCGGGCCCGGTGGTAGCAAGCGGCGTGCTACTAAATTACCTAAAAGAAACACAGATGGATTTTATGCCCGTGCTGGATGAGCCAGTCTATTACAAAACAACCGATTTTATGGAAGTTGACGAGTCGACGCGAAGAAATTTAGAGATCTTCAGGCCCCTTAGCGGAGATCAAAAAGGGCCTTCATTAATAAACGTAATTGACAAAACTGTTACCGGGATGGGGGGAAGGTTAATCAGGCAGTACCTAAACTATCCCTTACTCGATGTTGCCGATGTGAACGAAAGGCTCAATGCTGTTGAGGAACTTAAAGACAATACCGACCTGAGAGCGGACATTAGGGACGAATTAAAAAAGATAAATGATATCGAAAGACTTATCGGGAGGATTACCACACTTGCTGCAAGACCGAGGGACCTCGGTGCACTGCGGGACAGCTCGGCTTCCATCACCAGAGTAAAATCCCTTATCAGCGACGTAAGCTGCAGTTTGCTTAGTTCTGTCCAGGCCGAGCTTGATGATTTTGCCGGCCTCAGGGAAAAACTTTCCTCCGCACTTGTAGACGAGCCGCCGCTTTCCTCAAAAGAAGGCGGGATAATAAGAAAAGGGTTCAGCCCCGAATTAGATGAACTAAAATTGATACAGACCGAAGGCAAGAAATGGATATCAGACCTTGAATCGGCTGAAAAGGAAAAGACCGGGATTAATTCCCTAAAGGTCGGATACAACCGCGTGTTCGGTTATTATATCGAAGTTACAAAGGCAAATACAGAACTCACGCCGGACTACTATATTCGTAAACAGACACTTACCAATGCAGAAAGGTATATAACCCCGGAGCTCAAGGAGTTTGAAGAAAAGATCCTCGGTGCCCAGGAAAAGATTATCGAGATCGAAAAAAAGCTGTTTGAAGAGCTGAGGATGAATGCTGCAAATGAATCGGCGAGGGTAAGGAAAAGTTCGGCATTGATTGCCATGCTGGACGTGTTTTGTTCTCTCGCGGAGACTGCATCCGGGTTTAATTACGTGAGGCCCGAAATAAATGATGGCCCCGTTATTAAATTAACCCAGTGCCGCCACCCTGTGGTCGAAAGGCTTGAACTTGAAAACGGCTTTGTCGCAAATGACATTTTACTTGATCCGGAGCAGCAGTTCCTTCTTATAACAGGGCCGAACATGGCAGGTAAATCAACTCTTATCAGGCAGGCGGCCCACATCGTGATACTTGCCCAGATGGGAAGTTTTGTGCCTGCTGAATATGCTGAGATCGGTATTGTAGATAAGGTGTTTACAAGGGTTGGTGCATCGGACAACCTTGCAAAAGGGCTTTCAACGTTTATGGTCGAGATGGTTGAGACTGCGTTTATTCTAAGAAATTCGACCGATAAAAGCCTTGTGATCCTTGACGAGATAGGCCGTGGGACCAGCACCTTTGATGGGATGAGCATTGCCTGGGCCGTTGCCGAATACCTTCATGATCTGGGTGCAAAGACGCTTTTTGCCACCCATTACCATGAGCTTGCCCAGCTTACACTGTCAAAACCAAGGGTAAAAAACTTTAACGTGCTTGTTAAGGAACAAAAAGATAAAATAATTTTTTTAAGAAAGCTTGAACCCGGTTCATCAAGCCACAGTTACGGTATCCAGGTCGCAAAGCTTGCGGGTGTCCCTCAAAAAGTAATTACATCTGCAAAGAAAACCCTGTCCACACTTGAAAAAGTGCAGGCAAAACTTTATGAGCTAATGGCGGGTGAGCAGATACTTCTTTTTGAACCGTCAGAGGAAGAAGTGGATACCGGGGCTGAAAACGAACTGATGGATGAGATCAGGAAACTTGACCCAATGAACATGACCCCGCTTGAGGCTCTCAATAAACTGATCGAATTAAAAGACAGGACCAGTTAGCCCCCGTATTATCCTGGTTGTTAAAATTCCTGCTTGAAAAATTTCTCTTTAGGCTGAATAATTAACGGATGAATATAATTAAATATATAAATATATTATTTAATACCAAACAGCATGAGGCTTCCCAAAAAATAGAGCCGGGTGAACAAATAGCATGCAAATATTTAAAAAAACACGGTTACAAAGTAATCGAAAAAAACTACAGGTCCCGGTTCGGGGAAATTGATATAATTGCGGTTGAGAAAGAGGTTTTATGTTTTGTTGAGGTAAAATCGAGAAAAAATACTGATTACGGCTATCCCGAAGAGTATGTGGACAGGCATAAGCAGCAAAAGCTTATAAAAACTTCTCTTATTTACAATATAAGTAATATGACTGAATTTGCCGATAAACGGTTTGATGTTGTAACAGTTGACCTCAATAAAGGCATTTGTAATGTAATAACTAATGCATTCGAAGTGAATATTTAGCATAAATACCCATTATTTATAATTTTTTTTAATAAACTCCCTTGACACAGTCCAATTGATGAATATTTTATTGGCACTTTAATAGTTGAAGTGCTAATTCACAGATTTTTAGGAGGTAGTAAAATGAAGGTCAGACCATTAGGTAGTAAGGTGTTGGTAAGGAGAGATGATGCTCCCGAGACAACAGAGGGTGGAATTATTATTCCCGATACTGCAAATGAAAAACCCCTTGAGGGGATTGTTGTAGCAGTAGGAGACGGTGCCATTTTACAGAACGGTAAAAAAGTGGCAATGACGGTAAAAAAGGGAGACGTAGTATTTTTCGGCCCGTACTCGGGAACAGAAATTGCCCTTGAAGGCAAAGACCATGTAATTATCGACGAAAACGAAATAATTGCGATAGTAGAAAAGTAAAATTCAGGAGGAAAATAAACAATGGCAAAGGAAATAAAATTTGACACAGTAGCAAGGGACTCTCTGCTGAGCGGAGTAAGTCAGCTTGCAAGAGCAGTAAAAGCAACACTCGGGCCAAGAGGGCGAAACGTATTAATGGAAAAGACATTTGGGGCC
>CAJHZB010000026.1_pt1 | contig 14679 bp, 14 predicted proteins | sample 9198931 | NCBI WGS metagenome assembly CAJHZB01 (sample SAMEA7708346, study PRJEB35096) | sediment metagenome | biome: marine neritic benthic zone biome [ENVO:01000025]; feature: sediment [ENVO:00002007]; material: shallow marine sediment [ENVO:03000034] sea grass bed [ENVO_01000059] ... | reverse complement strand
TTTACAACTATTAAGGAATAATGATAATGGATTAATAGATAAAATATATCTATATAATGTAAGAACTTATAACGCATATAATTCTTTTGGGGAAATAATTGATTTTACGGCGAGGACTTCCACTTCAACATCAGGTCCTATTGCATATCAGGCTATATATCAAAGAGACAAGCTCGGCAGGATTACTCAAAAAGATGAAACAATTGAAACTGATACTGCTGTTTATGATTATACATATGATGTGCTGGGAAGATTGACTGAAGTTCAAAAAGACGGGAGTACAGTTGAAGATTATACATATGATGCAAATGGTAACAGGACTGTTGCAACTGTTGATGGTGTGACAGTTACAGCAACTTATGATGATCAGGACAGGCTGCTTACTTATGGTGGTAATACATACACTTATAATGCAAATGGAGATCTTGTTACAAAAACTGATACAAACGGTACAACGACTTATGATTATGATGAATTTGGAAACTTAATTACTGTTGATCTGCCAGATGGGACTGAAATACAATATGTAATTGATGGTAGAAACAGGAGAATTGGTAAAAAGGTAGACGGTATATTAGAAAGAGGGTGGATTTATCAAGACCAGCTAAATCCATTTGCAGAATATGATGGTTCCGGAAATTTAATAAATCAATTTATTTATGGTGAAAAAGCACATGTTCCTGATTATTTTAGAAGGGATGGGGCAAATTACAGGATTATTACAGACCAGGTTGGTAGTGTAAGACTTGTGATTAATGCAAGTACAAAAGAAATTATGCAAAGGATGGATTATGACAGTTTTGGTAATGTAACCCAGGACACAAACCCAGGATTTCAACCATTTGGTTTTGCCGGTGGTTTATATGATCCTGATACCGAATTAGTTAGATTTGGAGCTAGGGACTACGATCCTGAAGTTGGCAGGTGGACAATAAAAGATCCAATTTTATTTGAAGGTGATAATACTAATTTATATGTTTATGTTGATAATGATCCTATTAATTTTTATGATAAAACTGGATTAATAAAAGATAGTACCATTTGCCAGATGGCAGCGGCAGCTATGTGTGGTGCTCCAGGATTAGCCCTTGGGGGTGTATCGGCATTTCTTCTAGGTATTGGATGTGCTGGTGCAGCGGAAGAATCCGGTTTTTGTGATCCACCACCACCATGCACTATAAATGCTGGGGGAATTTGTATACCACCAAAACCAACTTGCAATGAAGAATGAAAAAGATAGATATATTTTATAGTATTTTAATTTCTATAATATTTGGATTATTTTGTATATTGGTTTTTTATATTGTATACGAACATATACTTTGTTCATTCTTAATTAGTAATTGCAAAGGATTTTCGAAAAGTACATTCCAAATTATGATATTTACAATTTTTTTTATTATAGTTTTTCAATTAATAAATTCTGTTGATAACTTTGTAAATATCTTTCATCCCAGAAATATTTATAAAAGGTTTTTTAAATAGGAATAAATGGGGACGAGCACCTATTTTAACTTTGACAATTAATCTAACAGTTGTACAATATTTTGTACAATGAAAGCGATAACATACAGCTATGCAAGGCAAAATTTAGCCGACACAATGGATAGTGTATCCAATGATAAAACTTCGGTAACCATAACTAGAAAAAATGGTAAATCAGTTGTTATGATTTCTCAGGAAGAATACGATTCTCTTGAGGAAACTGCATACTTACTAAGAAGCCCTAAAAATGTGAAAAGACTTCTTGAGTCGATTAACAGACTTGAATCGGGTGGCGGCAAAGAAAAAGACTTAATTGAACCTTGAGTAAAACTAAAATTAAGATTTCCAGGATCCTTTTCGATGAAAATGCCTGGGAAGATTATCAATATTGGTTATCTCACGATACAAATAATTTAAAAAGAATCAATGAGCTAATCAAAAATATTATGCGAAATCCTTTCACCGGAATAGGTAAGCCGGAACCACTTAAACATGCATTAAAAGGATACTGGTCGAGAAGAATTACCCAGGAACACAGAATCGTTTATAAGGTGGTAGGAGATACATTGTTTATTGCCCAGCTTAGATATCACTATTAATTTGAAATAAAGATATATCTCAAAATAAAAAGCAGGGCGAAGGTGTAGATAAGCCAGTGGACTGTTTTTCCTTTTCCCGTGATTAGTTTTAGAAGAACATAAGAAATAAGTCCGAATGAGATGCCCTCGGTGATACTGAATGAAAGCGGCATCATAATGATTGTCAGGAATGCAGGGATAGCTTCAGTGTAATCGTTCCAGTCGATTCTCGTAATACTTTTAAACATAAAAGCACCTACTATTATTAGTGCAGGGGCTATTACAGGGTAAAGAGTGACCTGGTCACTTATCTTGTAGCCAGACCCGACCATTTCAACAAGAGGGCTGAAAAACAGAGCCAGAATCATTAACAACGCAACTACTACAGCAGTTAAACCGGTTCTCCCGCCAACTGAAATTCCGGCGGCACTTTCTATATAAGCTGTAACCGAAGAAGTCCCGAGTCCTGCTCCCGCACTTGTGGCAACAGCATCAGAGAGCAGGCATTCCTTTGCCTTTGGGAGTTTGTCGTCCTTCATAATCCCCGCCTGCTGGGTTACGCCGATCAAAGTCCCTATGGAATCAAACAGGTCCAGAAAAAAGAAAATAATAATTACCGTTATAAGATTTGGATATGCAAAGATATTAGGGATTTCGAGTTTAAACAGGGTAGGGTCAATTGAAGGAGGCGCGCTGAATATTCCTTTGTATTCCACGATACCAAAATACAGTCCAAGAATTGTTGTAAGAATAAACCCGGCCAGTATGGCCCCTCTTAATCTTAGAGCAATTAAACATGAAATTACTATGAGGCCGAATAATGAGAGTGCAGTCGGGGTTGAAGTAAGATCACCGAGTGTTACATATGTTACAGGGTGATTTACAACAATCCCCGACCATTCAAGACCTACAAGTGCTATAAGTAGTCCAATCCCAACGGGAATACCGTTTTTCATACAGGATGGAATATTGTTTACCAGTGCTTCACGAAGGCCGACAGTAGAAAGCAGGATAAATAAAACTCCAGCAATAAATACAGCACCAAGGGCGACCTGCCACGTATATCCGAGTGTAAGTACAACTATATAAGAAAAGTAAAAGTTATGGCCCATAGCGGGGGCTAGTGCTATAGGGTAGTTTGCCAGGAATGCCATAAGCAGGCATCCAATTGCGGAAGATACACATGTGGCTACAAAAACCGATCCCTGGTCCATACCGGTTGCGCCAAGAACTGCCGGCTGTACAAAGATAATATAAGAAAGTGTGAGAAATGTTGTTATCCCGGCAATTGATTCAGTTTTAATATCAGTTCCGGACTGTTTTAGATGGAATAGTTTTTCTAACATTATAAATACTGGAATTTTTTTCACACAATTATACTGATATTATATTAAAAAATGAAAAGGAGGACTTATAAATGAATCTTAATTCAGGACTTTTCTTTATTTTTATATTATTTATTAGCGTTGGAATACTTGGTTGTAATGATTATGACTGCCTGCCCGAAGGCGGCGACGAAGTTGCAATTTACAATGCAAAATATAAACCAGGCGAATTTGATAAGGCCAAGCAGATTCATGTTGAAGGTTTCAGTAAGGCAATGGAAGAGTCTGGGCAGGACAGGATCACTTATTTCCTGGAAGACAAGGAAAATAATGAAGTTGTGGCAATATCTTTTTTCAGAAAGGGTAATACAGTCCACGAATGGCACAGCACTGAAGCAAGAGACAATGTGCTGGAAAGATTGAAGTCGTTATTAAAAGAACCGATTACTCATGAGAAACTGCATGTAATTGATTCACACGCTACGGATTAAAATATCTTAAATACTATTTACCCGAAAAACAGCTTTTGCCGTTCTTCGGGTATTTTTACCTTTTTAGAAGTAATAATTATAGAAAACCGTTCAGGATTACACCGCCAAGAAGGCCGGAACTTCCTTTTTCTTCAACAACAACTTCTTCTTCAACTTCAGCAGCTACTACTTCACCGTCTTCAACAACAGCTTCTACTGCTACTTCTTCTTCAACAACAACTTCATCCTGTGCGAATGAATAAAATGCGGTAACGAAAGTTAAAGCAATGGTAATAGTAATAATTCTGGTCAACATAATTCCCTCCAAAGATTTATTGTTAATATCCAGTATAGAACAATTAAACAAAAAATTCTAATGTTATTTTTAATCTTCTGTTTTCCTGGAAATAAGGTGATTGTTGAGTGCTGTACTTTTTACTGACTTTGATTCATGGTCAATAAAGAATTTAAGGCCTTCATGGTCCCTTGGTATTTTCTTAACTTCTTTAAGGATTAATAATTCTTCTACATTTTTTGGATATGAACCAAAAGTTTCTTCGTATTTATTAGCAAAACCTGACAGCTTGTCTTCAAGGTCCTTTGTGTTTAGTTCTTTAAGGTTTAATAAGGCAAAATTTTTCCTGTTTTCATTTTGCGTCGTATCATAAATTTCCTGCCATATCTGTTTTGAAAGCTCCCGATTGCCACCTTTACTTATTGCAGATGCAGCCATTCCCCTTATTGAAGCTCTTCTATTTTCTGATAATCGCGGCTTTTCTGATGCTTCATAAAAATATTCTGCTGCTTTTGAGTGTTGATCAGTATTCAAATAATACATAAAGCCCTGTTCAAGCGGTAATCTAAAGTTATATGGAAGATTCATTTTGCCTTTTTCATATAACATGGATCCTAATTCAATATTTCCAAGACCAAGCGGGTGGGGTTCTCCAAGAAAAGATGCACCAAATCGGTATGCGTTTAGAAATTTGGGGTCTAATTCAGTGATTATATCAAAATATTTCCTGGTTAGTTCTTGATCTCTGTCAATTAAAAATTCCTGTCCCCAAAAGTATTGAATACCCCTTAACCAGTAAATATCAGCTATTATTTCATCATAACCCAACGACATTATTTTCAACGTTTCAGGAGTTAATAAAACTGTATTTTTGATTGCTTTAAACTTGCCCCTCTCTGAATCAATTCTAAATTGAAAAGGGATAGAAACTAGTAAAAGTCCTGTTATTAAGACAAGAACTAAATAAGTATTATTAAAATATTTATTTATCATTATATAAATAAGGGCGGGAAAAACCCGCCCTATATTTGTATTAATTATCTACATCCTGGATATTCTCTGTCTACATCAAAATCACCAACTGCTCCTGTTGCGGGTGGGGCACCTGGATTTGCGGGGTCAAGACCTGCAGCCTGTACCGCACACCGGATTACACCATCACCATATACAGCATAGTTCCTTCTGCCGGTTTTGTTAAAGCTTGTGAAAGTAGCCTGCCATCCGAAATCATCAAAGCCTCCATTAGCATCCTGAATTCCCCCTGCACCATCAGGAGCAGCTCTTGCGGTGTCCTGTCTAATACAATATCCCGCTTTATTATCTACAGCTGCGCAATCAGCCCCTAGCTCAGCATCAATTGCTTCGAAGCTTGAATCAACTAATGCATCAGCATTATCAAATGCTGCTCCAGGCTGCCTTAATGAAGCGGCTGTTCCATTATCACCAATAATGTTTGTATAATTTCTTATACCATCATTATCCAAATCCTGTTCAAAATACTCGCCTTCAGCATCTCTTAATGTCTGCATCATCTTTGCAGCATTTGCTTCATTAGCCGATATCCTTGCTTTTAGAAGGTTAGGAATTGCCAAAGCAAGCAGAATTCCGATGATAGCCGCTACAACCAAAAGCTCGATCAGGGTAAAACCTTTTTCACCCTTACAATTTCTCATTTGTTTAAACATTGTTTAAACCTCCATGAATTAAATTTGATATTCTTAATTGCAATCGGCGTGCCATATATAAAAATTTGGCTAAATATCTAATAATATAAATAGTATATGCACAATATAATAAATAACTAATAAGTTTTTTCATTAAACTGGGGAAACAAAGATTTGCAGAGTCCTGACATTTAACGTCAGAATAGTTTAGAGGGCAATTTTTGTGCCATAATTAGAAGTATAAAGAAATATAAAATAATGTATATATATAATAAAATATATTGCAATAATGTTTAAGAAAGTTTATAATTAGAAATGTTAAAACCTTCTTAATGTTAATCCATTAAGGATAGGGGCCAGCCACTGACCCTGCGTTGGCCCCTTATTTCTTTAAATCCAACTAATTCTTATTACTTCTTCTTAAACTGGATATATTTATTCCCCTATGCCGGAGTTCGACGATAAAAACATTGGTAAGGTCATTAAAACCCTGGGCAGGGAAGTTAAAAAGTGGGACGTACCAATAATAAATTTTATGGCAGTTTCCACGGGGGACCCGTTTAAAGTGCTGATATCCACAGTACTAAGCCTCAGGACTAAAGATGACACCACAGCAGATGCATCAAAAAGGCTTTTTGCTAAAGCATCAACCCCGGAAGAGATAATAAAACTTGGCCAGAAAAAGGTCGCAAAGCTTATATACCCCGTTGGGTTTTATAACGTAAAAGCCAACAATATTATTAAACTCTGCAAAACACTTGTTTCTGACTATGATTCAAAAGTACCGGACGATCTTGATGAACTGCTGAAATTTGAGGGGGTAGGGCGGAAGACTGCAAACCTTGTAATAACTGTGGGATTTAACAAACCGGGCATATGTGTTGATATACACGTTCACAGGATATCAAACAGGCTGGGTTATATAATAACAAAGACACCGGAGCAGACCGAGATGGTCTTAAGGGACAAACTGCCCAAGAAATACTGGATAGATTATAACTATATACTTGTGTCGTTCGGACAGCATCTTTGCCGCCCCTTATCGCCATTTTGCAGCAAATGCCCGGTAGAAAAATACTGCATGAAAACCGGGGTGGAGAGGAACAGGTAAAAAAATAGAAGTAGTATAAACCGAATCACCACCACCTTAGTCCTCCCCCTTCGAGAGGGAGGAAAATATTTGTCATATGGTTGAGAGTGATTGGGATATAAATTCTAAATATTAATTTAAATTCATTTTTGTCTGCAATATATCTTTTGAATCAAAGTTATCCCTCAAGGGGGAGAAAAACATTTTCATTCCCGATTCAGTTCAGGGATCCAGGTATTTTCTTTACGAAATTTCTGTAATGTCGTGAAAAAATCTTCAAAAATAAATTGCCTTGTGACAAAAAGAATAACAATAGTTTGACTATATCTTCATAGTAAATATAATTTTCAGGACTAATTTCAGAAGTAATGTATTTTCTTGAATATTAGTCCTTAAAACAGAACTAAAATTAGTTTGATTTAATATAAATCTTGGAGTGAGTTTTGGCTGAAGCCCTGTTTTTTTACATATTTGCCGCACTTGCAATACTGGGTTCCATAATAGTTGTTACACATAAAAACCCGGTGGCAAGCGCCATATCAATGGTACTAACATTTTTTTTCACCGCGGTACTTTTTATACTGCTGAGGGCCCAGTTTATAGCTGTGATCCAGGTACTGGTTTATGCAGGAGCCATCATCGTACTCTTTCTCTTTACCGTAATGTATTTAAACATTAAGGAAGAGGCCCTTCAGTTTGATGCCAAAAATGTCGCCAAAAGAGTAACATTTATCTTTGTAATTGTAGCTGTAACTGGGTTTTTTGCTTCCAAGCTTATCCTTAATTCCGGGCCAAAACCGCCGGCAATAGAAAATTTTGGTACAGTTGAGAGTGTCGGAAGAGAACTGTTTACAGAATTCCTTCTCCCGTTTGAGCTCACGTCCGTTCTTATAATAGTTGCAATAATAGGTGTCGTAACGATTGCAAAAAGGAGTAAAAGTACATAATGGAAGTCACCTTAAACCATTACATCATTTTAAGTGCGATACTTTTTGTGATCGGTGCATACGGGGTAATTACCAGGAGAAATCTTATTGTGGTGCTCATGTCTCTCGAACTCATGCTGAATTCGTGTAACCTTGCATTTATTTCCTTTTCATACTTTTTGGGTGATCTTACGGGCCAGATCTTTATGATAATGGCCATTACCGTTGCCGCTGCCGAAGTCGCAGTCGGCCTTGCATTTGTAGTGCTGATATATAATCACAACAGCAGTCTTGATATTGATGTGTTAAAACTTCTTAAGGGTTAGGTCTGGCAGAATAAAATGATTTCATACATTGTACTTTTTCCATTAATTGGCGCCCTGATAAACGGACTCCTGTTTGCGACCCCGCTTAAAAAGATCATTTTCGGCAACAATACTGAGTCATGGGAAAAGAAAGCAGTCGGTTTTATAGGCTGTTTTGCCGTATTATTATCAGCAATTATTTCTACAGTCCTGTTTTTCAGATTGCTGGGTATGGCACCTGCCGACAGGCTTCTAATCCAGGATGTATACACATGGATACCCTCGGGGGACCTTAACGTAAAATTTTCGTTCCTCTTTGATTCCCTTGCCGCCGTGATGTCGCTTGTGATCACGTGGGTCGGATTCCTCATACATATTTACTCTGTTGGATATATGAACCATGACCGTTCATATGCCCGCTACTTTACTTTCCTCAACCTTTTCGTATTTTTCATGATGATCCTTGTACTCGGCGACAATTTTGCAATGATGTTTGTAGGCTGGGAAGGCGTTGGCCTTGCTTCATACCTGCTGATTGGCTTTTGGTTTGAGGACAATGAGAAAGCATATGCCGGAAGAAAGGCGTTTATTGTAAACAGGATCGGTGATTTTGGATTTTTACTTGCAATATTTTTAATTTTCATGGTTTTTGGCACATTAAATTACCAGGAAGTTTTCGGGAAACTTTCCGATCCCCAGTTTTTACAGTCCATTTCAATGGCTTCAATTACTGTTATTGCTCTACTTCTTTTCGTTGGAGCAGTGGGTAAATCGGCCCAGTTCCCTCTATTTGTCTGGCTGCCTGATGCGATGGCCGGCCCTACCGCGGTAAGTGCTTTAATTCACGCAGCTACCATGGTAACAGCTGGTGTGTATCTCGGTGCAAGGTGCAACCTTATATTCACTATGGCCCCCACAGCGCAGTTTGTGGTACTCCTGGTTGCGGCATTTACGGCTTTTTTTGCTGCAGCGATTGCAATTACACAAAACGATATTAAAAAAGTACTGGCTTATTCCACTGTCAGCCAGCTCGGATACATGTTTATGGCAATAGGCGTCGGAGCCTATGCCGTGGCTATTTTCCATGTTGTAACCCATGCATTTTTTAAAGCACTGCTTTTCCTCGGGTCCGGAAGTGTTATTCATGCCCTTTCGGGTGAGCAGGACATTCGCTATATGGGCGGGCTTCGAAAATATATACCCCTTACCGCACTAACATTCCTTGTCGGGACGCTTGCAATTGCCGGCGTACCGCTGCTTTCAGGTTTTTTCAGTAAGGACAGTATCCTCGCGATTGTATATGATGAGGGTTACACGGTCTTCTGGCTTATAGGTCTTATAACAGCGGGCCTTACGGCTTTTTACATGATGAGGTTATATTTCCTCACATTCGAGGGTAAGAGCAGGATGGAGCCAAAGGTTGAGAGCCATGTGCATGAATCGCCCCGCTCGATGACAGTTCCTCTTGTTATCCTTGCTTTTCTTTCCGTACTCGGAGGATACCTTGGTTTTCCCGAGTTTATGGGCGATACGATCGGTATAGACGACAGTAACCTTATAGAGAGGTTCCTGCAGTCCTCAATTTACCAGCATGAATTCAAAATACTCGAACACAGGTTCCTTGGCCACTGGACGCTTGCAATGCTTTCTGTCGTTGCAGCAGGGCTTGGGATACTGATTGCGTACTATATTTATATGATAAGGCCGTCAGTTTTAAACAGTATTGCAAAGAGTACTACAGCAAATACCCTGTACGGCTGGTCTTATGCAAAATTTTATGTAGACGAACTTTACAATACGCTTATCATCAGCCCTTTTAACCACTTTTCCTCGCAGCTTAGTGTTTTCGACAGGTACGGTATAGACGGACTTGTAAACGGGGTTAGTTCCCTGGTGGTTAGTACAGGTAAAAAGGTAGTATCAACCCAGAACGGCAACCTAAGAAACTACGCTGCAGCGATGGCAGTGGGCGCAGTAATAATTATCCTGATAGTATTTATTTAGACATAAAAAAACGGCAGGTTTTAAGGCCTGCCGTTTCTATCATCATATCTTCCTTTCTTTTTCTGATTATACGTCAAAATAGAGCATAAACTCATGTGGTACGGGCCTTAACCTCATTGGGTTAACTTCCTCGTCCATCTTGTACTCTATCCATGTTGAGATCACATCTTCCGTGAATACATCTCCTTTGAGAAGGAAGTCATGATCTTCTTTAAGGGCTATAAGTGCCTCTTCAAGTGATGCGGGCACGTTTGGTATTCCTGCAAGTTCCTCGGGGCCTAATGAGTAAATGTCTTTATCAAGAGGGTCTCCGGGGTTAAGCTTGTTTTCAATACCGTCAAGTCCTGCCATAAGCATTGCTGAAAATGTAAGGTATCCGTTACATGAAGGGTCAGGAAACCTTGTTTCAAGCCTCTTTGCCTTAGGGCTGGGTGAATACATCGGTATCCTTACCGCGGCACTTCTGTTTCTTGCAGAGTATGCAAGGTTAACAGGTGCTTCAAATCCTGGTACAAGCCTTCTGTATGAATTTGTTGAAGGGTTGCTGAATGCACAGATTGCACTTGCGTGTTTCAGGATCCCGGCAATATAATGCATTGCCATATCACTCATTCCTGCATAACCTTTTCCTGCAAAGAGGGGTTTGCCTTTTTTCCAGAGTGACTGGTGAATATGCATGCCGGAACCATTATCTTCATATAGGGGTTTTGGCATGAAAGTAACTGTCTTGCCGTTTTTGCGTGCAACATTCTTTACAACGTATTTATACCACATCATGTTGTCGCCCATTTCTAGCATAGGTGCAAAACGCATATCAATTTCCTGCTGTCCGCCGGTAGCAACTTCGTGGTGATGTGCTTCGCAGGTTATACCCAGAGATTCAAGTGTGCTCACCATCTCTGACCTTATGTCGTGCATGCTGTCAGCAGGCGGTGTTGGGAAATATCCTTCTTTGTGTCTTGGTTTATAAGCAAGGTTGGGATATTCTTCCCTTCCTGAGTTCCAGATACCTTCAACGGAATCTACGAAGTAGTACCCTGAGTTTGCTGTCTGGTCATACCTAACATCGTCGAACATAAAAAATTCGAGTTCAGGGCCGAAGAATGCTGAATCTGCAATCCCAGTTCTTTTAAGATAAGCCAATGCTTTCTTTGAAATATTTCTAGGGTCACGTGTGTATGGTTCCCTTGTGATAGGGTCCTCGATGTCACAAATTATAGCTAGTGTCGGCCTGGTCATAAAAGGGTCGATTTTAGCTGAAGTCGGGTCCGGGACAACGAGCATGTCACTTGCGTTAATTGACTGCCAGCCCCTGATACTTGATCCGTCAAAACCCAAACCTGAATCAAAAGTGTCTTTATCAACCTCTTTTGAGGTAATTGTAAAGTGCTGCCACATACCTACAAAATCTAAAAATCTGAAATCAACAAATTCAATGCTGTTACTTTTTATGATTTTGAGTACGTCGTTTCCGTTTTTTGGTATAGTCACAGCTTTACCTCCTTTTTTTTGTGTGGGCATTTTAATTCCTCCTTTAAATTACAGCTGGTGTATCTGTTTTGTTTCTATATTGCGTCTTCACCTCTTTCCCCGGTCCTTATCCTGATTACTTCGTCCATTGGGAAAATAAAGATCTTTCCGTCACCGATCTTGCCGGTTTTTGCACTTTCGGTAACTGCTTCGACTACCGTTGCAACCTGATCTTCAGGTACCACAATCTCCAGCTTAATCTTTGGAAGGAAATCGATTACGTATTCGGCCCCCCTGTATAACTCGGTATGGCCCTTTTGTCTTCCAAAACCTTTGACCTCGGTCACAGTTAAACCCTGTACTCCAATATCCTTTAAGGCTTCCTTAACATCCTCCAATTTGAAGGGTTTGATTATTGCTTCTATCTTCTTCATCCTGCTAAATTCCTCCTGAAGGTATAGTTACATCGGTAATTACCGATATAGAATAATGCTAATTGCAAACAACATACCACTTTTGAAAAATTAATTCTATAAATCCCCAACTCCTGTAATATCTTATTATAAAAATCACTCAAAAACAATATAATAGTCTTTAATTATTAGGTTTTTGTATAATTAAGGTTTCCGAAAAAAAATAAAAATAAATTTCACAGTGTTTTTTATAAATTTATGACTCCCTTAAATAATACAGTATGTGCCCGTTTTTTAGGCAGCTTGTTCTTATTTTTTAGTCATATCCCGGAATCCTGAAATGTTGGTATTTCCCCTCGGTATATATATTCCCTAAGATTGATTTTGATTCGTGTTATGTTAGTTTTTTCTCCTGATGATTGAAAAGAAATTAAATTATAAGTTCAAAGACAAGTCCTTATTAAAAACAGCCCTCACACACAGTTCCTATGCAAACGAGACCTCGGTAGAAAGTAACGAGAGACTGGAATATCTTGGTGACGCAATTCTTGGCTGCGTTGTAGCCAGAGTGCTCTTTGATATGTTTCCTACTTATACAGAAGGCGAACTGTCCAAACTGAGGAGCTCTATTGTGAGCAGGGCAAACTTTGCCAAGTATGCAGCAAAACTAAGAATAGACAAACAGGTACTTCTTGGAAAAGGTGAACAGAATACCGGTGGAAGGGAAAGGGCCTCAAACCTGGCCGGAACTTTCGAAGCAGTTATCGGGGCAGTGTATATTGACGGTGGTTACAGGAAATCATTTAATATCATAAAAAGAATTATTAAAGACTGTATCACCAACGAGGAAATATTCCTTGACTATAAGACCAAGCTCCAGGAAGTTGCCCAAAAGAAATTCCGCCAGATACCAAGGTACTCTGTAATTCATGAAGAAGGGCCGCCTCATAACAAGAGCTTTGACATAAAGGTGGAGATAAATTCAAAGTTAATGGGTGAGGGTAAAGGTAAAAATAAAAAGCAGGCAGAGCAGGCCGCCGCCAAAATTGCATTAACCAATCTGAAAAAGAAACTGGCTAGTTCAGATCAAACTCTGTAAGTTTCTTAGATAGCGTGTTCCTGTTTATGCCAAGTATTTCAGCAGCTTTTTTCTTGTTTCCGTTTGTTTTGTCGAGAATTATTTCCAGAAGCTGCTTCTCAAATTTATTTATAATATCCGAGTAAACGTTCCCGGAAGACCCTTCCAGTTTTGAAACAAGACTGTTTACAATATCGTTTATTTCCTGGTTTGTCCCGCCCCTGTCTTTTACGCCTTTTATAATATGGGGGGCCTGTTCCAGTAAATGATCGTTATTAATTACCTTGTCGGGTGAAAGCAGTATTACCCTCTTAATAGTGTTCTCAAGCTCCCTTACATTGCCGGGCCACCTATAGTCGATAAGAGCGTCTACTGTTTCTTTTGACAGCACCTTTTTTTCAATTTTAAATGTTTCTGAATACTTATTATTAAAGAATTCGATGAGAATCGGTATATCGTCTTTTCTGTTCCTTAGGGGAGGAAGATTTATGCTTATTGCATTTAACCTGTAAAAAAGGTCTTCCCTGAAATTGCCGTCTGCAATCTCGGCGGCAAGGTCACGGTTTGTCGAGGTTACTATCCGTACGTCCACCTCTATGGGTGTTTCACTTCCAAGCCTGTAAAATTTATTTTCCTCAAGGACCCTTAGAAGCTTAGACTGTAAATCCGCCGACATTTCCCCAATTTCATCAATATGAAGGGTGCCTTTATCAGCTTCTTCAAACCTTCCTTTCTTGGCGCTCTGCGCGCCGGTAAATGCCCCTTTCTCATGTCCGAAAAGCTCACTCTCGATCAGTTCCTTGGGGATTGCGGATATATTTACCGAAACAAGTTTTTCCTCACTCCTACTGCTGTTTGAATGTATTGCTTTTGTTATGAGTTCCTTACCGGTACCGCTCTCGCCTGTGATCAGTACAGTAATATCCTTGTCGGCAATTCTTCCCACTGTTTTATAAATATCCAGCATTTCCGGGGACTTGCCGACAATAATACCAAGATTTAGTTCGCTATCGGTAATGTCCGGTACATTTTTCTTTTTTGCTTTTTCGTTCTGGTTAAAGTTGGCAAGTATCTTCTTTACAAGGCTGTTTACATCATCAAGGTCGAAAGGTTTTGCTATGTAATCATAAGCCCCGAGTTTAATCCCGGTAATCGCATTATTAACTGTATTCTGTGCGGTGATAAGCACTACGGGCCTGTTGTAATTATTTTCCTTTAGTTCCTTAAGCACAGACAACCCACTGATATCCGGCATATTGATATCCAGGATTAAGAGTGAATAGTTATTGGTAAGGGCCATCTCGAGTCCCTCGGCCCCGTTTACACCGAGGTCTACCTCGTACCCCTCCTTTTCAAGTGAAGTACTAAGTACCCACCTTATACTCTCTTCGTCGTCTACTACCAAGATTCTGTTCTTCATATTAAGCCCTGATTAAATGTTTAGACTATACGCAATTATATAATCTTACTAGGCGGGAAGGTAAATTTTAAATTCCGAGCCTATCCCGACTTCGCTTTCAACGAAGATTGCCCCGCCGTGTTTTGATATTATCTGGTTTGAGATAAAAAGCCCCAG
>CAJHZB010000025.1_pt1 | contig 16592 bp, 15 predicted proteins | sample 9198931 | NCBI WGS metagenome assembly CAJHZB01 (sample SAMEA7708346, study PRJEB35096) | sediment metagenome | biome: marine neritic benthic zone biome [ENVO:01000025]; feature: sediment [ENVO:00002007]; material: shallow marine sediment [ENVO:03000034] sea grass bed [ENVO_01000059] ... | reverse complement strand
ATTTATTGTTGCATCAGGGGCGCCGCTCATCCTGTCAACCCTCCACGAAAACGAACTGCATGGGTTTCCTGTCCTCTTCCTGTTGGCAGTACTGTTTTCATTGCCGTCTATTCCAACATGTATTGAATCATCCCCTGCTGACGGGCCGCATGCCCTTGTCCATACGTAGTAAGTCCCTGTGGTTGTAAAATCTACAAGGTACATCAGCTCGGGGCTGTTTGCAGCGTAGTCTGTATTAAATATATTCCTGCTATTTACTCCGCTTTCCATGTAACCGGTACCCGAAAACCCTCCCTGTGAACTGTTTAAAAACCAGTCGTCTGTAGTTCCGGGATTGTTCTGATCAAAGTTTTCCGCTTCCATTACCACAAGGCCGCCTGTTTCTATATAGGCCCCGGTTCCTCCGGGGGGAGGGGGAGGAGGAGGGGTATCATTATTCACCAGACTGTATAGTCCGCCGTTGCCTCCACTGCTCCCAAAAGGATTATCGAGAATATATATTTCTCCATTTTCATCTTCCCCAAATGATGCAATATTTAAAGAAGTATCAATTAAAAGTGATGATGACCAGTTTCCGGGAGAATTTTCTGTAGCATGCCATATCCGTCCGGTACAATAATCACCGTATAGATAGTCATCATTAAGAAGTGGAATTTCACTTGCCTCGTACCTAAACCCACCTGTTACAGAACAGTTGCCTGAACTGTGGGTATAAAAGGTAATAGGTGTAATATGTGTAATTGAAGGGCAGTTATTTAAAACATTAGTTCCTTCAAAACACTGCCATCCGTAATTCTCTCCACCTGAACTATTAACAGGCTGGAAGTTAATTTCTTCAATAGTCTGTTCACCAACATCTCCTATAAACATGTTTCCGGAATCGTCAAAACTGAATTTCCAGGGGTTTCTTAACCCCAGAACCCATATCTCATTATTAAAAGGGTTATCACCGGGTATGCAGTAATTTTCTCCCGATTCGTTCGGGCAGTTATCGTTATCTACACCTATTCTTAGGATTTTTCCGAGCAGGTTAGTGGTTTCCTGTGCTCTGTTGCCCGGACTGCCTCCTCCATCGCCGGATGAAATATAAAGCATATCATCCGATCCGAATGCAAGGTCCCCGCCGTTGTGATTCCCTGCTGGCTGGTTAAAGCTTATTACAACCTGTCCGGAATTAGCAACTACACTGCTTCCATCAGCAGTAACCGTATACCTTTCGACGACAGTCTGACTGCCGCTTGTAGTGTAATTAACATAAAAAAACTTTTTATCCGGATTTGAAGCGAATTCAGGGTGAAATGCAAGGCCGAGAAGCCCTTCTTCGCTCCCCGAATCATCTACTTCACTGATAATATTCAAAAATGGGGTTGCAAGAATCCGGGTCCCGTCATAAATAAGTATTCTCCCGTCCTGTTCAGTAATAAAGAGCCTCCCGGTACCATCACCGGCATTAGCAATACTTGTGGGATTATCAAGATTTGTGACCAGGGGCTGGACTGATACATTCTGGGCAATTAAAGGTAAAGCTGTGAAAATCGTGAGTATAAAGCACGTAACAATATATTTTAGTTTGTATGTAAACATTTTCCATTCCCCAATAGTTAATATTAAATAGTATAGGGTAATAAATTAGATTTATTTACAAATTTTTTTTGAATCTAAAATATATTTATCTCAACTAAATTAGCATATAGACAAATGATACTTAACCGTGTCTATCCTCTAAACTCCTCCATAAGATAAAAGGCCCGGCGTAAGCCGGGTTTTTTATATAGTTATGAGAAAAAAATAAATTTGCTACAAGTGATATTTTTAATCTATATTTAGGTGTACTTTCCCATTTTAAGATTAACCAGACTGTAGCAAAATTTATATAAAGTATGAGTAGTTTATTTAAATTTATATTTAGAAAGTGTTTCCCTTTTTTGCGATAAACCTATCTATGCCAAAATAAAAATAATATATCAGGTTATTTAAATCTATATTAAAAATTGTTATTCAAACTATTGCAAATTAAGAAAACAACTACACCAGCTTAATTCTAATTTTTATTTAAAATAAGAAATAAATCTAGCAAACAACTTAGAGTAAGTAACAATCTGAAATAAATAAAAAGCATAGTAAACCTCTACATGAGTAGATAGTTCATGAGAAAAACAAGTAAGAAAAAAATTGAATTAAGTTAAAAGATGATGAGATAGTTTTTAGCAAATTATCCCTTTGAGGCTTTTACAGCTCTGTCGGAAGCCCATCTTTCAAGCTTGGAAATTTCTTCTCTCATTGTTGTTGAAAGCGGGACAATTGAAGATGTGGCAATCACAAGAGATGTATTATCAATTTCTTTCTCTTTTGAGAAAGAGTCAAACATGGCTGAAATTACAGCCTGCTCTATTTCAGCACCGCTTAGGCCATCAGAGTTTTTTGCAAGAGAACTCAGGTCAAAGAGTGTTGGGTCTTTACCCCTGTTGCGTAGATGTATCTGGAAAATCTGGTTTCTCTCCTCCTGAGTGGGCAGTGTGACAAAAAATATTTCATCAAACCTTCCCTTTCTAAGTATTTCGGGAGGTAGCAAATCTATCTGGTTTGCCGTGGCAGCAATAAAGACAGGCGCATCTTTTTCCTGCATCCAGGTAAGAAAATATCCGAATATTCTGGAAGCAGGTGAATCTGAAGATTTCTCACCGCTCCTGGTAATTCCGGCCTCAATTTCATCAATCCAGAGTACGCAGGGGGCACTTGCTTCAACAGTTTTAATCGATCTTCTGAATACGTCCTCAGGGCTGCCGGCCAAACCACTGTATACCTCATTCAAGTCCAGTCTCAGCAGTGGAAGGTTCCAGCCTGTGGCAATAGCTTTTGCACAAAGACTTTTCCCGCAGCCACTTATACCCATCACCAGCATTCCTTTTGGTACATCAAGGCCAAAATCTCTTGCTTTGCTGGAAAATGCGTTTGCTCTTGTTTCGAGCCATTCCTTAATATTTTCAAGCCCGCCAATCTGGTCGAGGTTTATCCTGGACCTGATAAACTCTAAAGTGCCGGATTTACGTACAATCTGGGCTTTTTCCTCCAGGAGGTCATCAACAATAGAATCATCAATTTTATTTTTGCCTACCATAGAACGCTTAAGCGCAAGTTCCATTTCAGCTGCGCCGAGGCCAAGCAGCCCATGAACGCACTTATCCGTAAGTTCCGGTGTTATTTGTGATGTAAGCTCTGCATATTTTGCATCAGAAATTATAGAACCAAATATTTGCTTGGTCTCATCAAAATCCGGTAGCGGGATATCAATAACGGTAATCTCTTTTTCTATATCTGGCGGTAAATTAAGTGAGGATGAAACAATTATTATATGCTTGCCGGGTTTTCCGATTCGCGAGTTGTAAAAATCTTTTAGTTTTCTGATTACTTTAGGGTCATGAATATAAAAGTTCAGGTCTTTAACAAAAAGAAAGCCCGTATCAAAGGAACTTAATACTTTTTCCAGGGAATCAGCACTTCCAGAATCTGCCTCAATGTTTTCCGCAGACCATATTTTAAAGTTAAATTTATCGCCTAATAACTGCTGCCCTATTTTCTGGACGGCCTTTTCAACGTAGTTCTCATCAAAAGAAACCAGGTATACAACAGGATAGCCCGATGCAACCAGGTTTTTAATTTCACTACTTGGAAAAGCCATGAGTGTCAGATTCCTTTAGCATTTGATACCTTGGGGTGCTCCCTTCTCCAGCGCAGTTTATTCAGTGCATTCAGGAAGGCCTTTGCGCTTGCAACAACGATGTCGGTGTCTGAACCGTGTCCCTGGGACACAATATTATTTTCGGATATTCTTACCGAGACCTCTCCCTGGGCGTCAGTGCCGCCTGTAATTGAAGAAACGGAATAGTTTTCAAGAGTGGGGTTTTCGCCAGTGGCTTTTTTTATTGCCTTGTAAATTGCATCAACAGGGCCGCCCCCGCTCTCCGAATCAATTACCTCTACACCATCTATTTCAAGTTTGATTGTTGCATTAGGGGACATTCCCGTCCCGCCGGCAAAATTAACCGTAACAAGTTTGTAGTAGTCTGAAGACCGCAGAAACTCTTCATTTATCAGGGCTTCTATGTCTTCATCAAACACGTATTTCTTTTTATCTGCAAGATCTTTAAACTTTTTAAATGCTATTTCTATATTTTCATCCGTCAGAAAATATCCGTACTCTTCAAGCCTGTTCTTAAATGCATGTCTGCCTGAATGTTTACCGAGTACAATTTTATTTGAAGGAATCCCTACAGTTTCAGGGTCCATAATTTCATAGGTAATTTTTTCTTTAAGTACGCCGTCCTGGTGTATTCCTGCTTCGTGGGCAAATGCATTTGCTCCCACGATTGCCTTATTGGGCTGGACATTTACACCTGTGACCTGTGTAACTATCCTGCTTGTAGGGTAAATATTTTCTGTATTAATACCTGTCTGAAAAGGGTGCAGGTCGTTTCTTGTTTTAAGTGCCATAACTATTTCTTCAAGAGAGGCGTTACCTGCCCGTTCACCAAGGCCGTTAATTGTACATTCAACCTGCCTGGCACCTTCTTTAATTGCCGAAAGAGAATTTGCAACAGCAAGGCCCAGGTCGTTATGACAGTGTACACTTAGTATTACATCATTAAGTCCCGTTACTTTTTCCTTAAGCGTCTTTATTATATGACCAAACTCATCAGGTGCCGTGTAGCCTACAGTATCGGGGATATTAATTGTAGTTGCTCCTGCTTTCACTGCAATATCAACTGCTTTACACAGGTAATCAATGTCAGTCCTTGTCGCATCTTCGCAGGAAAATTCGACGTTATCAGTATAGTTCTTGGCATGCTTAACAGCACCGCTAATCATTTCAAGGACTTCATCCCTCGACTTTTTAAGCTTATGTTTTAAATGAATATCAGATGTGGCAATAAAAGTATGTATTCTCGGCCTCTCGGCATGTTTGACCGCTTCCCAGCCCCGGTCTATGTCCTTTTGGTTTGCCCTGCAAAGTCCTGCAATCTGGCAGTCCTTGATTTTCTCCGCAATTGTTTTAACAGAAAGAAAATCCTCTTCGGAAGAAATCGGGAACCCGGCTTCAATGATATCAACACCCAGCTTTTCAAGCTGGTAAGCGACCCTCAGCTTTTCCTCTGCGGTCATGCCGCAGCCAGGGGCCTGCTCTCCGTCCCTAAGTGTTGTATCAAAAATATTAATATAATCTGAACTCAACTTTAATCTCCGCAAAAACATTTAAGGATATTGCTTTTTTAAATAGTCGTCAATATCCGTTTTTAATATATTAATATCTATTTTTTTGATTTAAAGTTTATTTAAAAAAAGTTAAAGCCCGGTTGGTAAATCAATAAAGACTGAGTTTGTTTTAAACTGTTTATCCACAACATTTTGAAGCGCAGTTAACCCTACTGTTTCCGTTGCATGATGCCCCGCAAATATCACGTTCATTCCTGAGTCTTTTGCCGTATAAAATATCTCAATTGCATCACCGGTAATATAAAGGTCAACGCCCTTGTTAAGTGCATCGTAAAAGCCGCCGTATCCGCCGCCGCCGCTGCAAACGGCAAGTGTTCTGATTTTTTCAGGGCCGAAGGCTAAAACTTTGGGGTCAGAATTTAGTTCTTTTTCGAGTAATTTACTTATTTGATCGGTAGTTTTGCTTTTTTTTAATCTTCCTGTCCAGCCGACATTTTTTCCGGACTGGTATAGAAACTCATCTTCAATTTTCCCGCCCAAAAGTTTAATAATTTGTGCATTATTACCAACAACTTTATGCCTGTCCAGAGGTAAATGGCTGGCATACAGTGATATGCCGTTGTCATTTAGTATATCAAGTCTTTTTTTGCCCCAACCCGTATAACCGGGGTTTTGATTCTTCCAGAAATGCCCATGATGTACTACCACCATATCACATTTAAGGGACGAGGCTTTTAAAAATGTTTCAATACCTGCATCAACTGCATATGCAATTCTTGACACATCTTCTTTCCCCTCAAACTGCAGGCCGTTCCAGCAGACATCATTTATTGTTAAAATATCCAGATATTCGTCTAAAAAACTAACTATTTTTTGTAATTTTGGCATTATTTTTGGTTATTTTCCCTCAAATTCTCTTTTTTGGCATTTATTTTGCATAACTAATTATTACATATTGAATGGTAGTCTCTCCTTAAATAAAAGCCAACAATAATTTACCCTGGTGAAGTAAGTTATAGTTGGCTTTTTTCTTATCTCTTGCAAATAATAAATTTAAATGCTTAATTTTTATTACAAACCGTGCCTCAAAAATAAACAACTAAAAACTAAATTTTAGTTATTAAACAATTTTTACCCGGCTATTACGGGTAAATACTCATCTGGCATGTAAATTGAAAGTATTAATAAGCACATGCCTCCTTGTAGTGCAAAAGTCAGCTGTAAATATGTTACTACAGCTGACTTTTATTTTAGCTTGAGGGCCCGATTGCATCCTTTAATTCAATTGTTAAACCGTCTACCCCAAAATTGAGGGCTGCTCCCTGCTGGGTAGAACGAAGCCTTATATAGACCTTGTTCTGGTTTTCAAGGACTGAACCGCCAACCCCGCCTGCCAGAGCAACACCTGCCTGGCCGGCAACATATGTGCCTGAAAATTTAGACAGGGTGCTCATATTGTAGACATTACCTACAGCGGAAACTTTTGCCACACCTATCGCACCCACTTTAAGACCTTTTATTTTGAACCCGTAATCTACTCCTTTATATGAAAGTACACCTTTTCCCCAGCTCCCGCCGACTATAAAGCTAACCTGAGTGTCATCTATCGTTATTTTTCCTACCGGCTGCAGCTCTTTTGCCTCTGCCTGGTCAAACGCAAATACAAATGTAAAAGCTAAAACCAGAATAGTTATTACGAAATTAATATTTTTTATTTTAGTCATATTATTTTCTCCATTTACTTTAAGGGACAATTAACTCCTGCCCGACATAAATTGTATTTCCCTTGAGGCCGTTAATTGCTTTTAAATTTTCCACGGTGGTCCCGTATTTACGTGATATTTCATAAAGATTGTCCCCGGTTGAGACTCTGTATGTTTTAGAACCCTCCATGGTTGAACCGGACTTCCCGATTGCATCTTTAAGTTCGATAGTGATACCGTCCACACCAATATTAAGTGAGGCCCCTTTCTGTGTGGAACTGAGTTTGATGTGAACCTTGTTTTGATTCTGAAGTACAGTGCCCCCAACTCCGCCGGCAATTGCAACTCCTGCCTGGCCGGCAATATAGGTACCTGAGAACTGAGAAAGATCCGTCATATTGTATACATCTCCCACGGCTGATACTTTTGAAATACCGATTGTACCGAGTTTAAGTCCCTTTATCTTAAACTCGTAGTCAGTCCCTCCGTATGAAAGTACACCTTTCCCCCAGCTGCCTCCCACAATAAATCCAAGCTGGGTGTCGTTTATTGTTACCTTACCGACAGGCTGGTCCTTGTTAGCTTCTGAAACTGTAGAAAAACCAAAAAATAATAGAAATGCTGATGCTGCAAATAAAAATTTAATCTTGTTCATTTAAAACCTCCGGTATTTTGTTCTTTCTGGATTTTTTTACTGGCATGGAACATTTGGCGGAGCGTCCCACCCCATTACGGATGTGCATCTTTCAAGGTCAGCACAGGAAATATGGAATTCTTTATTTTCCGGGTCTACGGCTGCAAGTTTTTCAACACCGACCGGTATCTTATTGCACACACTTGCATCAAAGTTGTCCTGGTTGGCTGACTGTCCTGCACAGGCGCCAAGGATAAAAAGGAACAGCGGTAATACAATAAGTTTCTTCATTTTTGTACACTCCTTTATTATGGATCTCTCTCTAATAATTTATAATATATTCTATGTTTTATTAAATATAAAGAAGATTACATTTAGTATAGTAAAAATAAGTTATGAAAATCGAATTAAAAAGGATATACGAAAAGCATTCAAAAAATGACGGGTACAGGGTACTTGTTGACAGATTATGGCCGAGGGGAGTTTCCAGGGAAAAAGCAGGGATAGATCTCTGGCTAAAGGAAATAGCCCCGTCAGGAGAGTTAAGAAAATGGTTTGCCCATAAACCGGAAAAATGGGACGACTTTAAGAATAAATATTTTGATGAACTGAAATTAAACCATGCTGCAGTAGAAGTACTGATAAATCATTTAGAAAAAGATAAAATAACCCTGCTTTATTCGGCTAAGGAAGAAAGGTATAACAACGCCGCAGCGCTAAAAGAGTATATTGAATTCTATATTTCTCCGGAAAGATAGATTTTACCTGTCGGCAGAGGTACCCCGCCTGCAGGCTCCAGGCTGACTGCAAACTGTTTTATTTCACCAAGGTCATTTAGCGAATCTAGCATCAGTACGTTCTTTCCAAAATCGTTTACGTTAAAAACTCCCGCACTCATCGGGTCGCCGCCGCCAATTGCCCATAGCTGGTATGTCTTTCCTTCCGGGGGCTTTGGCAGATTGATGCCGCAAAACATGGCCTGGTCATCTTTTGTGTTCCACAAGACCCTGCCAACAGCGGTCAGGTCAGGCTGGGTATTGACAAGATTGATAATAACAACATTCGGGTCTTCAAGGAATGCTATCATCTGTTTGTTTAGCACTGATTCCGCACCTAGATTATCAATTTCAGCCTGCTTTGCAGCAATCTGGTTTTGAAGATTTGATAATGCGGCCTGCTTTGTTTCAAGCTGTTTTGTTAACAGGAAGTTGTAGAATATTAGAGAGACTATTGCAACCATTGCCACAGCAACCCCGATATTTAACCAGGAAGGGCTTATTTTATGCCAGAAGGATGTGGATTGATTTGCAGAAAGGCTGGCTTCCTTTCTTACCTCTGTTAAAAGCCTTTTTTTAAGTTCCGAATCGGGTAAAGCTCCGCCAACTGCATAGGGAAGTCGGGAAAATTCTGCTTCATTCTCCCTTAGCAGTTCATCAAACTGCCCGGGATTCTTAAGCTTAAACTCCTCAACTTCCTTCAGTTCTTCGCCTTCCAGTACACCCAGGGAATATGCCGAAATCAGTTCCTGAATTCTTTCGTCTACTGCCATAATTAGTCTCGGTTTATATAGTACAACCTGATACAACAAAGTAAAATTGATGAAATAATACTATTAAACATTTATTGTATACGTAGGTTTCACGGGTTTCGCTCACATTTATTACGGGAAAACTTTTTAACATTTCACTTTCTTACTGATAGTTTAATAATATAAAATAATATTAATTGTAATTTTCTATCCATTTTAAATTAATTGCATAAAATAAAGATTAGATATGTCTCCAAATCCGATAAATGAATCCAGGAAAAATGCTGAAAGGGATATCAGGTGGAAAAACCTTATATCCAACATAGCCGGTGGCGATGAAGAATCTTTAAGCATACTGTATGATGAATCAATTAAATTAACATACAGCCTCGCTCTGCAGGTTTTAACCAATGTATCGGAATCCGAAGAAGTAGCTCTTGATGTATATAAATACGTATGGAAGAATGCGTCAAATTATGACCCCGGCCGCAGTAACCCCGCTACATGGCTCGTGATGCTGACCCGCTCAAGGGCCATAGATAAATTCCGCCAGAAGAACAACCCTATCAAACTTTCCAAAACTTTTGAAGAACAGCTGGCTAAAACTGAAGTTAACCCCGAAGATACAGTGCTGGGACTGGAACAGCGAAAAATAGTTAAGGATGCCCTGCTCGAACTTAACCCCAAGCAAAGAAAGGTAATAGAGCTGGTCTATTTTTACCAGTTCAGGCAGAGCGAAATTGCAAATATGCTTGATATTCCAATCGGCTCGGTAAAAAGTACCATTAGGCTTGCCAAGGAAAAACTTGGCACCTCCCTCCGGCTGCTAAAACCCGACAGCTGAAAATAGTTGTGCTCCTAATTAAAAACAACCTCGTATAAATGGATAGATATAAAATCCAAGGAGGTTATTTTTATGAACTTTTTAAAACAGGGAAGGCTAATATTACTGCTGTTACTGTTCAGTTTTATTGTTACATCTATATTTTTAAGCGGAAAAGCTTATAGTGCCGATCATGTTGAGGCACCGCTTGCAATTGATAATCCTGAATTAGATATAACAGATGTATATACATTCTTAGACCCTCAGGACCAAACCCAGATTGTAGCGGCTATGGCTGTAAACCCGTTTTTACCGCCGGAGGACAACGTGACTGGATTTTCCCCCGAAGTGCTTTACCAGCTGAAATTTGATAATACCGGAGACGGTATAGAGGACTATGTTGTCCAGTTTCAATTTACAGGTACGGGATTTGATCAGCAGGTACAGGTATTTGCAGGAAATGTAAACAGCCCCGTAAATACCCCTCTTGCCGGACCACCCATAGCTTCAGGAAGTACACAGGAAATTATTAACAGCGGGAATTTTAGGGTTTTTGCAGGGCTAAGTGACGACTCTTTTGTTTTTGATTTTGGTCAGTTTACTTCAATACTTGATGGAAGCCAGGACATGTTCAGGGGATTTACTTCTCCAATACTTGGTGAACTAAGGGGCCGCAGCAGCGGTAGTTCAGTTGACCTGTTTGCCGGGGTAAATGCGTCGCATATGGTTGTATCCTTTCCTAAAAGTATTGTAGATAACGGAAACGGGTTCTTCGGCGGCCTTGCAGGGACAAATGTTGTAGGCGTTTGGGGAACAACAAGTAGAAACGGTGTTCAGCTCGAACGTATGGGACAACAGGTAATAAACACGGTTTTTGTCCCAGGCGGGATGAAAGACGACTTCAATTCTGCAACACCGGCAGATGATGTTACGATGTTTTCCGGCCTGATACCTGATGCACTTACGCAGGATGATACAGACGGCACCGGTAATACTATTGACGGAAGGATCGCAGTCCTTCAGCTTTCAGGGCTTGCAGGACTTCCAAATGGTGCGCCTCTTCTGTTGCCGGAAGGTTTTGAGCATCCTCTTGAATTGGGAAATGACCTTTTAAGGGTCGCGCTTCTTCCTGATGTTTTAAGACTGGACCTTAACAGGGACCCGGATGATCAGTCAATCGGTCTTTTCGGACTTCAGAACGGAAGGCGGCCCCAGGACGATATTATTGATATTGCTCTTCAGTTACTTCGCCAGCTGGCTGATGTTAAATTCCCCGATGGCGCAATGGTACCTGTAGGTGATGATATGATTGCGGTTCCGGGTAGCGGACCGCTTGGAGAAAGGGCGGCCCTTGACTGCGGTAATGCCGAATTCCCGCAGTGTAGTGACAGGAGAGTGCTTGTTGTCCTCCAGGGAACAGACTTTACAACTTCTGATAATCAGATTAGCGGCCTGGATTATACAACCAGCGGAAATGACAAGGAATTTGCTGCAGGATCATTAATATCCAGGTTTGTTCCGGAATCAAGCTCGCCTGATTTTACAGACTCTGTATTTCCATTTATGGCTGTAGCCCAGGAAGCCCCTGCTGATAACGGGGACAGCAGTGACAGCGGGTGTTCTCTGGCTCCTGCCGGACCTGCTAAAGGCTCTGCTGCTGCACTTTTAATACCGGCTCTTATGTTTATTTTCACACTTGGAAGAAGGCTGGGAAGAAGATAAATCTAACAAATATAAGGGTGGGGCATATTGCCCCGCCCTTCTTTTAATCAAGATGAGGTTAAATGATATGAAAAAATTAAGTCTTTTATTAATACTTTTTTTCCTAATTTTCAACACTGCATGTGATAACAAAAAAATTGAAAATAAAGAAGTTAATTTAACAGATGCAAAAATAAAACTTTATGAACTCAAAGTAAAACAGGACCCAAAAAACCACAGCAATTACGATAATCTTGCCTTTTACTATTTTCAAAAAGCGAGGGAAACAGGCAATTTTGAATTTTACAGTCTGGCAGGTCATGTAATTAAATCGTCCCTTGAAATAAGGCCGGACAGTCATACCGGGCTTATACTTTATGCAAAGCTAAAACTTGCAAACCATGAATTCAGACAAGCACTGGAATATGCAAAAAAGTCTCTCGAAATTAAACCGGGCTCTGTTTATTCCTACGGAATTCTCGGGGATGCTTACCTCGAGCTTCACAAGATAAGTAATGCAGAAAAAGCCTATAAAAAGATGCTGGAGTTAAACCCATCACTGGATTCATACGCCCGCATGTCTAACCTAATGCACCATAAACACAACCATACTGATGCAATAAAGTTTATGGAACTTGCATATGAAGCAGGTTTAAAGAAATCCTCAACTCCAAAGGAACATCTTGCCTGGACACAGGTCATGCTGGGAGAGATTTACCTTGAATCAGGAGATAGAAGTCAGGCCAGGTCATACTTTAAGAGGGCACTTGAACTATATGACGGGTACTACCTTGCAAACCAACATCTTAAAAAATTCAGTAATTTAATGTGAAACAAAACTAAAACTTTGAAAGTTTAATATATTGGATTCCCCAAAGCTAAGATGTCTAGGCAATCCCACTCCACTCCAACCTCCTTCCATTTTAGAATGTGGGAATCCACTTTTTATCAGTAACATCAATACTGCTTTATTCTATTACTCCAAGATAGCTGTCTCTAAACTGCCTGGTCCTTTCGTTCAGTTCATCTTCCACGGTCCAGCCTAGTTTTTTCATTCCTGCTTCAGATAGCGGAGATAAGTCACCCAGAAAAACAGCTTCTTTTTCTGTTGTATTGTCTTTTTTAACATCATCTGTCAACTGCCCGGTTTTTTCCGCAAGTTCCTTTGTCCAGAAAAGATAATCCACTGGCAACAGCAGTATCAGGTGGTTTTTACTGTCGATTGAATAAGGAATTTCTCCAAAAGATTTTATTTCAGATAATTTTTCTTTTTGCCCGTCATACCATGTCATAAGTATTACTGTCTCGAGATAAAACCTTGCAAAATCCTCAGTCTACTTTGTCGAAGCAAGTTCAATAAGGATTGAGCGGTTTTTTACATTTTCAAGCTGGAGGACCGCTTCGACCAGGTACGTCTGCATGCTTGGTGAAAATGCCTGGTTTGCAAGGAATTTGTCTATTGTTTCCTGGCTTATTCCCAATTCAATAAGTTTTTCAACATTTTGCTCCAGGAGTTCTTTATAACTCAGGTTCCATATTGCGTCATTTGCCAGGCCTAAATATTTAGAGCCGGGTATTCTTGGTATCGGGGCAAACCTTACTGCAAAATTTCCTGCACGGTCAATCTTCGCAACTTCCCTTAGTGCGTTCTGGAGCAGTTCATTCTTTGTATACGGGTCGACGCCGAGTTTTTTTGCCCATTTTCTTTGTCCGGCTGAAACCCCAAAAAACCAGTCCGCGGCTTTCCCCGTTGTTTCTACTGCTGTATCTCCCAGGTCTTTTTCATCTTTATCACCACCGCTTTCATCTTTATTACCCGTTACAGAATCAACAGCTTCACCTGCCACATCTTTACTTCCTTCATATACTGCTCCGGTAGTATCTTTTGTTCTGTTGAATAGCCTGCTAACACCGCCCGGTATACCCTTAACCGTCTCAACCGGTTTGGTAGCGACATGAAACATAGATTCAATTGAACCTGGCGCAGAACCCGCAGCGGCCTTTATAAATACCTGCTTTTTAGACAGATTCTTGAGTTCCTGCAGGGCATAAAGTTCTCTTATAACAACAAGAAGACTAAGATTTCCAATTGCCTCATATTCGCCAAAATCACTCTTAATTGTATATATATTCAGAAAACCGTTGCTCTTAACTACAGGGTCTATCTGGTAATAATCGGTTTTTATTATCTTAGCGGGAACCTGAGTATTAACTTTAAGGTCATGAATTTTTTCATATTCAGCTTGTGCCTGAAGGTTAAACGGAAAAATTAATATCAGAAATATAATATATTTTTTCAATTGTCCACTCCTTGAATTTTTCAGCGTAACTAAAAACAATTTTGTTACACTATTAAAATAACAATAGTTAAGACCCTTCTTAAAAATTATGAAAATATTTGATTCACATTTTCACATTATTGATAAACAATTCCCATTGATAAGGCTTAACAACTATCTTCCTCCCGGGTTTACTGTTGATGACTATTTAGAAAAAACCACTGGTCTTAATATTGAAGCCGGAGCCCTTGTTGCAGGTTCATTCCAGGGGTTTGAAAAAGATTACATGTTATCAGCACTTAAGCAGCTTGGAAGCAGCTTCGTGGGTACTATCCAGATCCCTGCAACAGAAACAGATGAAAATATATTAGAACTCAATAATGCAGGTATACGGGGAGTAAGGTTTAATATTGCAGCGGGTGGTTCAGAAAAACTGGATAACCTCGAAAAATTAGCCTTACGGGTCCACGAGCTTTGCGGATGGCATGTGGAGCTGCATATTAAATCCTCGGATATAAAGGATATGTACAATTTACTGATAGGCCTGCCCTCTGTTTCTATAGACCATCTTGGATACACAAAATCGGGATTTGATACTCTCCTCGGGCTTGTTGAAAATGGTGTAAAGGTAAAGGCAAGCGGATTCGGCAGGGTGGAATTTGATGTCAAAACTGCATTGATAGAAATAAACAGTATAAATCAAAACGCCTTGATGTTCGGTACTGACCTTCCGTCCACAAGGGCGCCAAGGCCATTTCAAAAAAGCGATATTGAAATAATATTTGAAAATTTTGATGAAGAAATCTGCAGGAATATTTTTTATGAAAATGCAGCAGAGTTTTATAAAATAAAAAAGCGGTGAAAATTAACACCGCTTTTCCAAAACATTAAATTTATAGATTTATTTTTTACACATCATCACCAAATTCAGCTGTTGGTGTCCAGAATGAGTCCATTGAACCCCTTCCGTTGCCATTATTAAGGCCCGCAAATCCTATAAAATATTCAACCTCGCCTGTAGACTGGGCAATTACACTAAGCCTTGCAAATCCGTCAGATATAACATTTGAAGGACAAAGAAGCTCACCGCCTTTACTGTTTGGAATTGCTTCATTTATGCCGTATTCAAAATTAGCAACACTAGCTTCGCTGACACTTTCAAGAAGCTCTGAGTACCTTGGACTGTCTGCAGTTATGCATGCATAAATTATGTTTCTGCAGGAAAAAGGAACTTCATTCAAATTATACAGGTCTACGTCCAGAAGAGTGAAATTCTCAGTCGGATTTGAAACATCAACCGAATCAGTATCGAAGAATGCCCCGTTTGTACCTACCGAGATACCATAAATATCTGAAAGTACGACCCCTTTTTCAGAGTTAAAATTAAAGTTATAAGATGAATCATCCTCGAATGGGGATATTCCATCTATATTTGAACCAATAACCTGCGGTGAACCGGTAGAATTTGTGCGGTATTCATAACCCTGGTCATCAATAATCCTGAAATTTCCAAGCAACACCTGGAATTCAGGTTCTTCAAACCCCTCGATAAAACCATCCTCACCAATAATTGATATTATAACAATGCCGTAGGAATTATCAGGAAGCACTACGCCTGAAGGATTCCCGTTGTTGGTCAGTATATCTCTCATGTTATAAATATGTGTATCATTGGGTGTGTATGTATCAAAAAAATTATTTTCAATGCAGTTGTTACCAACATCAAAAACCTGGAAATGCACTGTAACACCCGCTGGGAATACTGATCCGCCATCTGTATTGGTAAGCTGAATGAAACTTTCCCTGTCTCTGAGATCATACACAGAATACAGCTGGTAGTTTGCCGTATCAGATTCACTTAAAAAGGCAGCATCAATTGTATCAACTCCTGAATGTACATTCTGAATTGAAAATACTGTAAATGAAAAAAACAGTAAAAATACTGAGAATAATATCATACTCCTCATTATTTAATCCTCCTTAATTGGTTATCCCTTTAATAATATCATTTTTTACTGAATTAAAAAAGCTTAATTTTTGAAAGGTTTCCGAAATAAGCGTCCACCCTGAACCTTACCGCCCAGTTTGTCTCATAATCATTACTTTCTTTCCACACAACGCCCGGGGCGAATTCAAAAAACAGCCATTTCCAGCCAACATTTCTTCTTATTCTAAGCCTTATCCTTGTTTCCTCAATAAAATCGTCGGTTTTTGTCTGTGCCAGTGTCCTCCATTCGGGGGCAATACCGGTCTTATCATTAATTTTATGAAATAGCGTAAATCGCTGCTCAAAATAGTAACCCGGCTTTCTTTCAAACCACCGGCCCTTAGTGGTAGCCCTGAAAAATGATTTTCCTTCAATAACGACCCTTTCAATATCAAGCTGGGTTACATTTGTAAATTTTCTTTTTGTATACCACCTGAATCTATTTGTCAGGCGAAGTCCCCATTCATCAAGCTGCAGGTAAGACCTTGACCTTAAGCCGCCAAACCACTCGACCCCTATGGAACGGAATCTTAATCCTGTGTCTGTTGCAAGACTGCCAAATTTTGTATTAAGAAAACTGAAAAATAAAACTTGTTTTAAATATTAGCTTCATAATTATTATTACTTATCCGGTGGGTGTGGACTTGAGCAATATAACTAATTATTATAAATATTATAATTTTTGGGGTGAATTTTGATTTCTATTTTACAAAAATTTTTATTTAT
>CAJHZB010000036.1_pt1 | contig 16864 bp, 19 predicted proteins | sample 9198931 | NCBI WGS metagenome assembly CAJHZB01 (sample SAMEA7708346, study PRJEB35096) | sediment metagenome | biome: marine neritic benthic zone biome [ENVO:01000025]; feature: sediment [ENVO:00002007]; material: shallow marine sediment [ENVO:03000034] sea grass bed [ENVO_01000059] ... | reverse complement strand
ATCCAGAGTTTACGATAAAGTGGCCTTTTACAGTGTCCGAATTAGCAAAATATTCAAGAATCACCTCTATATTCTTAAATTCGGGCCCAATGTTTGGGACTTCATCCGGCCTGAATATATCATTGGAATCATTGCATGATGTCAGGAATAGGAAAACAAGACCGAACAATAATGACCAGCAATAAATATTTTGATGTATTTGACTTCTCATTTTTAATATCCCGTAAACTTTGTATATAGGGATTATAGGGCCAAACAATTACACCAATATTGCTGAATTATTACATTTTTGTAATCTTTGAATAAAAAGACGGATTTGGGTTATTATTAGATTATGCAGGCGTTGGGAAAAGATATTTAAAATGAGAATACTTATAGTAGAAGATGATAAGAAAATAGCCTCCTTTATAAAAAAAGGACTAAAAGAATCCGGTTTTGTGGTTGACTGCGCATATAATGGAGAAGAGGGGCTGGATATGGCCCTGGTCGAACCGTACGATGCGGCAATCATCGATATTATGCTGCCGAAGATGGACGGCCTGAGTGTAATCGAAGAGCTTAGAAACCAGGAGATAACGATTCCCGTATTAATACTAAGTGCTAAGAGATCAGTTGATGACAGGGTAAGAGGTCTTCAGACAGGGGGGGACGACTACTTAACAAAACCATTTGCCTTCTCAGAACTACTTGCCCGAATAATGGCCTTAATCAGAAGATCAAGCAATGCCGTGGAGCCAACACACCTTGAATACAGCGATATCACATTTAATCTCCTGTCACGGGAAGTGATACGGGGAAATAAAAGTATTTCCCTTCAGCCAAAGGAATTCTCACTCCTAGAATACTTTATGAGAAACCCGGAAAGGGTACTTTCTAAAACGATTATTTTAGAGCACGTGTATGATTATAATTTTGATCCGCAGACAAATGTTGTGGACGTACTTGTATGCAGACTGAGGGACAAGATAGACCGGGAAGCCGAAAGTAAAATAATCCATACTATCAGAGGCGTGGGATATGTTCTTAAAGAATCCTAAACTTCTATTTAAATCCAGCAGTTTCAGGCTTATTACATGGTACACGGTAATTTTCATTATCAGTTCACTGATTATTAATATCTACGCTTATTCTGTTATTTCTTCTTTTATATACGAACAGAGCAGGGATGAAATTTATGAAGACCTGGATGAGATGGGGGTACTTTACGAAGAGGAAGGATTTCAGGCTTTATACGACGATGTGTTTGAAGATGAATATGAATCTATTTTTCACCGTTTTACAGATATAGACGGGCAAACCCTTATAATTAGGGTCCCGGAGGACTGGGAAGAATTTGATATAGATGAATTTAATTTAAACAGTAATCCAGAAAATACCGACTGGATGACATTAAAGGGTAAAGAACAGCAATATGAATTTAAGTCCAAGATCCTATTTGACGGCACTATTCTCCAGCTGGGACAAAGTATGGATAAAAGAGAGGACCTCCTTGCTAAAATCCGAAATGTTTTCCTTTTTGCGATTATCCCGATAGTGCTATTTGCATATATTGGAGGTGTATTTATTGCTGACCGTGCCCTTAGTCCCATAAAACATTTAATCAATACACTTAATTCCATAGTCTCAAGTGCGAGGATAAAAGAAAGGGTCCCAAATACATCCGGGACCGATAAGTTTAACAGTGAACTTATAAACCTCTTTAACTCAATGCTGGATAAAATTGAGTCATTAATTAGCGGAATGAAAAACATCCTGGACAATGTGGCACACGACCTCAGGACCCCAATGACAAGACTGAGGGGTACTGCCGAACTTGCACTGCAAACTGAGAACAACGAAGATGAACTTCGAGAAGCCTTGAGTGACTGTATAGAGGAGTCAGAAAGAATACTTCTAACATTAAATACACTTATGGACGTTTCTGAAGCTGAAACGGGTGCGTTGAAACTCAATCCTGAAAGAATAAATATAGCTGAGCTTATTGATGAAGTAGTAGACCTTTATGATTATGTTGCAGAAGAAAAGAAAATATCCGTTAACTGTGATTATCCAAAAGAATTTTTCCTTACCGCAGACAGTAACTGGATTAGGCAGGTGCTTGCCAACCTGCTGGATAATGCCATCAAGTATACTCCGCCGGATGGACGAATCGATATAGAAGTCATTCATAAAGAAACTAAAGCGGTAATTAAAATTAAAGATACTGGCATCGGCATACCTAAAGAGGAACTGGAAAATATCTGGGAACGCCTTTACCGTGGTGATGAGAGCCGCACCCAAAGGGGGCTTGGCCTGGGCCTGAGTCTTGTAAAGGCAATAGTAGGTGCACACCGCGGCTACGTTGAAGTAACGAGCGAACCCGGTACAGGTTCTATCTTTACCATCTACCTTCCTGCTTAATCTAATTTTTGTAACTCTCCCAAGCTATTATTTCCAAAACATTTCAAAACTGTAATTAATTGGAAAACTTCCCGTAATATTGATTTGTTACCTTCTATTTAAAATCAAATTCAGGAGGTTTTATTATGAATTCTTTAAGATTATTTTCGTTACATTTCAAGAATTTTGTAAGTAAGAAGGAAAGAATTGGTTTTACTTTTACCGTGGTTATCTTTTCGTTGTTAATTCTACTGCTCACGGTTGGTACGCCGTTTGCCAGCGCAGAAGATGACAATGACGGTGACGAGATTCCGTTTGATGTTGTTAATATATTTTTTGAACTTAATAACACAGATGGCGACCTTGGAATCCACACACTTATTGACGGTGAGCCGTGGAGAAAGCTGGTAATTGAGGATACAAACGAAAGGCGGATTCTTGTTATCAGGAACAGGGGACGTCTTGCAAGGCAGGGGCTTACTGAACTGTTTTTTGAAAGCGCAGAGCCTACATTTGATGAACTGGACCCCGAGGACTTCTTTAATAGATTTCCAGAGGGAATTTATGAGGTCGAAGGCCTGACTATAGACAGGCAGGAACTGGAAGGGGAAGCTGAAGTAACACATCTAATTCCCGCACCACCAAACGTTTTTGTTTCAGGCGAAGCGACACCGGAAGACTGTGATTCGGATGAAATGCCAGCGGTAAGTGATCAGCCGGTAATTTCCTGGGATCCTGTGACTACTTCACACCCGGAATTAGGATCGCCCAAGAATTCATCTGATATTACAATAATTGGCTACCAGGTAGTAGTTGAGAGGGAAGAGGGTATACCTTTAACACTGACTTTTGATCTAGCACCAGACGAGACGATGGTCGAACTCCCCGCGGGGTTGTTTTCCTCGGAAGATGAATTAAAACTTGAGGTACTTGTAAGGGAATCAAGCGGAAATCAGACTGCAAATGAAACTTGTTTTGAAATTGAATAACATATCCTAAAATGGCCTTCTTTAGAATAACTCCTTTTGCTTAACCTTAAAAACAAGGCGTAGTGAATGGAGTTATTCTTTTTATATAATCGGGATTTTAGAAGTTTATTTAGTTTAAAATTTGTCAAAAAAATTAAAATTAAATTATTTATTCCCCCAAAAAAGGAATATAATATTGTTGTTGGGTCAAGATGCGCAAAAATTGTTTAAAATAACACAAATTATGACTAGCTAATTATTATTAGTTAGATTAGAATATAGTTATAATATATTTAATGTATTAAGAGTAAACGGTTGGGATGATTAATAAATTATTTTTTGGTGGGGATTTCTCAATAAAACATGGTTTTATGGCATGATTATTGCCAATTAATATAATAACGAATATATATCCTTAAGCTTTCATTCCCCATCCTCCATAGGGCGAGTCAGTGCACGCATTGACTTGCCCTTGTTTTTATAAGGGCCAAATATATTCAGAAGTTGCATGCTCGGGCGGATAGATGATCTCCTTTCTCCCGTTTTGCCACTGGGTAGCAACGGTATTATGGCCGGCCTGTGTTTTATTTGTTAATCCCACTGAAAAATTTCCATAAAATGTATTAAAACCGGAATTAACTATCTCATCTCTTAACCTGAATTCATCAACCGTACCTATTGTTTCTATAAAATGCGTAAGAATGTTGCCAATGTTAAATGACTGGGCAGGGATGTAGTCCGGTATTTTGCCAAAACGGCCTGAATAAAGCTCCGTGAAAGAAGCAGAATCAATACCAAAATCAGGAACAATATTTATCCCGGGCTCCCACTGCGATACCGAACAAAAACCTTCGCTGTCTTTACCCAGCTTAATTTTAAACTCCTCTATGCCAGCACCGGGAAGGCAGGCATTAAAACCCCCGAGGTAAGAAGCAAACGTGAGGTCGTCCTGGAACCTTCCAACTCCGATAACGGCCTTAATGGAGTCCTTTCTGATACGGTCCGTTATGGCTGAAAATTCATCACTGCCGCTTTTGTAAGTGAAGATTTTATGGGAAATATTATTTTCTTCGCAGAATCGAACGGCCCCACCTGCCACGCGGCACGAAAACCCGCTGTCTTCGGCATAAACAACTCCAATATTAAGATCACCGGTATGCATATTCTTTAAAAAATCCAGATAGGGTTCAAAGTAACGGCTCGCGGGGGTTATGAAAGTAACAGTGTTGCTATAGTCATCGCTTAATATTTCATCAGTGGAGCCTCCGTAATTCCAGAGGACCCTTCCTGATTCTTCAGCAACTTTTGCAGAAGCCAGGCTCAGGCTGCTAGAATACGGCCCTAGAAGAAGATCAATATTTTCTTCGTTAATTAACCTGGAAGTAATCTGGGCAGTTTTTTCTACATTACTCTCGTCGTTAAAAAAGACCAGTTCAACAGGAAGGTTACTCCCGATGCCCTTAACATAGATGCCCCCAAGGCTGTTTTGAAACTCGGCCCAGAGGGACAGGCCGTTAAATGATTCTATTCCCTGAAGGCTTAAATTACCTGATAGTGTTGCAGATAATCCGAGCCTTATGGTTTTCATTGTTATGTCAGTTTTGAGACAGCACTTTCTATACGGTCCATACCTTCTTCAATGTTTTTCATTGATGTGGCATAAGAAATCCTCAGGTAATTTTCTTTTCCGAACGCAATGCCGGGCACAACCGCTACCTTGGCCTCTTCGAGAAGAAATCCCGTGAAATCTATTGACCCGCCGATTTTTTTACCGTTAAATTCTTTGCCGACAAACCCCTCAATGCTCGGAAATACATAGAATGCGCCGAGCGGGTCAAAACAGCTGAACCCGTCAATAGTATTTAACCTTGTTACAATGTAGTTTTTGCGTCTTTGAAATTCCTGCGCCCTTTCCTTTATAAATCCCTGCGGGCCGTTTAACGCCTCAATTGTTGCCATCTGGGATATAGATGTGGGGTTTGAAGTGGACTGGCCCTGGAGCTTGGACATTGCTGATATTACGTTTTTGTCACCGGCAGCGTAGCCAATTCTCCAACCTGTCATTGAAAAAGATTTTGAAACGCCGTTTACGAGTATGGTTGATTCCTTTGCTTCTTTACTCAGAGCAGCAACGGGAACATGTATGTTGTCACCGTAAAGAATTTTTTCATATATCTCGTCTGATATAATTGTCATTCCGTTTTCGAGGCATATGTCGACAATAATGCGCAGCTCGTCTCCGGAGTAAGTTGTACCTGTAGGGTTTGACGGATAGTTGAGGATAATTGCACTTGTATTCGGGTTTATTACTTTTTTAAGTTCATCAGGGTCAATTTTAAATTTATTTGATTCCTCGGTCTGCAGTATTACCGGGGTTGCCCCTGTTAGCCTGATCTGGTCCGGATAAGAGACCCAGTAGGGCGCGGGAATAATTACCTCGTCACCTGTATCAAAAAGGGACTGTGTAATGTTGTAAATAGTGTGTTTAGCGCCGCAGGATACAATTATCTCGCTTCTTTCATAAGTCAGGTTATGATCACGTTTAAGGGACGCGATAATCGCATCTTTTAGTTCATCAGTACCGCCGACAACTGTGTATTTGGTGAAGCCGTCATTTATGGCTTTAATGGCCTCATCTTTTACATTGTCCGGTGTGTCAAAATCCGGTTCTCCCGCACCAAACCCTATAACATCAATGCCCTCGGCCTTAAGTGCCTTGGCTTTAGCCGTAATTGCAAGTGTGGCAGATGGTTGCAGGTTCTGAACTCTGTTAGCTAGTTTCAATTTATTCCTCCTACTTATGGAGCTTCTGTATTAATTTTTTTTCAACAACCTCAGGTACAAGGTCTCCCGCCGAACCGCCGAGTGAAATGATTTCCCTGATAAGAGACGAACTTATATGGGAATATTTTCTGCTCGTGACCATAAAAACAGTTTCCAGTTCTTGATCAAGGGACTTGTTTGCATGGGCCATCTGCATTTCATATTCGAAATCAGAAACGGACCTCATACCCCTTAATACTGTATTTGTACCTTTTGATTTTGTGTAGTCGACAAGCAGGCCCTTAAAGCTGTCTACCTCGACATTACTATTTTCCTTGAATATTTCTTCAATTATTTCCACACGTTCCTCAATTGAGAAAGTTGTTTTCTTGGAGACATTATGGGCAACGGCAACAATCATCATATCAAATACCCTTGAGCCCCTCTCGATTATATCAAGGTGGCCAAATGTAAAGGGGTCAAATGAACCCGGGTAAATTGCTGTTCTGCTCATTTAATTTCTGCTCCAAAAAAAAGTAATATTAGTACTGCCATATTTCCTAGTTTCAAGGTCAAAATCCAAATTTTCTAAAAAAAGTTTTTTATTATGTTCCATAACTATTGTCCCGAAACTGTTTAAAACAGTGACTGATAACTGCAGCATATCAATAAAACTTAACTTATCATAAATTTCATAGGGAGGGTCAATAAAAATTAGATCAAATTTTTCTTCTTTTCTTTCCAGGAATTTAAGGGCCTTTTCATAGTCACTGTTTAAAACCTTCGTATAATTTTCGAATCCGCAGTTGGCAATGTTTTCCTTGATGAGCCTGGCCGCGGCCCTGTCCTTTTCAACAAAAGTTACGTGGAGTACGTTTTTACTGAGCGCTTCGATGCCCAGATTGCCTGATCCGGCGAACAGATCAAGCACTTTCAGTCCCTCAATATCACCAAGTTTATCGAATATTGATTTCTTTACCCTGCTGGTTGTCGGCCTTACTTTTTTGGAACTTGGGACCTTAAGTTTTTTCCCTTTTGCCTTTCCTGTTAAAACCTGCATTTGCCTTATACTACCATAGCGTAAATATTTAGCAATTTGGGGCACTTATGATGATATTCATAAATATTAAAATTAATTGATTTTACTATTAAAACTGGTGAAAAAAACGGTTAGAATATTCCCCGCAACCTAGAAAGTTTACCAGTATTAATAATTTCTATTTTTCAAATTTTTCGGAGGCTTAAACTACATGTCCACGGACCCAATGATTCTTCCTGTAAATATAGAAGATGAGATGAAGGAATCTTATCTAAGTTATTCCATGAGCGTAATTGTAGGGAGGGCACTTCCCGATGTGAGGGACGGCCTTAAACCGGTCCACAGGAGAATTCTCTACGGTATGCATGAAGTAGGTAACGCGTGGAACAGGCCTTATAAAAAATCCGCCAGGATTGTAGGGGACGTAATGGGTAAATACCATCCCCATGGCGACAGTGCCATATACGACACGCTTGTAAGAATGGCGCAGGATTTTTCAATGAGGACCCCGCTTGTAGACGGCCAGGGTAATTTCGGCTCAGTTGACGGAGATTCACCGGCGGCAATGAGGTACACTGAGGTAAGGCTGGCACGTGTTGCATCCCAGATGCTTGATGATCTTGATAAAGAGACAGTTGATTTCCTTCCAAATTACGATGGGAGTGAAGCCGAGCCAATGGTGCTTCCCACAAAAGTCCCGAACCTGCTATTAAACGGGACATCCGGGATTGCAGTAGGGATGTCTACAAACATACCCCCACATAATCTCGGCGAACTTGTAGATGCTGTCACAGCCCAGATCGAAAATCCTGAAATTACGGTAAGTGAACTGATGGAGCATATGCCGGGGCCGGATTTTCCGACCGGAGGATTTATTCTTGGCAGGGAACCGATAAGATCTGCTTATGAGACCGGAAGGGGTATTCTCAAGTTAAGGGCCAAGGCCAGGATCGAGAAACAGAAAAAAGGCGACCGGGAAATTATTATTGTAGAAGAGCTTCCTTACCAGGTTAATAAAGCAAAGCTTGCCGAAAGAATAGCTGAACTTGTAAGAGAAGAAAAAATAAAAGGCATCTCTGATATCCGCGATGAATCAGACAGGGACGGTATCAGGCTTGTAATAGAGATAAAGCGCGGTGAACATGCAGCAGTGATTCTCAACCAGCTTTACAAACATACGCCAATGGACACATCGTTTGGGGTAATTATGCTTGCACTTGTAAGGAACCAGCCAAAGGTCCTTACCCTTAAGGAAACAATTTCACAGTTTATTGACCACAGAAAGGAAGTGATCACTAGGCGTACCCAGTTTGAGCTGGCAAAGGCTGAAGCAAGACTGCATATACTGGACGGGCTTAAAATAGCGCTCGACAACATTGATGCGGTCATAAAGCTGATAAGAAAATCGGAAAGCCCGCAGATAGCAAAAGACGGCCTTATATCGAAACTGTCCCTCAGCGATGTGCAGGCGCAGGCAATCCTGGATATGAGACTCCAGAGACTTACTGCACTTGAAACCGATAAAATTCTTGAAGAAAGAAAAGAACTCATAAAAACAGTTAAACGCCTTATGGAGATTCTTGGAAGTGAGGCCTTAATCCTTAACATCGCGAAGGATGAGCTGGTACAGATCAGGGACCAGTTTGCAAATAAGAGAAGGACCGAAATAATGGAAAGTGCAGAAGAACTCTCCATTGAAGACCTTATTGCCGATGAGGACATGGTCGTAACAATCACTCACGAAGGCTACATAAAGACCACTCCTCTCAGTGTTTACCGCAGCCAGAGAAGGGGCGGCAAGGGCAGGACAGGTATCAGCACCAAGGACACGGACTTTGTTGAAGACCTGTTTATTGCCTCCAGGCACAACTACGTCCTGTTTTTCTCAAACCTTGGGAAATGTTACTGGCTTAAAGTACACGAAATTCCCGAATCAGGTGCCAATACAAGGGGTAAGGCCATGATTAACCTGCTTAATCTTGATGATAATGAGACTATAGCGGCCGTACTCCCGGTTACAAAATTCGAAGACGATAAATTTATTATTATGGGCACCCGGAACGGGGTTGTTAAAAAGACAAAGCTAATGGCATATTCAAGGCCGAGAGTTGGCGGTATTATTGCTATTAATATTAAAGATAAAGATGAACTAATAGGTGCCAAGATTACAAGCGGCAGCAATGAAATCCTTATTACATCGAGAGACGGGCAGGCAATACGTTTCGATGAGCATGATGTGAGGGACATGGGCAGGAGTGCAACAGGAGTAAGGGGTATAAGGCTCGGCAAGGGTGATGAGGTTGTAAGCCTTGAGGTGCTTGAAACTCCCGAGGCCCAGGTACTGACCGTTACCGAGATGGGATATGGAAAGAGGACAGTTGTGGATGCCTACAGGATCACGGGCCGCGGCGGTAAAGGTGTAATGACCATTAAGACCACCGGTAAAAACGGCAAGGTGGTCTGCGCATTCCAGGTAACAAACGATATGGAAATAATGATTATCACGACCCACGGCGGTAAGGTAATCAGGATGAAAGTCTCTGAAATCAGCGTATACGGAAGGGGCGCCCAGGGTCTCCGCCTGATAGGACTTGAAGACGATGAAAGAGTAGCGGCTGTTGCCAAGGTAGTGGAAAGAGACTAAGCACCAGATGATAAGAGAAGTTGAAAACTCGTTCCTTGATTTCCCGGGAAATAACTGTTTTGCATGCCACCCGAATAATAATCACGGCCTTAAATTAAAATTTTTTGCCGATGATGATAAAAAGGAAGTATTTACCAAGATAGAACCCGAAAAGCACTTTAACGGTTTTCCGGGCATTCTCCACGGCGGGGTTCAGTGCGCGCTGATAGATGAAGTTGCTTACTGGGCGATGTTTGACAGTATAAAGAAGATAGGACTTACAGCCAAGATAGACCTCAGTTATCTCAAGCCCGTACCGATGGAAACCGAACTCCTTGTATTGGGCAGGGTGATTAAACACGAAAAACGAAGGGTGGCGGTCGAGACCTCAATAGCAGACGATAATAACGGGGTGCTTACCAGGGCCGAGGTGCTGTATTTCCTGCCCAACAGGAAAGCACTTTTTAAGGTATTTGGCGAAGAAAATTTTAATGAAAAATTTCTAAGCTATATTATGGACTGACCGGCCGTTATAAGACTAAAGGGGTAAAAAATGAAACTATATGACCACCCGCTTTCGGGAAACTGCTATAAATCAAGGCTTCTATTGTCCCACCTTGGCATTGAGTATGAAAAAGTAAGGGTTGAACTTTTTGAAGGCGAACATAAATCAGAAAGTTTTACAAAGTTAAATCCAAACCAGAAAATCCCGGTCCTTGTAGACGGCGAATTTACAATCTGGGAGTCCAATGCAGTTGTGCTTTATATTGCAAAAAAATTCTCTCCCAACAAATACTTCTCTGATAATCCCGGGGAGTTCGGTGCAATAGTCCAGTGGTCAATATTTGGTAAGACTTCCATTGACCCTTACCTTGCAGTGTCCAGGTATTACCTGAAATTCCTGGGTGAAGGTAATTACGATAAAGACAGCCTCAAATCACTTCAGGAGCAGGGAAAACATACCCTTTCTATCATGGATGAGCATTTGTCAGGCAACGAGTTTCTTTCTGGAAATTATTCTGTTGCGGATATGTGCTGTTATCCATATATACTGCTTGCAGATGAGGGCGGGATCGATATTTCGGAGTTCAGCAATGTTGAAAAGTGGTGTAAAAGAATAGAAAGCCAGCCGGGTTATATCAGTATTGAAGCATAGTAAATATCCTGAATAAATTCCTTGAAGTTTAATTCTCTTTCCCCATACTATATTTAGAGGCGAGGGTGAATCTGATCAAAATATATACCCGGAGGTATTATTATGAAACGATTTACTTCAGTGTTAACTGTATTATTAATAGCAATATTTATCAGTGCAGGTCTGCATGCATCACCTGCTCAGGAAGTTACAGGTGAAGTCACACTTGTTGGTGATAATCTTGTAAGAATCCAGGACAATTCGGGACAGGTTTACAACCTTCAGGCCCCTCAGAGTAAACTTAAAGATATATCTACCGGATACAGGGTACAGGCAACTGAAAAAGACGGCAGACTTGTTTCTATTGAAGTAATTGGTGTACCGGTAGTTGCAAAACCTACTGTAATCATTAAGAAAACTATAATAGTAAATTAATTGTTCAGGCTGGCGGCAAATCGAATAATTTAATTTAAAGACTCGATTTCGGTTTCAAGCTGGGCGATTAATTTTTCAGCTATCTCATTTAACAGGCCGTTATCAAACTCTTCATCTTTGAAATCAACGGTATTTGTACCAAAATGAAACCTTACGTTTTTTGAAGAGTTCTTTTGATCAATAAAAACCTTGAGTTTCTCTATCTTATTGAGCTTAAGCCCAATTGCACTCATCTTGCTTTCAAGATTTTTTTTCGACAATCCAGACAAGACCTCCCAACCTGAATGAATAACAGTTATAAAAATATAATTGAATATAAATTCAATTATATAATATAGTATAGTGCAAAAAGTAAAGTGTAAATAAGATTATTATTTACACCCTTGGACTTAATTTATTATCAGCTGAATTCCTTAACAAGGTTTTTTATTGTATCCAAACCAAAATTGTGATCAATTTCGGTTTTAAGCATGAAATAGTATATTTCGTCAGCTTCCACCTTGTTGTAGTTTTCAGTTAAAAGCTCTGCAGCAGCTTTTAACAATTTATCGCTGATAAATTCATCCGGATAGTACTTCTTCATCTCCACGATGTATTCAGCGATAACCATAATTGGATGCATCTTCTGGTTTTCCATATTGGCGACGCATTCCTCTACAGCCCTGTACATAAGGCCTTCAACAGTATAGTGCCCACTGTTCAGCCCCCACTCTTCTTTCCAACTCTCCGGGTTTTTTATTAATTCTAAGCCCATTTTGTACCTCCTCTCTCTGGTTAAAGATAATTATAAATTATTGTAGCTGTAATGTAAATATTATATGTATAAAATATATATTATGTATTATTCATATAATATGTTATATTTCTGACGATGGCCAGGAAACCGATTGGTAAGAAAGCAATGAACAGAAAAATGACCTTTTTCATAGACGATGATCTATACGAGGTTATTGCAAAAGCAAAATGGAAACTTGAAATGGATGTTTCCGAAATAATAAGAAAATCTATTCACGATTACCTAAATAAAAACCTTGATAATCAAACTAAAAATAAATTTAAATCAGTATTTGATAAGTAATAATCTATAATTTTTTTAACCATTTTGCAATCCCCTTTTTCAAAATAATTAAATCTAAATTTTCTTGACTCATCGTAAGTTGATTTATAAACAATTCCAACTTTAAGAGGAGTCACCATGTCCACGGCTAAATCAAAAAAAGAAGTTGAAAAATTTATGAAGGGCCTTGAGAAACGAAATCCGGGTGAGCTTGAGTTTCATCAGGCTGTAAGGGAAGTAGTCGAAGATTTAATGCCCTTTGTGCTTGAAAATGATGAATACTGCCGTGCAAAAATTCTCGAGAGAATGACCGAACCCGATAGGATAGTCATTTTCAGGGTGTCATGGGAAGATGATGACGGAAATATAAGGGTAAACAGGGCATGGAGAGTGCAGTTTAATAACTCTATCGGGCCTTATAAGGGAGGGATGAGGTTCCATCCCTCGGTTAATTTAAGCATATTAAAATTCCTTGGGTTTGAGCAGGTATTTAAAAACAGCCTTACCGGGCTTCCAATGGGCGGCGGTAAAGGCGGATCAAACTTTAACCCAAAGGGTAAGTCAGACCGTGAAATTATGAGGTTCTGTCATTCACTTATGATAGAGCTTCACAGGCATGTCGGTGAAGACACGGATGTGCCGGCCGGGGACATAGGGGTAGGGGGAAGGGAGATAAGTTACCTCTTTGGACAGTACAAGAGACTTGCCAACGAGTTTACGGGAATACTAACAGGCAAGGGGCTCGCATTTGGTGGAAGCCTTGTAAGGACCGAGGCAACAGGCTACGGGTGCGTCTATTTCTGCGAGGATATGCTTAAAAACAAAGGTGACAGTCTTGAAGGTAAAACCTGCCTTGTATCGGGCTCAGGGAATGTTGCAATCTATACAGTGGAAAAAGCCACCGAGATGGGTGCCAGAGTGGTTACTATGTCGGACTCATCCGGATTTGTATATGACAAAGACGGAATCGGCCCGGAAAAACTTGAGTTTATAAAAGAGCTAAAAGAAGTAAGAAGGGGGCGGATTTCTGAATATGCCGACAGGTATAAAAGCGCCAAATTCTATAAAGGGAAAAGGCCGTGGTCCGTTCCGGCAGAAGTTGCTTTCCCATGTGCCACCCAGAACGAAATAAACCACCAGGAAGCAAGGACACTTCTAAAAAACGGTATTATTGCTATCAGTGAAGGGGCAAATATGCCAACCGAGCTTGAAGGTGTTCACGAATTCAGAAAGGCAAAGATACTTTTCGGCCCGGCTAAGGCAGCAAACGCCGGTGGAGTTGCCGTATCAGGCCTGGAGCAGAGTCAGAACTCACTTAGGTTGTCCTGGAGCAGGGAAGAAGTGGACGCTAAGCTCAAGGAAATTATGATAAATATCCACCAGCAGTGCGTGGAATACGGGCAGTCAGGGAAAAACCATGTTGATTATGTAAAAGGTGCAAACCTTGCGGGGTTTGTAAAGGTCGCGGAGTCGATGCTTGCATACGGGATTGTCTAGATTTAAATCCGGTTATCAAGCAAATATAACATATATTAACCCCTAAAAACAGACTATATTTGACTACTTTTTCCCTTATACTTTTATTATAAGACATGTGAAAGGGGAAAATAAATGTCTGCAAAAAAAGCGTTCCTTGAATATCTTGGTAACAGGAAATGGAAGAAGGTAAAGAATGCCCCGGTCGTAGCCGGAAAAAGCTACCTTAGGTATACAGGTGAACGAAAATGGAAAAAAAAGCAGAAGGCACCGCTTAAGCACTAGTTGCAGGACTTTATTAATATCTATAAAAAAATACAGTCCTTATTAATTTTTATAAAATTATTTTTATAATATGTTTATTATCTTGGTACTCTAACGTTCTGCAACCAATATGTATCTAAAGAGCCTCTTCCGTTGCCGTTATTGAGTCCAACAAATACAGAAAATGTGCCAAATGTATCTTCACCAAAAGTAAGTAGATTCATTCTTACAAAACCATTTGAAATAACATTGTTAGGACAAAGTAGCGGTGCTTCTTTTGAACTTGGTATAGCTTCATTGCAACTTGCCCTGGGCAAGTTCCATTACAGGAGTAGTACAATTTGACTTAATACCTGCATTATTTTCTTTTACAGATATTTCTTCTGATAGTTTTTCCTGCATATTGTGCTTGGAAGCAAATACATTAACAGGCGTAATAAATATTAGTGAAAATATTAGAAAAGAGATAAATAATAATAAGTATTTATTTTTACTCATCGTATACGGTGTTCCAAATATAAATAATATAATGCTCGTATTATAATTTAGAATTACTAAGAATTAAAAAAGGAGCAATGAGCTGATTTGTCGCTTACGTTCTTTAAAGAAAGATTCCAGATATTAATTAATATATTCTATTCTGTTTTTTTATTTATACATTGTATTGATATTTGCTGAATTTTCAGGGATTTTCTGTATTGCGTCCCAGTGTTCAACAATTTTCCCAATTTCATCAAATCTGAAAAAATCCATAGTAATATATTCCTCATTATCCGGCCATCTTTGATGTGTATGTAATGCAACTAAGCTGCCTTCGGCAACGGAACGAAGAAAATCTATTGATTTATCAGGATATTCCTTTTGCATTCGCTCAAAATATTCAATAAATCCTTCAATTCCGTCTTCAACATCCGGGTTATGCTGTATATATTGAGGGCCAACATATAATTCCGTAGCTTTCCTTGGGTTACCTTCATATGCCATTTTGTAGAAAGCTATGGCATTTTCTTTATTTTGTTCCAGATTCAAAAATGGTACCTCCAATTGAACTAATCTTAACATGAATTAAGTATCAACAAAATTGATTCAAATAAGAATTTAATAACAGAGGAATGCCTTATTACAGCATTATTGATCTGTTGTTTTGGTATGTTGTATTAATTAACCTGAATACAAATTTAAAGTACCTTCGTCGGCATAAGCAACTCAATGCTACTGTTTGATCAATATTGTATTGTGATTAGTTAATTTAAACCCATTAACATATATTGGGATTATAATATTGTTAATTAATGTTTACCTGATTTGCACTTTGTGGAATGGGTGGTTTTATATGAGAATAAAGAAACTCGGGAGAAATATTCATGTATGGGCGGTTTTTTTATTTGTTATTTCGATTATAACAGCAGGATGTGACAGTGCTTCTTCTGGTGACTCCATAACAACTTCGCGAGAAGAATGTCTAGGTGTTCCTAATTGCACATCCGTAGCTGCAACCGAAATTGAAAGCATCGAAAATTTAGGAGTTCATACATTACACATGGTATGTCCTGATGAGGTCCCAAATATCCATAATATAGATGTAGACCAGAACGACAATATTATAACCCAGGTTTTTAAATGGTCTGAAAACGGTGTTTCAGTTTACTTCAAGAATCAAGACCCTGAAAGAACCGGTATCTATCAGGCTTTTCTGGGTTGTTCAACTGAACCTTATACAAATGGGGAGCGGTTTAATGGTAGATCTTCAATACCAGATGATCTGCCTGATGAACCTTCTGATCCGCCGCCAGGTGCTGACATTACAAATGCCAGATTCGTAACACCTAACGCATGTGACAGTGATATTCCTGACTGTTTAAATGTACTTTCAGCAGTCCATAGAATTGGCCATTTAAAGACACATAAGTCTGATCTCAGATGCCCCGATTCTCACCCGGGCTATGCTGCCTGGAATAGTAGCGTCACAAGTGGATGGGTTAGCGTTACAGAGATTCCATTTGATCCATTACGTCTTGATGGCAAAGGAAATGGGTTTTTAGTTACTAACTGGAGTCCCACCCATGATCACCATTGGCAGATAGGAATAGCCTGTTCAACTAGTTGTCAGTATGCTGCAGGTGGTTGTCCCTGTGGGGGAGGTAAATTCGGATGCCGAAATGACCCAGGCTGCAAAACAACAATGTCTCGTAAAACCGAATGTACTCCTGATGATAGCAGTTGCTGGAGTGTATGGACAGAAACCTGTATGGATGGCGAAGTCTGGGAATGTAATACTACCCTGGGCTGGACCTGCTGTGAATCCTGCCAGTAAGGAATACCTCTTAACTTCTAGGCCATTGTGATTGCTGTAACAACTGCTTTCGGATTATTGCCCTTACTAATTACACAAGGTATCGGGAGTGAGATTCAAAAACCTGTTGCTACCGTGGTAATCGGTGGTTTGATTACATCAACTTTACTCACTCTACTTGTTTTACCAGTTATATACCCCTGGTTTAGGGAAAAAGTGTAGATTATCTTTATTCGGACCAGTAATTTCTCAGGATTCAGTATTTAAAATTTCGTAACCTTCTCTATATAGGTATAAAACTATTAATAATCCAACAACTGGATCTGCCCACCATAATGAGAAAAAATAATTTAAACTTAATCCTATAAGCAAGGCAATGGAAAGATAAGCACAAGCAAGTGTTTGTTTAGAATCTGCTATTAAGCTTTTACT
>CAJHZB010000045.1_pt1 | contig 18858 bp, 12 predicted proteins | sample 9198931 | NCBI WGS metagenome assembly CAJHZB01 (sample SAMEA7708346, study PRJEB35096) | sediment metagenome | biome: marine neritic benthic zone biome [ENVO:01000025]; feature: sediment [ENVO:00002007]; material: shallow marine sediment [ENVO:03000034] sea grass bed [ENVO_01000059] ... | reverse complement strand
TTCCATTGGAAACTGTCATTGACAACCACCCGTCTGTAAATGGTATGGCGTCACATGCTAACGGGGTCTGCGCCTCGGCATTCCTTAGGCCCATCACCGTTGTCAGCATTAATACTAATATTGCTGTTGTTACTATTCTTGATACTCGCATCTTACCCTCCTTCAATTGGCTTTTTGTGCTTTTTTTATTTTTTGCATCTTTGTTGATCTATCTTAAAATTATTCAATTCCCTTCAACTTGCGGGTTGTCCTGCCACATAACGTCCATACTGCCCCTGCCATTGCCATTATTTAATCCTACTAATAAGGCAAAAGCATGATCTTCTTGAGAATTATAATCAATATTTGACAGCTGTACTAGTCCATCAGAAATAATATTATTTGGACATAAAAGTGGAGCACCCTTTGAGCTTGGAATGTCATCATTTATTCCGTATTCAAAACTTGCAACACTTGAATCACCAGAATCCTCTAGTATTGCTGATAGTAGGGGGTTTTCCTGGTCAGTGCAGGCAAAAATAACATTTCTGCATGAAAATGGCACTTCATTAAGATCATATATATCTATATCAAAGCTGGCCCAGTTTTCAGGACCAAGCGCTGTAACTTCCACTTCACCAACATTACTTAGCATAATACCCACAATATCAGAAAAGGTTACTCCACTCTCTGTATTATAGTTAAAAGTGTAAACATCTAAATCGGAATCATAAGCCTGCTCCTCTATCCCATTTAAATTAGTCCTGTATTCAAAACCATTATTATCTTGAATTCTGAGATTGCCGATAACTTGCGGACCATCCTCTTCTTCTATGTTTGTTGCATCTCGACTTGTAATAACAATTATTCCATATGCGTCATCAGGTAAAACCACGCCGGAAGGGTTCCCATCATTTGTTAAAATATTCCTGAGTTCATATACATGTGTGTCATTCGGAGTGTATAGGTCGAAAAAGTTATTTTCATTACAAAGGTCTCCAACATTAAATATCTGCACATGAATAACTGATGGTTCTGGTGTTTGAAGAATAGAATTGGTAACCTGCACAAATGTATCCCTTTGCCTTAGGTCAAAAAACCCAACAAGCACTTCGTCCTCGTGATCTGTTTCATTTACGGGAAGCCCTGCATATACATTTACAGCTGTTAATGCAGTAAAAGCAAAAACTAATGTTAAAAGTCTTATCAATTTATTTCATCCTCCTGAGATGAATGTGAATTTATCTTTGACACACTAATGGGAAATTGATGCAGATATTACATCACAATTGCGATTTATTGTCAAGACATTTAAATATTAAACTTGTTTTATTTTTTTAATATACATTTTCGACCTTATTTGACTCACAGATCTCCCTGACTTCGTCCTTTACAAGCTCGCCGCCTTCCCACACTCTTTCCCTTACTTTATGGCACTTTGTCTCTTCATTATACTCCCCGGGGCTTGCTTCAACTCTCCTGTAGCCGTCCTCGCTCTCATAACGCACGGGCCTTCCCTCTTCTACCGCTTCATTTGCGGCCTTATTTGATATTTCGGCCAGTGTTCCGCCAAATGCCGCCCCTAGTGCTCCGCCAATAACCGCGCCCCTCCAGGGGTTGTCATCATCAATAAGCGCACCTGCTGTAGCACCTACTGCCGCTCCGATGCCTGCACCCTGCTGTGTATGCTGACTGCAGGAAGTAATAAAAGGTGTAATAAATAGTAGTACAAATAAAGGTAAAATTATGGAATTGAATTTCGTTTTAATCATTTCATTCCTCCAAATAAAATAACTGTAAAATATTTAACTACAGTATATTTTAAAAAGTTTCAGATATGTACAGAAATTATAAAAAAAGTATTATATAGTATTAAACTTAAATCTTTGAATTCAATCGTTACGTATTACATTATAAATATCTTTGGAGAACCTATTGAAGAGAATATTTAATATACTGAACAGTAATTCCCTTGTAATTGTTCTTATACCTTTACTTCTGACTCTTTTCCTTATTTTTAATAAACCCGCTTACCAGCAGCAGTATCCCAAGGCTTACGATTTGCAGGTACTTCCCATAGTACTGCAGTATCTTGACCGTTACTACGTTGACCCGCAAAAAGTTGACCCCAATATTATGCTGATTGAAGGACTCAATAAACTTGAAGGTTCCCTTGATGAAGTACTGGTTGATTTTAATGACCCGGATAACAGTTCAGATTTTACCATCCAGGTAAACAACAATATAAAGGAATACAACAACCTTGAAATTTATGATCTCGAAAATGTAGGCGACGTGGTGCAGGACGTTTTTGCCTTTGTAATACCTCATCTTAAGAATGAAGACATTGAAACAATAGATATTGAATATGTGCTGACCGACAGCATGTTAAAGACCCTGGACCAGCACTCCGGTATTATCACCCCGGACATTTACAAGGAATTTATGATAGAGACTGAAGGTAGTTTTGGTGGCCTTGGGATTGTAATAGGGATCCGGGACGGCCAGCTGACTGTTATATCTCCTATAGAAGGAACACCTGCTTACAATGCCGGAATCAAACCTAACGATAAAATCGTGCAGATCGAAAACGAGTCAACCATTAACATGTCACTTATCGAGGCCGTAAGCAAACTAAGAGGCAAGAAAGGAACACCCGTAAACATTTTTGTGCTCAGGGAAACGTTTGACAACCCGAAAGAGTTTCAGATCACAAGGGATACAATAAAAATCGAGAGTGTTGAAGACTTTGTACTTGACGATAATGTCCTGTATTTAAGGATAAGGGACTTTCAGAAAAATACGCTCCAGAGCCTTTCCGATGCAATCGAAAAACGCGGCAAAGGAATCAACGGCGTGATTCTTGACCTCAGGGGCAACCCGGGGGGCCTGCTTGACCAGGCCGAAAAAGTATCTGACCTTTTTCTGTCCACCGGAACAGTTGTAACTACCAAGATCGGAAATTCCAAAAAAAGTTATAATGCCAAGTTCAATCCACCCGAGTTTCAGGGTGAAGTAGTAGTGCTCGTGGATTCGGGCAGTGCGAGTGCTTCTGAGATCGTTGCCGGTGCACTGAAAAACAACCAGCGCGCAATAGTAATAGGTGAAAGAACATTCGGTAAAGGCTCCGTTCAGCAGATATTTGACCTTAGGGACGGTTCGGCTCTGAAACTCACTATTGCCAACTACCTTACCCCTGGAGATATATCGATTCAGGACATCGGGATAACCCCCGACATCAAAATAAAACCGGCAATTATATCTGAAGACAACATTTTGTACGGGTATTTAAATAAAGATGAAGATACCGGTGAGACTGAAGAATCAATTTACAGTCTCAAGTACCTTGACAAACTCCCCGATCCCGACAACGAAGAAACACCCGAGGAAGCCCTGAGCAGGGAAGAAAAGAAAATTAAAATTTCTGATGATTTTTCCGTGCGCCTGGCAAAAGAGATACTTCTAAATACCAATACATTAAACAGGGAAGAGGTTTTAAACACCAGTGGAAATATCATAACAGACATCAACCTTCTTGAAGAAAGTAAAATTGAAGCCAGGTGGAAAGAGATAGGTATCAACTGGACACGAGGGGAAAGCACCAATCCCGACCCGGATATTTCTGTAAATATTATGCCTGAGCAACCTGAGTTTAAAGCAGGGGACAAAGGCGCTGTAACAGTCTCCGTAACTAATAAAGGCAAAGAACCTATCCACAGGCTTATCGCGGCAACCTTTTCGGATAATCCCATATTTGACGGGAAAGAACTTATATACGGACAACTGCTGCCTCAGCAGACCCGAAGCTGGAAAATGAATTTTGAAATACCCAAATGGGTAAATACCAGAAATGACAACGTAGACCTTAAATTTTTTCAGACCGATAATGCCGAGATACACGGTTCAAGTTTTGACATTACAACAATCGGCAATGATAAACCTCTCTTTGCATACAACTTCGAGATAGTTGACGACGGCAGGTTCAATTCTACCGGTAACGGTAACGGCAAACCGGAAAAAAATGAAGAGTTTTCCCTTGTATTTAATATCAAGAATATAGGCCCTGGTGTTTCAGATAAAACTATAGTAACGCTCAAAAACCTTTCCGGTGATTCAATATTCCTTGAGCGCGGAAGATTTGAGTTTAACGATTTGAAACCCGAGAGTTCAAATACAGCACCGTTTCTTTTTAAAATCCTTGACAAGAACGTTAAGGAAATAAAATTTGAACTGACAGTAGTAGATGAAGTTTTCAGGGAAGTACTCACCAGCAAGATTGATATATCCGGACTACAAACTGCAGGCCAGTTCAGTAAAGCCGAAGGGTCAGCAGTTATTATTAAGGACAACACAGTGCTGCTTGGCGGTGGATTTGAATCAGCACCTGTAATCGGACTTGGAAACACTAAATCTGAATTTATGCTTCTTGGTTATAACAAGGACTATGCAAAAGTCAGTTTAGATAAAGAAAGGAATGCATGGATAAACAAAAAGAGCATAACACTCACGGAAAACAAAATTCCCCCGGGCGAAGTTGCCCTTGTAAATGATATATATTACAGCCAGCCCGTAATAGATATCCTTAACACTCCGCTTACTACAAATGAGGAAGAAATTATACTTAGCGGTATAGTAAAAGATAACGATACAATAGAAAACATTTCTGTCTTCAAGGGCGAAGATAAAATAAAGCTTATTACTCCGAATAAGAATAATCAGAGTTTTACAATAAGGCTCCAGCTTGATGACGGAATTAACGTATTTAATGTCATAGCTAAAGACTCACAGGGCTTATTCTCAAAGCAGACTGTTACGATACGAAAATCCGATTTGTCTTAACACTTCATGTTTAAAACAATACTTTTGCGATTAATCACGGGTGGGCTTGTACTATTGTTCGTAGTTACACTCACCTTCTTTCTTATTAGGTTTCTCCCCGGCGGTCCATTCGATGCTGAAAAGGACCTTCCTCCAAAGATAATGGAAAACCTTGAAAAGAAATACAGTTTCGATGAACCACTTTGGAAGCAGTACATTATCTACATAGACAATCTGGCCCACGGCGATTTTGGGCCTTCCTATAAATATATTGACCGTTCTGCAAATGAGATAATCGCAGATACATTTCCGGTATCACTTCAACTTGGCATCACGGCTTTAATAATATCATTATTTTTTGGAATCAGTCTTGGTATAGTTTCGTCACTTTCTCCAAGAAGTTTTGCAGACTTTTTGACCGCGGTCATTTCCATATCCCTTGTATCAGTGCCCAATTTTGTAGTTGGGGCAATACTTATATACTTCTTCTCGGTCAGGCTGGGCTGGTTTCCTGCAGCGCTCTGGGGCAGGCCCGAACACTATATTCTTCCTTCACTTACCCTGGCGGCCGGATCAACTGCTTATATAGCAAGACTCGTCAGGTCAAGCATGATCGAAGCTTCAAGGGAGTTGTATGTAAGGACCGCGATGGCAAAGGGGCTGAGCAGGATAAAAATTTTATACAAGCATATTCTAAGAAACGCACTGATACCGGTCACTACCGTCCTCGGGCCTATTTTTGCCTACCTGATTACAGGTTCCTTTGTTGTAGAACATATATTTGCAATACCCGGCATGGGCAGGTTCTTTGTGTTTGCAGTTTCCAACAGGGACTACTCCGTGGTACTGGCAATTACGATCGTGTATACGATAATTCTTGTCCTTGCGAACCTGATTGTTGATGTTTTATACACCCGTCTTGACCCGAGAATCAGCTATTACAAAAAAACATGAAAAACCTTCGGCTCGAAATTGAATATATAGGGACTGAATATAATGGATGGCAAAAACAGCCAGGCAGGCCCACAGTCCAGCAGATCATAGAAGATGCGGCATTTGAAGTCACAAAAAACAGGTCTATTATTTACGGATCGGGAAGGACAGATTCAGGTGTACATGCGTTGGCCCAGGTTGCAAACTTTAAAACAGAAAGCCGCCTTACCGCACTGCAGATGCAGCGGGCTTTAAACTCCGTACTACCCGATGATATTACAGTATCCAGGGTGAAAGAAGTCCCACTTAAATTTCATTCTCAGTATGATTCTAAAAGCAAGGTTTATGTATACACAATACTCAACCGTGACTACCCTTCAGCGCACCTTATGTACAGGACCTGGCTCGTAAAACAGAAGCTTGACCTTGAAAAAATGAAAAAAGCTTCCGCACATCTCCTCGGCACTCATGACTTTAGTGTTTTTGCACATTCAGGGCTCTCGGTTAAAACAACCGAGAGGACTATTTTAAAAACTACTATAAGAAAAAAAGGAACTCTTATTGAATTTGAAATCGAGGGAAACGGTTTTCTGAAAAGGATGGTCAGGTTGATTATGGGAACGCTTGTAAATGTCGGGAAAGGCAAAATCACACCTTCTGACTTTAAACAAATATTACAAGAGGGCGAAAAAAACAAGTATGTTATTTCCGCCCCGGCAAAAGGGCTGACACTAAAGAAAGTAAAATACTGACAAGGGGATTTAATAATGAAATTTATCAGGTTTACATCCGTAAATAATAAAAGCAGATCAGGAATTCTGAAAAACGAATCCGAAGTTGTCGAAATCACCGGGGATATGTTTGGCAGTTTTGAAGAAACAGGCAACATTTACCCGCTTAACGGGATAAAGTTCCTCCCGCCTTCGGTACCCAGTAAAATTATCTGCGTAGGATTAAATTACAGTGACCACGCCGAAGAAATGAATAAACCACTTCCGCCCTCCCCGATGCTTTTCATGAAACCAAACACTGCTGTGATTGCACATAACGAAGAAATAGTATATCCCTCACATATGTCAAAAAGAGTAGATTATGAAGGTGAAATAGCCGTAGTAATAGGTCGTGAGGCCTACATGGTCGAAGAGAGTGAAGCTGAAGACTATATCTTTGGCTACACATGTATCAACGATATTACAGCAAGGGATTTACAGAAGATTGATATCCAGTTTACCAGGGGAAAAGGTTTTAATACCTTCGCACCATTCGGGCCGTTTATAGAAACGGAGATATCCCCAGACAATCTCAGCATAAAGACACTTCTGAATAACGAAGTAAAACAAAACTCTTCTACATCAAATCTTATATTTAAGATCAATACACTTGTGAGTTTTATTTCCAGGATAATGACCCTGCTGCCGGGTGATGTGATCGCCACCGGGACACCCGCTGGTGTTGGCCCTGTTCAGCCAGGCGATACACTTGAAGTCAGTATCGAAGGAATAGGGTCACTAATCAACACAGTCAGGAATAACTAGTTAAGGTTCAGTATATCCCTTGCCTGCTGGTCCATTGGTGCAACCAGGCCATATTTAAGTGCTAATTTTGCAAGCCTCTTGGACTTTTCGTCCTGGCCGTAGGTCAGGTATATCTTTGCAAGGCTAAGGTATGCCCTCGCATAATTCTTTTTTATCTTGATAGATTCAAGGAAGTAATCCTTGGCAATCTCAAGGTCCTTTTCTGAGCGTTGTTTAAGACCTTTTGACAAATAAATAATACCGATGTGATAGTATGATTTATGAAAGCCCGGGTCCTTTTCGACGGCTTCAAGAAATACCTGCTTTGCCTTTGCCGTCTGACCTTTTTTCAGATAGGCAATCCCCAGATTGTTATAAGCTATAGCGCCCATTAGTTTTGAGCTCTTAAAATCAGAATTAAGTATCCTTTCAAATATTCCGATACCCTGGTCAAGGTCATTATTATCAATATATGCCATTCCCAGGTTAATGTGTGGAATAGCATTTGTGGTATTTTTGGATGCGTCACTCCAGAACGAGATTCTGTCCTGCCACGTCCCCTGGCGTATCACTGTAAAAAAGGAAAAAACTATAAAAATTAAGACAAGTAAAATTATCACCGGCTGCTGCATTTTTTTGTAATCTTTCAACTTGTATAATAAAAATATCACGAGAAGTGAAAACGGTGCCAAAGGAAGATACAGGTAACGTTCTGCCACAGGCGTTGTTGCTATTTTGGAAATTGAAATAATTACTGAAGGCCCGAGTGCAAGCAGGAGCCACAAAATACAAAATGCCTTAAATCCGGATTTCCTGATATATGACAATATAAAAACATAGGCCAGGAGGATAAAAGAAAGTACTGAAAGGATAAGTGTCAAACCGTTCCTGGGATAATCACTTATAAAGGAGCTGAACCAGAATGGGGTAATAAGTTTATAAAAATAAAAAATATAGCTGTGAAACATTGTCTTTATTACCGATAAGTATTTGACAAGTCCTGATCCCTGGGCGGCAGACGAACCGGCACTGCCCCCGGCCACAAAAGAGTTGTTAACGTCCGGGACAATAACACCGCCGAACTTATGCCTGATCAGAAGGTAAAAGATCAGGAATGCGAAATAAGCCGATAACCTGATCAATTGGCCCTTTTTAATCCTTCTGTTTGAAATGAATTCATATGCCAGGATTGTAAAAGGAAACGCCACTGCAAGCTCTTTTGAAAGGAGCGAAATATAGAAAAACAGGCACGCTAAAACTAAATAAAAAGATTTCTCGTAAGATTTAATATGCGCTAAGAATGCGGCAAGAAAGAACATGCTGCAAAGTACATCTGTCCTGCCCGCTATCCATGAGACTGATTCAACATGCATGGGGTGTACGGTAAAAAGCAGGGCAGAAAACAGCGCTATATTTTCCCTTGCCCGGATTTTAAACTTTTTAAGAATCCGTAAGAAAAGGAAAAACACCAGGACAGAGCAGACAGCATTAAATATTATATTTGATAAATGATATCCAAATGAATTATTTCCCCAGAGATTATAATCAATATATGTGCTTAGATGGGTTACGGGCCTGTAGTAAGACTTCTTTTTGTTGGTCGAAGTTTTGGGTATGAGTGATTTAAAAAAACTGTTCTTTTTAAACTTATGATACTCTTTTTGTATCTCAATAACGTCGTCCCATACGAAATCATTATTTACAGATGGGAGGTAAACGAGAACAGAGAATATAAAAATAATCACCGCAACAAGGAGATTATTCTTGATCAGTGCTTTATCCATCCGAGAAATATTAACAGCAAATTGAAAAAAAAGCATTTAGATTTTCTTAACTATATTGTTTATTCAGGTAGATTAGAGAGCTTTAATTTTAAATAAGGAGCTAATAAATTGCCTAAATTACTAGTTATCCCGGGTGACGGGATCGGAGTAGAAGTCACGTCTGTAAGCATAGATTTATTAAACATTATAGGGGAAAAAAGCGGGACAAAATTTGAAATAGATGAAGGTCTTTTCGGCGGAAGTTCTATTGATGCCCACGGCGTGCCACTAACAGATGAAGTAAAAGACAAAGCCCTTAATTCTGACGCTGTGCTCCTTGGTGCAGTAGGGGGGCCAAAATGGGAAAACCTTGAACACAGCCTTAAGCCGGAAAGCGGTCTTTTAACACTTCGCAAGGAACTCGATGCCTTTGCAAACCTCAGGCCTGCTATCGTATATCCCGCACTTGTAGACGCGTCCACATTAAAAAAAGAGATCGTGGAAGGGGTTGATATAATGGTTGTGAGGGAACTCACCGGCGGTATTTACTTCGGCCAGCCAAGGGGGATTGAACCAGTCGGCAGCGGGGAACAGAAAGGTATAAATACATTACACTACACCTCTTCCGAAATTGAAAGGGTTGCAAGGGTTGCATTCCAGATTGCCGAGAAAAGAAAAAAACATGTTACTTCCATAGACAAATCCAATGTACTTGAGTCCATGGTACTCTGGAGGGACACGGTTACCAGGCTGCAGGAAAAAGAATTTTCACACATCGGGCTTGAACACCTTTACGTGGACAATGCGGCCATGCAGCTGATCAGAAGGCCGAAAACATTTGATGTAATGCTTGCAGGGAATATGTTTGGAGACATAATAAGTGACGAGGCTGCCCAGCTCACTGGTTCACTTGGAATGCTTCCATCGGCCAGTGTCGGCAACAAAGGCGCAATCTATGAGCCGGTACACGGAAGCGCCCCGGATATTGCCGGCCAGGATATTGCCAATCCCATTGCCTCTATACTTTCACTTTCCATGATGCTTAAATATTCATTTAACATGGACAAAGAGGCCGATATGGTTGAACAGGCGGTTAAAAACACACTTGATAAGGGTTTTAGGACGGCAGACATATACCAGGAAGGGGCAAATAAGGTGGGCTGCAGGAAAATTGGGGATTCAATCTGCAGTGAATATAAAAACCTATAAAAAATTGTGACAATAACCCGGCATTTTTTAAAAGACCATAATAAATATATTAAAAATGATTTAAAGGAAATTAGTGAACATATCGGGTCCGGCGACGGGAAACTCTCTCTGTCCGGACTCTCTGGTACTTCAAAGTATTTTATTGCTCACCTTCTAAGCAGTTATCTCAAAAGACCATTTATTTTTATATCAGATTCTTTTGACAATGACCCGTTACTCGCAGACAACTTCAATGTTTTCTCAGGCAGTAATGCCGGGGTATTTGAGAATAAGAACTATTCGATTGAATCAATTGTAGGCAGCAGCAATTTAAAAAAAACCGTGGAGAGAATATCCGCTCTTGTCTCTCTCAAAGAGGGTAAAAACCTGATCATACAGTCCATGGCACTTTTTGATAAAACCGTACCCCGCGAAGTTTTATCTGAGGCTGCTATCCACCTTACCGTCAACCGGGTATTTATAAGGGAAGAGTTCCTGGATTTGCTTTACAGTATAGGTTTTCGAAAAAATGAACTTACAGAGTACCCCGGTCAGTTTAGCACCAGGGGGGCAATTGTTGATGTTTTTCCCCCCGTACATGCAAATCCCGTAAGGTGTGAGTTCCTTGGGGATTCCATAAGGTCAATAAGGTTCTTTGACCAGAAAACACAAAAATCCATTAACAAAACTGACTCTGTCTCAATCTTTCCAGCGAGTGAATTCATCTACCGGGAAAATATGGACGAAGTGCAGAAAATTATTTATGCCCATCTAGTAAACTGTGATATTTCGCCGAACATGAGAAACAGCGTATTAGATATTATCGAAGAGAAAAAACATATAGACCAGATGGAATGGATAACCCCCATTATCTATGATTCACCGGAAAACATTCTCAGCCATGCGGGCCATGAGTATCTTTTATTTTTTGACATTAATACCGACCTTGAATCTCTTTATGAAAATCTCACGGAAAGTCACCTGAAAACTCTCAACAGCAGTGATAAGTTCAATAATATTATTCCTGAAAGCAAAGAAAATTTTATTTCCCCTGACTACCTGGAAAAACAGCTTGGACAGTACCAGACTATTTATTTAAAAGACCTTCTCTCAAGGTCGGAAAAACATATCAAATTCAGTTCACAACCTGCACTAATCAGACCTTCAAAGGGCAGTTCCCCTATACAGGTGTTTGCATCTAAATTAAAAAAACTGGGACAGGACAACTATTTAATCTACGTAGTAACTTATAATGAAAACGAAGAAAATAAATTAAAAGAACTGCTTTCCGAATACAGCCTTGAGGGTATAAGGTTTTGCACTGATCCTCTCGAAAGCGGTTTTATTCTGAAAGACCTGAAAATTGCTGTTTTTACCGAAAATGATATTTCAGAAAAAGGCAAAAAAGCCAGTTACCAGCTGCCGGAAGACATGTCCTCTGCATTCATATCCTCGTTTAGTGAATTAAAAGAGGGCGACTTCATAGTACATAAACAGTTTGGTATAGGCATATACAGGGGCTTAAAGAAAATAGACCTTAGCGATTCCCAGGGTGATTTTATTGAGTGTGAGTACAGGGGAGGCGACAAGATATACGTACCTGTAGAAAATTTAAAACTGGTACAAAAATTTATCGGCGACGGCAGGAAGCCGGCGGTGGACAAGCTTGGAAGCGATACCTGGAAGAAAACGGTCAAGAAAGTAAAGCAGGTAATTGAATCAATCGCCAGGGACCTTCTCGAACTGTACGCTAAAAGAAAAACTATAAGGGGTTTCAGTTTTTCAAAAAGGGACCAGGCCTTCAGGGAATTTGAACTGGAATTTAATTATGAGGAAACCATAGACCAGGCAAGGTCAATTGAAGAGGTAATCGCGGATATGGAATCCGATAAGCCGATGGACAGGCTTATTTGCGGTGACGTGGGATTCGGGAAAACTGAAGTTGCTCTCAGGGCAGCTTTCAAGGCCGCTATGGACGGGAAGCAGGTTGCATTTCTCGTACCGACGACATTACTTGCCCACCAGCACTATATTACCTCGCTTGAAAGGCTTAGCAGTTACCCGCTCAATATTGATATGATATCCAGGTTTAGGACAGCAAAAGAATCATCGGAAATTACCAAAAAACTTAAAAATGGCAGCCTGGACATCGTCATAGGTACACACAAACTCCTGGGCGATAAAATCAGTTTCAGTAACCTTGGGCTGGTGATAATAGATGAGGAACATAAATTTGGTGTAAAACATAAGGAAAAACTCAGGTCAATAAGAGAAGGCGTAGATGTATTGTCGCTCTCTGCAACACCTATTCCGCGGTCGCTCCAGCTTTCACTTGCAGATATACGCGATATAAGTGTTATTAAATCTCCTCCTGAAGGCAGGCTCCCGGTTGATGTATTTGTTAAAAACTATGATAAAGAAGTTATACGGGAAATAGTCCTGAATGAAATTAACAGGGGCGGGTCAGTGTTCTTCATTAACAACCGTATCGAATCTATTTTCAAGGTTGCAGAAGATCTTAAAACCCTTATTCCCGAGGCATCTGTTGCTGTCACACACGGCAGGATGAAAGAGCAGGTTCTTGAAAAAAGTATCAGGGATTTTGTAAGCGGGGACATTAATCTTTTAATAACAACGGCAATTGTCGAGTCAGGCCTGGATATACCGCGCGCAAATACAATTATTGTGAATGATGCCCATATGTTTGGGCTTGCAGACCTTTACCAGCTAAAGGGAAGGGTCGGGAGGGGAAAGACAAAGGCTTATGCATATTTTCTTATACCGTCCCTTAAGACCCTTACTCCCGATGCACTAAAAAGACTTACCAAGATTTCAGAGCTGCAGGAACTGGGATCAGGTTTTAAGCTGGCACTGTCCGACCTGGAATTACGGGGCGCGGGGAATTTATTCGGCGAGCAGCAGTCCGGAACAATTTCAAACGTGGGTCTCGAACTGTATCTTGAACTGCTCCAAGATGCCGTAAACACGATTAAGGGTGGTAAAGCAGATGAAGACTACGAACCTGAGATCAAAAACAATGAAAGGGCATATATACCCGAAAGTTACATCTATGACAGTTCCGAAAGGCTGTATTACTACAAAAAGATATCTTCCCTGAAAACACTTACAGAAATCAGGGAATTCAGAAGTGATATTATCGACAGGTACGGAATACTTCCGGTAGAATTAAAGACCCTCTTTCTTCTGACAGAAATAAAAGTGCGTATAAAAAAATTAAGAGTGTTAAAGCTGGAAATAAGAGAACGTTACACCACAATGCTGTTCAGGGAAGACTCGGCACACTATTCAAAGTACAGGCCGAGCGGCAAATTGACCATTCCCCATGAACCCGGGGAGAAATACAAATCCCTGGAGAAAAAAATAAGCGAACTCAGGGCCGATAATTAACATTGATGAATCAGGAAACATTAGATAGCTTATTAATACTTTGATAGGGAGTACAAAAATGAAAAGAACACTATTTACCGCTGCAGCGGTTTTATTAATAATGACCTCTATGACTTTTGCAAGGGAGCAGGTGGACAGGGTCGTACTTGTTGTAAACGAAGAGGTAATAACACTTACCGAATTTCTGAACGAAGCCAAAAGAAACGGGATAAATATGGAAGAAGCGGGAATGGAAAACAAGTTTCTTGAGCAGATAATAGATAAAACCATTGTCGAACAGGAAGCCAGGCAGACAGGTATAACCGTATCCGACGAAGAACTTGATTTTACACTTAAGGAAATTAAATCGCGTTACAAACTGAATGAGAAAGAGATGGAAAAGGCCCTGGAAAAGCAGAATATGACCGAGGAAAGCTTCCGGGAACAGTGGAGGTTTCAGCTGTTAACCCAGAAACTCATGGAAGCTAAAGTGCAGGGCAACGTTGCAGTTACAGACCAGGAAATCAAGGAATATTACCAGCAGACTTACGGCGACTATGATGAAGATATAAGTGAAATAAGAATTGCACATATTCTTATTCTTAATAATGGCCCCGATGCCCTTCAGAAAGCTACAAAAATTGCAGATGAAGCTAAAGCGGGAGAAGATTTTCCAAAGCTTGCCAAGGAATACTCACAGGACTCTATGTCGGCACAAAACGGCGGTGACCTTGGTTACTTTAAGAAAGGTGACCTTGTGGAATCGCTCGAATTTGCAGTTCAGGACGTACAGATAAATGAAGTGGTAGGGCCTGTGGAATCACCCGGTGGTTATCACATAATAAAAGTACTTGATAAAAAGGATTCCAAGATTGGCATACCCCAGAGCTATTCCAACGAGATAAGAAATACAATCTATAGTCAGAAAGCCGAAGCAATGCTTAAGGAATATCTTACGAGTATAAAAGAAACTGCTTACATAGAAAGAAAACTCTGATTACTCGGTCTCATAAACGTCCATCGGCGGACATGTGCAGACCAGGTTCTTATCACCAAAAGCATTGTCAATCCTTCCAACAGCCGGCCAGAATTTATTGTCCCTGACATACTGGAGGGGATAGTAAGCCTTTTCAGACGAATACGGGTAATTCCAGTTTCCCGAAACCAGTTCGTTAATAGTATGTGGAGAATTTTTTAATACATTGTTATCGGGTTCGTATTCCCCGTCTTCAATTTCGATAATCTCATTTTTTATTTCAATCATCGCATCACAGAACCTGTCCAGTTCATCCATAGACTCACTTTCAGTTGGTTCTATCATCAGCGTTCCGGGTACGGGCCATGACATTGTAGGTGCATGAAATCCGTAATCCATAAGCCTCTTTGCGATGTCCTCAACATCAATATTCGCAGTTTTCTTAAACGCCCTGAAATCAAGTATAAACTCGTGGGCAACCCTGCCATTATTCCCCTGGTAAAGTACCGGGAAATGTGCTTCTAATCGCGATTTAAGGTAGTTTGCATTCAGGATTGCATGTTTAGTTGCATCTGTGGAACCGTCGGCACCCAGCATCCTTAAATAGGCATAAGATATAAGAAGTATGCTAGCACTTCCCCAGGGTGCTGCACTAACCGCGGGAATGGCTTTTTCTCCAATTCCAATATCTACAACTGAGTGTCCCGGAAGATAGGGTGCTAAATGCTCTGCAACACAGATTGGCCCCATTCCCGGCCCTCCGCCGCCATGCGGAATGCTAAAAGTTTTATGTAGGTTAATATGACATACATCTGCACCTATAAATCCGGGGCTTGTAAGTCCAACCTGGGCATTAAGGTTTGCTCCGTCTACATAGACCTGCCCCCCGTGCTCATGAATAATTCTTGTTACATCTTTTATCTCGTCATCAAAAACACCGTGAGTCGAAGGGTATGTAACCATAATAGAAGAAAGGTTTTCACTGTATTTCTCACATTTGGAAGTAAGGTCATCAATATCAATATTCCCCTGGCTGTCACACTTAACCACAACAACATCGAGGCCGGCAATGCTTGCACTCGCCGGGTTTGTGCCATGTGCTGATGATGGTATGAGTACAATATTCCTCTTCTCTTCACCGTTATCCATATGGTAGGCCCTGATAACCATAAGCCCCGCGTACTCACCCTGCGCCCCGGAATTCGGCTGCAGTGAAGCAGCTGATAGGCCTGAGACTTCACAAAGAAAACTCTCCAGTTCATCAAAGACCCTCTGGTATCCTATTGTCTGGTCAAGCGGTGCAAATGGGTGCTGGTTTGCAAATTCGGTCCAGGTTATGGGTATCATTTCGGATGTGGCATTTAATTTCATCGTACATGAACCAAGCGGTATCATGGAATGTGTCAGAGAAAGGTCTTTGTTCTCAAGGCTCTTTATATACCTGAGCAGCTTGGTTTCCGAATGGTATGAATTAAAAACGGGGTGAAGGAGATACTCAGAGTCCCGTTTAAATTTTTCAGGGAACAAAGTATCGGGAATATCCTTTAGATTTTCGGTCTCAAATCCTTTTTCTGCAGCAATGGAAAATACATTGAGAATATCAAGAATGTCTTTACATGAGGTAGTCTCATCAATAGAGATATACACCCTGCATTCTTCATGCCTAAGATTAATTCTAAAATATTTCGATTCTGCTTTAAGCTTTTCAGTAAGTGTTTTATCTTCACCTGTAATATCAATCTGCAGTGTATCAAACAGGGCCTCATTTATTTGCTTATAGCCTATCCGGGTAAGGTTTTTTTCGAGGAATTTTGCTTTACTGTAAACTTTTGATGCTATTTCCCTTAAACCGTCCGGCCCGTGATAAACGCAGTACATACTTGTCATTATTGCAAGTAGTGCCTGGGCAGTGCAGATATTGGAAGTTGCTTTCTCACGCCTTATGTGCTGCTCTCTTGTCTGTAGTGCCATACGGTAGGCTTTATTACCGTTTTTATCCTGGGACACACCTATTATCCTGCCCGGCATCTGCCTTTTAAACTCTTCTCTGGTGGCAAAAAACCCCGCATGGGGGCCACCGTAACCCATCGGCACGCCGAGTCTTTGCGTCGATCCTACAACGATGTCTGCACCCAGTTCTCCGGGAGGTGTTAATATGGCAAGGCTGAGAATATCCGCTGAAAAGACAACTGCGGCCTTTACGCTGTGAAATTTTTCCACATATTGGGTGTAATCTTCGATTTTTCCTTCAGCATCAGGATACTGAAACAGTGCCCCGAAATAACTCCTGTCAATTTCGGCTTCCGGGAGACTGCCGATTACAAGTTCAATTCCCAGGGGTTCAGACCTTGATTTTAAAACATCAATTGTCTGCGGGTAACACTTATCGGAAACAAAAAACCTGTTTGCACCGCTTTTGACAAGCTCCTTTGCCCTGATCCTGTGGGACATTGTCATTGCCTCGGCAGCAGAGGTGGCCTCATCAAGAAGTGATGCGTTTGCAACTTTCATAGCGGTAAGGTCGCATACAACCGTCTGAAAGTTTAACAGTGCTTCGAGTCTTCCCTGTGATATCTCGGCCTGGTAAGGTGTGTACTGCGTGTACCAGCCCGGATTTTCAAGGATATTCCTTGAGATAACCGAGGGTACTATACAGTTGTAATACCCAAGGCCAATATACGAATCATACAGTTTGTTCTTTTTTGCAATTTCCCATATATCTTCCAGGTACTCGAACTCGGAATCTGCTTCGGGAATGTTAAGTTTTTTATCAAAGGCAATATCCGAGGGGATGGTCTCATCTATCAGTTCGTCAAGAGAGCTAACACCAACCGTTTTAAGCATCTTGATGGTGTCACTTTTAGACGGCCCTATATGCCTGAATACAAAATCATCATGAGATGTTTTTTTCATGTCGGTTTGCCAAAAAAACAACATAATGAACGGAATAAAAATTTATTAAGCTGGATAAAAGGTTGATGTTACTCTACAGCCTGGTTTTCTACAAAATCTGAATAACTGTCAGAATTTAACAGGCTGTCCAGTTCGCTGGAATCAAAGGGTTTAACCCTGACTATCCATCCGCTGCCGTATGGGTCTTCATTAATAATTTCCGGAGATTCAAGTAGTGCTTCGTTAATCTCTATGATCTCACCTGAAATTGGTGCATATAAATCAGATACGGATTTCGTAGATTCAATGCCTCCAAAAGTATCACCAATTGTAATATCATCACCCTCTCCAGGGAGCTCTACAAATACAATCTCTCCGAGTGCGTCCTGGGCATAATCTGTTACACCAATTTCTACCCAGTCGTCCTCTACCCTGGCCCATTCATGTTCTTCTGTATATTTTAGATCGTTTGGGATATCAACCATCTAAAATTCTCCTTGGTTCTTTTTTATTTGATAAAAGGAAGAGTAACTATTCTTGCCTTTCTCATATTATTTCTAATTTCTACCTGAATTTCACCACTATTTAAAGATTCAATGTTAATAAGTCCGAGGCCAATGGATTTTCCAAGGCTTGGAGATAATGTACCACTGGTGACATAACCCGCAAGACCGTCATTTACGTAAATCGGGTAACCGTTCCGCGGTATACCCTTGTCTATCATTTCAAAACTGACTAATTTTCTTTTTTTCCCACTATGCTGGTATTCAACCAGTGCTTTTTTCCCGATAAAATCATCCCCTTCAAGCTTCACATATCTTCCCAGGCCTGATTCCAGGGGATTGATGTCCTTATCAATTTCAAAACCGTAAAGGCTGTAACCCATCTCCAGCCTTAAAGTGTCCCGTGCACCCAGGCCGCAGGGAGCAACTCCATACTGCAGTCCTTCTTCAATCAGTTTTTTCCACAAAGACGGCCCTTTATCCCAGGGAAGAAATACTTCGTACCCTTCTTCACCTGTATACCCGGTCCTTGCGACTATTAAGGACGAACCGTTCCATTTTACGGTATTAAAATAGAATTTTTTTATCAGGTCAATTTCCTGGCCCAGTACCCTGACAAGAAGGTCCCTGGATTTTGGCCCCTGGACTGCTATCTGTGAATAGTCGAGGCTCTCATCGGTGACACTTACGTTAAATTTACCGGAATGAGATTTAATCCAGTCATAATCTTTCTTTGCATTTGATGCATTGACACAGAGAAAATAATCGTCGTCGGCAAACCTGTATATAATAATATCATCTACCGCGCCGCCGCTTTCCTCGCAGAGTATTGTATACTGGGCCTGTTTGTCCTTAAGAACATTTAAGTCGTTTGTAGTCAGATACTGGCAGAATTCATGGGCCTG
>CAJHZB010000018.1_pt1 | contig 20620 bp, 15 predicted proteins | sample 9198931 | NCBI WGS metagenome assembly CAJHZB01 (sample SAMEA7708346, study PRJEB35096) | sediment metagenome | biome: marine neritic benthic zone biome [ENVO:01000025]; feature: sediment [ENVO:00002007]; material: shallow marine sediment [ENVO:03000034] sea grass bed [ENVO_01000059] ... | reverse complement strand
GGCAGGAAATGAAATCAGGAAAAGTTATAAACTATCAAATTTCATCGCGTCAATCGGTTTTGTGAATAAAATTGCAATACTTGCGGAGAAAGCAGACCATCACCCCGATATACTTGTTCAGTACAGCACCGTCAATATCACACTTTCCACACACAGCGAAGGCGGGATCACCGAAAAAGACTTTGACCTCGCATCTGAAATAGAAGGAGCATTTAACTCATGAGCAACTATGTAATAGGATCGTATTCCGCGGCACTGCTTTTACTTTTTTTAAATGTCATTTTTTTAAGAATGGCTATACACAACCCAAACAGCCTTGGTACATTCAGGATACTTATCAGGATGTTCGGTATCTTACCCGGGTTTGCCGGTGTACTGTTTGGCCTGTATTTACAGTTTAAATTAAACAATCCCGATTCATTCCCCGTAATGACCGCGTGGCTTATTCTTGAACTCGGTGCAGTACAGCTTCTGAGTATTCTAAAAAGACATGAATCAGTGCTAGCCGGAAGACCTGAATCTGTTAATTAAAAGGAAAACGTAAAACCAGATAATCCCACCAAGTATCAGGTAAGTGCCCTGGAGGAGGGTTTTATGTTCAAAGAAGACCACGAGCAGAAGGCAGCCCGAAAGGCCAAGGTATGAGACCCACCTCGGATAAAATCTGTCTTCGGCTTTTAGTTTTAATGCGGCTAGATTTGTAACACCATAATAGACAAGCACTTTGAATGCACTTAGTGACCAGTTTGATTTAATGTCCCCTACGAGCATAAGACCGAGTACCACTATACATGCAAAAATTGTGGCGTAAATCGGGTTTGAATTCTTAATTGTAGCAAGAAAGGCCGGCATGTCGCGGTTCCTTCCCATTGCGAGAAATACCCTCGAGACCCCGAGGATAAGGTTAAGCATGACCCCCAGCATTGCCGTTACGGCACCTATTGATACAAGTATTTTCAAAAATTTCGAACTTAGCTGGTCTGCTATACCAAAAAGAGGGGCAACGTTATTGACTGAAAAATCGGAGAAACTGTCGGGGCCTAGTACAGACAGCCCCGTAAATGAAACCCCTATGTAAAGAAACATCACAATCATTATTGAAAAGAATATCGCAAACCTTATCGTAGTCCCCGGAGACTTCATGTCCTCGGCCATAGTGGCAATCCTGCTGTATCCCGTAAACGCAACGAATACTATTGAAGTCGCATATAAAAATGAAGGGAAAAACGGCGTGTCAGAAAAATGCCTCGGAAGTGCGGTTAACTGGACGTTCCCTGATTTATGGGCAAGAAAAAATCCGAATATAATTATGCACAGCAGGGTTGTAACCGTAATCAATACGATGACTGTATTGACGACAAGTGTAATCCGAAGCCCCATCTGTATTATGCATCCAAGTACAAAGATGGTGACAATGGGTACCAGTTTATCAAAATGTTCGTATTCTATATTAAAGTAGGACTTTATGTACCAGGAAATGGCAAGTGATGCTGCTGCCGCTGATGCACCCTTTGCAAAGATAAAGACCCATCCTGCGACAAACCCTATCTCCTTTCCAAGATGGATCCTTCCAAACTCGTAACTTCCCCCGCTTGTAGGATGGTTAGCGGCAAGCTGGGCGCTCGAAAATCCGTTGCATATCGCAAGCCCCCCTGCAAGGAGTATCGAGAGAAAAATATAGTATCCAACAAGCCCGGAAGCCAGACCAAGCGCAATGTAAACACCCGTACCCAGCATCGAACCCAGGCCAATTATCGTCGCCCCTTTTGGTCCAACCTCTCTTTTAAGTACAGGTATCTGCATTTAGGTAAAAAAAGGAATTAAAAGGCAAGTAAGCTACTTGTCTTCATCTATGATTTCGTAATCTGATTCCTCGAGGGTTATAGTGCCGGTCCTGGGATCATAGTCTTTGAATTTATCTGGTTTTTTTGGTACAAAAAATCTGTAAAGTGATGTACAAATTGCAAGTATGCCCGCAACAACAAGGGCAATAAATCCAAAAAAGAAAAACAGCGAAATCCCCACTACCACGATTAAAATTACCGCAATTGTGAGCAGGGGTGAAGATTTTGCCTGGTATATTCTGATATCCGGTTTGTTGTCCATTTTAGTTTAATTTACAACGGGACCGTAACGTCCCTTAATAAGTTTGTTAAAGCTTCACTTTCGTTACCTGCACCCGATGCTGCGTTCCTCAGCACTACCCTGTGTGAGAATGCCGGTACCACCATCTTTTTAATATCATCGGGAGTGCAGTATGTTCTGCCCTCAAGTACCGCCCTGGCCATTGCCAGCCTCTTTAATATAATAGCACCTCTGGGGCTTACTCCCAATTCAAATATCTCGCCATCCCTTGTTTTTTCAACTATCTCGAGCAGGTAATTGAGCACATCGTCTTCAATATGCACGTTTTCAACTACCTGCTGGATCTCGTATAGCTCCCCGGCACTTATTACAGGTGATACGACATCCTCGTGTTTAGACCTGTTTTTATCGGAAAGTATTGATTTTTCACTCTCCCTGTCCGGGTATCCCATACTCAGCTTAATTGCAAACCTGTCCAGCTGGCTCTCCGGGAGCGGGAAAGTCCCGTGGTATTCAAAGGGGTTTTGTGTTGCAATTACCATAAACGGGGGTTCAAGGTCGTACTTATTACCCTCTACTGTAACACTTGATTCGTTCATCGCCTCGAGCAGTGAACTCTGGGTTTTGGGCGTGGTACGGTTAATCTCATCGGCAAGTATTATGTTCGAGAATACGGGCCCTTTCTGAAAAATAAACTCCTTTTGGTTCTGGTCGTATACGGAAACACCTATGATGTCCGAGGGAAGCAGGTCACTTGTAAACTGGATCCTCTTGAAATCAAGGTTAATTGAAAGTGCCAGCGTATGAGCAAGTGTTGTCTTACCGACACCCGGGATGTCTTCAATAAGCACATGCCCGTTTGAAAACAGGGCACAGAGGCAGTTGTCGATAACACTGTCTTTTCCTTTTATATGTTTTTTAATATTGCTTTTAAGGGAGGCAATTTTTTCAGAAATTCCGGGATTTCCGTTTAACTCTTTGTCCATTTCTACTTACCGTGGCATTTCTTGTATTTCTTACCACTGCCGCACGGGCAGGGGTCGTTCCTACCGATCTTCTTTCCGGTTCGCCTTACAGGCTGTTTGACCTCTTCACCCTGGTCCTCACCCCTTCCGATAATCATCTTATCTTCGTCTTTCTTTCTCTTTTCCTCAAGCCTTGTCATCTCCATATCACTGACGGGCTGGACCTTAAACAGTTTTTCACAGACCTCTTCATTAAACCTTTCGACAATGGTGCTGAACATATCAAAACCTTCTTTCTTGTATTCGTAAAGAGGGTCCTTCTGTGCATAACTCCTGAGGCCGATACCCTCCCTGAGGTGGTCCATACTCAGAAGGTGGTCTTTCCAAAGGTAGTCGAGAGTCTGGAGCATAATGTACCTTTCAACCTGCCTCAGAATATCAGCGCCAATTTCAGACTCTTTTTGCTCATAAAACTCCTTGGTCTTTTCCTGGAGCATAGAGGTAAGCTCTTCATGCTCCTGTACGTCTTTTGCATTTTCATTTAAGTCGAAGTCTATATTGTATATTCGTTTTAAAGCATCATTTAGTTCAGTATAATCGACGTCGGCCTCAATTTTTTCCGGCAGGTAGTTAATAACCAGGTCACCTATAAGTACATCGGATATGTTGTAGAAGTGTTCCTTGAGTGCTTCGCCGCCGAAAAGTATGTCCTTACGAAGTGAATACACGGCATCTCTCTGGGTGTTTAAAACATCGTCATACTCAAGGAGGTGTTTTCTTATATCAAAGTTTCTTCCCTCTACTTTTTTCTGCGCGTTCTCGATGGATTTTGTTATCATCTTATGCTCAATGGGCTCACCTTTTTCCCATCCGAGTTTGTCCATTATTCCGGTGATCCTGTCAGATGCAAAAATACGCATCAGGTCGTCCTCGAGAGAGATATAAAACCTTGATGAACCGGGGTCTCCCTGCCTTCCTGCCCTACCCCTTAGCTGGTTGTCAATCCTTCTCGACTCGTGCCGGCATGTACCTATTATATGAAGCCCTCCCTGTTCCAGCACCCGGGTTTTTTCGGTATTGCATATTTCACGTGCTCGTGCCATTGCTTCTTCGTACTGGTCTTCCGTAGCGTTCTCTTCGCCTACTTTGTGTTCTTTTTTAAGTATCTCAAGTGCGAGTGCGTCGGGGTTTCCGCCGAGCAGGATGTCTGTACCCCTTCCTGCCATATTTGTTGCAATTGTGATTGCACCTGTACGTCCTGCCTGCGCAATGATATCGGCTTCCTTCGCATGCTGCTTTGCATTCAGGACATGGTAGCTCAGTTTATGTTTGTCGAGGTACTTGCCTATAACTTCAGACTGTTCTATTGAGGCAGTCCCCACGAGTACGGGCACGCCTTTTTCATTTAGCACGCTTATTTCCTCGCAGACAGCCTCATATTTTTCTTCCTCGGTCCTGTAGATGGAATCATTGTTATCAAGCCTCGCGAGCGGTTCATGAGTAGGAATAATATTTACGTCCAGTTTGTATATGTTTTTGAATTCCGCTGCCTCTGTGTCCGCGGTACCAGTCATACCTGCAAGTTTCTTATACATCCTGAAATAGTTCTGGATTGTAATTGTTGCAAGGGTCTGGTTTTCACTCTCGATGTTAACATTTTCCTTTGCTTCAACAGCCTGGTGAAGGCCGTCGCTCCATCTCCTTCCCGGCATGAGCCTTCCCGTAAATTCATCGACTATTACGACCATTCCGTCTTTTATCATGTAGTCGACATCTACTTTAAACATATTATGGGCCCTGAGCGATTGGTTTACATGGTGAAGCATTTCGAGGTGAACGGGGTCATAGAGGTTAGGGACGTTTAGGAGTTTTTCTATTTTGGAAGTCCCGGATTCCGTGAGGTTTACCTGTTTGGCTTTTTCGTCGAGTGTAAAGTCCTCTTCGTTCTTCATCCCCTTAACAACTTTATCCACTTCGTAATAAAGCTCGGTTGAATCCTCGGAAGGCCCGGAAATAATGAGCGGTGTCCTTGCCTCATCGATAAGGATACTGTCCACCTCGTCTACTATGCAGAAATAATGCCCTTTCTGAACATAGTCTTCGAGCTTAAATTTCATATTGTCTCTTAGGTAATCAAAGCCGAATTCGTTATTAGTCCCGTATGAAACATTTGCAGCGTAGGCTTCCTGCCTGCTGCAGGGCACAAGCGTGGTTTTAAACGCCGAAAGAACATCAAAGTTTTTTTCGGTCGGAAGCTCCATGTCCCTGTATTCATCCGGCCATACAGAATGGTTTTTTTCTATCGCATCATTTGCTTTATCGGGGTTTTCCCACTCCACCAGGTATGAAGCGTCATGGTTTATTACACCAACCTTTATTCCAAGAAAAGAATATATGGACCCCATCCACGTGGCGTCCCTGGCTGCAAGATAGTCATTTACCGTTACAAGGTGTGACCCGAAACCTGTAATACCATTAAGGTATAGGGGGAGTGAGGCAACAAGTGTTTTACCTTCACCGGTCTTCATCTCGGCGATCCTGCCGTTGTGTAAGACCATGCCGCCTACGAGCTGAACATCAAAATGCCTCATACCGAGTGTTCGTCTCCCGGCTTCCCTTACAACCGCGTAAGCTTCCGGAAGGATCTCGTTAACTACTCTTTCGAGCTTGTTATAATATTTATCATCAGTGAAATCTCCGTCGAGGCCCACTTCTTTTTCAATTTTATCAATAAATTCCCGGGTCTTGTTCCTGAGGTCCACACTCGGCATGTTTATCATCTCTTCTTCAAGAGAATTTATCTTCTCAGTAACACCTAGAAATTTCTTAACTTCTCTTTCGTTTTGCGAACCGACAATTTTCTTTAAAATAAACGATATCATTTCAAATAATACTCCGTTATATGTAAAAAACAGTGAACAGTATGGGGCTTAAATATGTTTATAACAGTTTAATAATGAAGATTGGTTTGACAAGGGGTTATTATCTTAAGCGGCATTTAATTCTACGGACACTACCTTGGATGCAACAGACTTGCCTGCGGTTATACCAACAAGCGTGTCCACGTCCATCATTGTAGACTTGTTGTGAGTAATTATCACTACCTGTGAGTTTTTTGAAATCTCTTTTACCAGTTTGGAAAACCTTGCAGTGTTGGACTCATCAAGCGGCGCGTCTATCTCGTCAAGCAGCAGAAACGGTACGGGTTTAACAAAACATGCTGATATTATCAGTGCAATGGCAGAAAGAGCTTTCTCACCGCCTGAGAGCAGGTTAATCGACTGCATCTTTTTGCCCCCCGGCCTTACCATAACCTCAATACCCGTGTTCAACAGGTCATCCGGGTCTGTTATCACCAGTTTGCCCTCACCACCTGCGAAAAGCTTGCTGATTATGTCCTGGAACCTGTTATTAATAAGCTCAAACGCTTCTTTAAACCTTGAAACAGACTCCCTGTCCAGTTTGTTGATCGCTTTAATCAGTGAATCAAGCGCGCTTTCAAGGTCCTGGGTCTGCTCGGTAAGGAAGTTGTACCTTTCTTCAAGCTTTTTATACTCTTCGGGTGCCAGCAGGTTAACAAGCCCGAAGCTGTCAACACGTTTTTTAAGCCTGTTGTACTCCCTGGTTGCCTCGGTAAGGTTAAAGTTTTCCTGGCTGGTATCGGCCGCATTGGGGTCAATTTCTTCTTCGCCCGTTGTTTTCTGCACCTGTTCGTTTATATGGTTAATTTCAAGCTCTACACCGTTGATCTTGATATCAATTGCTGAAGCGCTGTCTTTTAGTTTTATCAGTTCCTGGTCGAGGTCTTCCACAGCCTGCCTGCTGTCAATAAGGCTCTCGGCCGATTTGTCCCTCCTGCCCTTAACTTCCTGTACCTCTTTTTCCTTGAAAAGAAGCTGCTGTCCGAGTGTTTCCACCTGCTCCCTTGAGCTCTGGCCGTTAACCAGGAGTTCTTCTTTCTCTTTTTCCTTGGTATTTATCTCTTCTTTTTCACTTATTATTTTCTCCGAAAGCCTGCTGTCCCTTTCAAGCAGTTCGTTGATCTCTCTTTCAACAAGTCTCTCGGTTTCAACAATTGATGCGGACTTGACCTTAAACCCTGTAATGTCCTGTTCTATGAGTTTTTCCCTGTTTTCATAGTTCTTTACAATATCTTCAAACTGTGAAAATCTCTGGTCAAGCTCCACCTTTTCTTTCTCAAGGCTGGACAGTTTATTGCTGAACTCCTCTACCTGCAGGTTCTTGGAATCGATCTGTTCAGCGACAGTTTTTGTCTCGGCCTCAATGCGTTCCCTTCTTTCAATAATCTCTTTTATTGTCTGCCTGAGGTTAGAGATGTCGCGGTCTATTTCGACTGCTTTCAGTTCTTTTTCACGAAGCACCCTGTCCAGGTTCTCTATCTCGCTGCTGTTTTTCTGTATCTCTTTGCCGAGAGTATCGAGTCGTGATCTATTAGTGCTTACCTTATCTTTTAAATCAGCTGAAAGTATTTCCAGGGCCTCAATCTCCCTTTTCCTTTCAAAAACGCCGCCCGTTGTAAAACCGCCTGATATGGCACCGTACCTGTCAACGAAACTGCCGTCCATTGTCACTACGGAGACACCAGAACCAAGCTCGGCCCTTAATCTCATTGCCTCATCAAGGTCTGAAACTACATAGACAGATTCAAGAAGTGATTCTACAAACTGCTTATCAATCTCCCTCACGTTTATAAGTTCGCTTAATTTTTTATAATTTGAACTGCCCGAAAAAGAGGCCTTCGGGTAGTCTTTGTTGGTAGCGGGAAAGAATGTACCCCTTCCGGATGATGAATTTTTTAGTAAATCAATTGCGGTAAGTGCATCACCGCTGTCCCTTACGACCACCCAGTTTGATTTTTCTCCGAGTGCGGCCTCAAGCGCTTTCTCATAGCTCTCAGGTACCTGGACAAAATCAGATACAACGCCGAGTACGCCGTCGATCTTGCTTTCGACAAGGAACTCTCTCACTGCCTCGGGAAGCCATTCGTATTTTGACTGAATATCATTAAGCACCTCTATCTTGGAAAGTGCTTCATTCAGTTTTTCGCGGTCGCTGTTATTTTCTTCAGTGCCCTTTTCGAACTCCTGCTTATTTGCAAGGTATTTATTTACAAGGTTGTCCTTGTTTTGCTGGAAACTGCCTTTTTCATTCTGCAGCTGCTCTATTTCACTTATAAGGCCGTTCAGTTTTTCGGTACTCGTGTTTACATTAACGGTCTGGTTCTCTATTTCGGCTTCGAGCCTTAGCCGCCTCGATTTCAACTCCTCCAGTTCCTTACCGATTCCCATGGCCGAACCTTTCATTGTGCTGTAGTTGTTCAGGATCTCAAACAGTATGGACTTGGTGTTATCAAGTTCGTTCTTATTGTTTGCAGATTCCTGGCGAAGCTTTTCAAGGTTGCCCTCGAGCGCGAGCAGTTCACCCTGGATACTGTTTTTTTCCTCTTCGTTTCTCTTGAGATATGTCCTCTTGTTTGAGATTGTCTCCCTTATATCGTCCTTTTCGGATTCGATGGAGCCCATCTCTTTTTTGAGTTTATTAATATATTCATCAATCCCTGCTGATTCTTTTGTTACGTACTCCTGGTAGGAGTTCTTTTCGTTAATATCGTTTTTAAGTGAGTAGATTTCGTTTTCGAGCCTGTAAATTTCTTCGCTGAATTTACTGTTGGCATGTTCCGAGTCCCTCAGCGCCTGGCTTCCCTGCTCTTTTTTCCCCTTAAGTTCGTTAATCGCGATGCCAAATTTTGCTTTTTCTTCAACAAGGCTGCTGTTTTCAGCTGTAAGCTTATTCAGGCGGAAACGAAGAATGTTTAGCTCAAGCTGTTTCAGGTGTTCTGTTAGTTTTTTATACTCTTCTGCCTCTTCGGCCTGGCGGCTCAGGCTCTGCATCTGCCTTGAGACCTCGCTTGTCATATCGGAGACCCTGCTGAGGTTTTCCCTTGTTGACTCTATCCTGCTCTGGGTTTCCTTCCTTCTTGTTTTATACTTTACTACTCCTGCGACTTCTTCAATCAGCCTTCTTTTTTCTTCAGGTTTTGCGGTGATAAACTCTTCGACCTTGCCCTGGCCTATTATTGAATAGCCCCTTGCGCCCGCCCCGGTGTCCAGGAAAAGCTCTGTTATGTCTTTAAGCCTGCACTTAACTCCGTTTATGGAGTACTCACTCTCACCTGAGCGGTAGTACCTTCTTCTTATATTTACTTCTTCAAAACCAACACCGGGCAGGTTCTCAACAACAAGAGTGACCTCAGCCATACCGAGCGGCTTCAATACATTGGTGCCGTTGGCAATAAGCTCTTCCATACTCTCGGCCCTGAGCATTCTCGGGTTCTGTTCCCCGAGCACCCAGCGCATCGCGTCTATAATATTGGACTTGCCGCAGCCGTTGGGACCAACGACAGCATTTATGCCGTTGCTCAGCTCCAGTTTGGTTTTGTTGTAGAAGGACTTAAATCCTATAAGTTCTAATGATTTAATACGCATAAGTTAAGTTCAAGAAAATTTGACTACAAACTTCTCAAAATTAATTAAGGAACAGTAAAAATTGAATTTCTGGTACTAAAAGCTATTTCTTAAATAAACCTGACCAGAATTTTTTTTCAATTTTTTTGGAAGATGTTTTAGAAGCGGGTTTTTTGCCTTTGCGGCTTTTCAGGAGTCTGAGTTCCCTTTTTGCCTCTATATAGTTGGGGTCCTTCTCAATTGCCATGACAAAATATTTCTCGGCGCTGCCGGCATTCTCGGAAAATTTGTATACAGAACCAAGGTAGTAGTAGTTCTCAGCGATGTTCTCATCCATTTCTATTGCGGATTTAAGTTCATTTTTCACATCTTCAAACACCACTTCCTTGTCCGGTGCACCAAGATACTTTGCCCACGCGTTAATGCCTATATAGGCCGATTCATCGGGGTTTAGCACAATTGCCTCTTTAAATTTCTTTTCGGCTTCTTTGAAATTTCTCTGCCTTAGCAGCATTTCTCCCTCAGTATAAATTATTTCTGCTTCGTAAATGGAATTTGCCTGCTCCCTGAACTTAGACAGTTCTTCTTTCTCGTCGAAAGTCTTACGTTTGTGTTCATCACTCAGTATTTCGTATGCTTTGGTGACCTTTGTGAATATCCTTTCCGCCTTTACCCTGATTTCTTCCGGAAAATTCATATTTGCATCGGGGTGAAATTTCTTTATGGATTTAAAGTACGCCTCTTTAACATCATCAATCGAAGCGCTTTTACGTATATTAAGTATTTTGTAATAATCATCCACGTCCTGGATATGTTCATAGAAGTTTATTATGTCCCGTTCCGAATGTTGTTCTTCTTCGGAAGTGCCGCTGTCAAAAAGCGGGGCTTCCCCGGTTTCGGGATCATTTTTACCTGCTTCCGGCGAAGTATCTTCCTTTTTATTTTCTAATTCTATACTTTCCTGGTCACCATCGTATGAATCCTGGAATGAATGGTCTTTGATATTGGTGTTGATCTCAACCATTTCATCTGCTCCGCCATCAGTCTTTAGTTCTACAAATTCCACCTCTTCGGGTTTATTTGCGGCAGGAGTTTCTTCTTTCTCTGCTTCCTGAACGGGCTCTGCCTTTAGTTCTTCCACATCTACTTTTATTTCTATAACTTCCTCCGGTTTTATATCTAACGGTGGCTCATCTTTCTTTTCTTCCGTTTCGACTTCAAGTTTTTCCCTCTCCGCTGTGGCCTCAAGTTCATCGTCAAGTAGCAGTACCTCTCCTGTGGGATCGGTAAGCTCGCTCTCTCGTACCGTATAGTTTGAATCAACCGGCTCGGGTAGCGGGTTATGGAGGGTAAAGTTTTTAAACAGGTCAATCAGGAAGTCGTTAATTTTAATGTTTTTTATCTCAATCTTCTCGTGAAGACCAAGCAGTAAGATAACCCTCAGTATATCGTCATTTTTAAACTGCCCGGACGATTCTATTTCATTTAAGGATTTTTTCTGGCCAAGAAGCTGTACAAGCCTTAGCTCCTTTGGGCCGAGCCCAAGGTTTGAAATATCTTCCTGCAGATCACCTTTTATGCTTACATCCATCAGGTTAAGGTTTGTGTCTGAAGCGAATACGTATCTGACAAACCCGTCATGAATAATCTCAGAGGGGTTAATCTTTGAATAAAAAAGATCATTTCTGATCTGGTCAGTAGGTATAAATTTAAAATCACCTTCAAGGTAAAGGAAGGACTCCAGTATTTTTTCCCTCAGCTGGGAATCTAGGTATTCGTTAAGTTCATGGGGTGTGATCATGCCCAGGTTGACGAGGATCTCGCCGATCCTTTTATCTTTGTCTTTCTTTATCTCTTCTACCGCACGGTCGTACTGGTACTTTGTGATCTTGTTTTTATTCAGCAGTATCTTGCCAAGCAGTGTTTCACCGCTCGCACCGGCGGCAAAATAGGGAACACCATTGTCCGTAAAGATAGTGATATCGTATTTGGAATTAATATCCAGGGTACCGGTCTGCCCATTATTTTGCAGGTAAACCAGCAGGTACGGTATTGAGGTTTTATTTAACTGACCGCTAACTGTGTTGTTATTTTGCGATTCCAAGTTTGCCCTATTCACAGTATAAATATAAAACTTTTTTAAAAACTATGTATAAATTTTAACACAGATCACACTGATTAATTATATACCCCGTAAAATACTGTTTCACACCCTTAATGGAAGGCTAAAATTATTGTTCAAATAAACTGTTTTTAAATTCTCTATACTGTTAACAAAGTGCCCTGGGGCCAAGATTCTAATTTGAGCTCATAAGGTTTGGATTCGGTACGATCTCTGACTGGTTTCTGATTGTATCTATCCAGGCAGAGAGTAGTTCACCCCTTTGCCGGGTCAACTGCTGGTTCATTATCTCGTCCTTTTCCCTGTCAAACTGTCCCCTGCTCACGTTCTTCCTTTCTTTCAGGGAAATGATGTAGTAACTGTCGCCCGATTTATATATCTTTTTGGCAGTAGGGTCTGCTTTTGTAAGGAGAAAGGCGTCAAGTTTAAGGTCCTCAATGTTTAACTCATCAGGAGCTTTTGACCTTGAGAACAGTTCCGACTGTTTTACATCGAGGTTTGATGAGCTGGCAAGCCCTTTAAAGGAGACCGATCCGTCGCCCAACAGTTTTTTTAATGATTCATCAGCGGCAATCCTCGCAGCTTCGGAACCCTTGGCTTTCTTAAGTGTTGCCGTAATATCATCCTTTGCGTCATCAAGTGACTTTTGCGTCTTTTCCTTTATCTCTTTGAGTTCAAACACCCAGAGGTCGCCCCTGTAGTTATATGCGGAAACCTCGTTTGCCTGGAGTGTAAATGCCTTGTTCCTTAGTTCTATTGGAAATACTTCTGTTTCCTGCGTTGCAGTAAAGAACTCAGAAGGCGTTGCATCCGGCAGTGAATTGCCGGCAAGCAGTTTATCAAGTGGGTCTATTGTATCACTCCTTGTAACCGTGTTAACGAAGTTATCGTAGGTACTTCCCACCCTTTTTTTCTGAAGATTTTTAACTATCTCGCCCTTTACATCAGCAAGCGGCTTTACATTGCCTTCTTCGTCTTTGAACTCATCACTGTATGAGCCGTAATATGATTCCACTTCTTCATCAGAGATCACGATGTTCTTCTCAAAATCGGACTGGTTGAGTTTTATGTAATCTATCCTTCTTTCCTCGTCTGTCAGGAACTGGTTCTTGTTATTTTCGTAGTAGTCTTTTATCTCGCCTTCAGTGATCTCGGCCGAATTTGAAAACTTATCGGGATGAAACGAGATGTAGTAAAGGCTTATGTTCTCATTTTCAACCTTGTACAGGTTGTAAAGCTCATCGTCTGTAATTTTGGCAGAATTATTAATCAGACCCACAAGCTTCTGTACAAGAAGCTCTTCCTTGTAACCCTGTTCAAAGTCGCCAACGCTCATATTCAGGGCCTGGCGGATAAGGTTCCTGTAGTTTTCAAGGCCTATAAATTTACCGTCCTGCTGAAACGACGGGTTTTGTCTTATGGACTCGCTGAGCTCCTGGTCCGAGACTGAAAAACCCAGCTCCCGGGCCTTTTGGGCAAGCAGTTTTGCCTCTACAAGCTGCTGGAGGGCACGTACATTAAAAAACTGCATTGCTTCGGGCGGTATGTTCTGCAGCCCCTCGCCAAACTGGTCGTAAAGGTTTTCTCTTACGTTATAAAACTGTACAAGCGGTATCTTTTCGCCGTTTACCTCTGCCGCCGTTCCCGTGGACACGCCGGTATTTGTGAGGTTAATAACCCCGAAATACCCAAAACCGAGTACGAATGAAAGTGCTATCAATATAAGTATTGTCCTGTTTAGCCAGCTTGTGTTATCTCTAAAGAAATCAAGACCCATAATTTTCCTCTTTTCAATAATTAATAGGACAAATCTATATTATGTTTGGAAAGTTTCAAGCAAAAGAAATCTTAATCAAATACGCCCCTCGCATATAAAACTTTACTATCACCGGTTAGATGAGTAAATTTCACCAAAATTTATTTTTTTTGCCGGGATTAATATGATAACAGCATTGGGCGGCGGGGTTGGTGCCGCCAAGTTTTTAAAAGGGCTTACTAGGCTTGTTCCAAACGAGGAACTCACCTTGGTTATAAACACCGCCGACGATATAGAACTTTATGGTTTTAATATCTCTCCGGACATAGATACCGTAATCTACAGGCTCTCAGGCAATATCGATACCGACAAGGGATGGGGGCTTAAAGGAGACAGTTCCTGTATCCTCGAATCACTGTCCGGGTTTGGCATTGAGACATGGTTCGGCCTCGGTGACCGTGATTTTGCCACACAGATTTTTAAAAAACAACTGGCACTCTCGGGAAAAACAAAAACGGAAATCACAAAACTTACTGCTTCTTCGTTCGGACTTGGCAATATAAACATCCTTCCAATGTCTGACCACCCGGTTGAAACATGGATTGAAACTGACGAAGGGGAAATGCATTTCCAGGATTACTATATAAAGCGCCGGATGGAGCCAAAGGTAACAGGTATTAACCTAAGGGGTATTGAAGACGCAAGACCATCTCCCGGGGTCCTTGATGCCATCGGGAATTCGGACCTTATCATTATCTGCCCAAGCAATCCTATCATCAGTATAGGGCCTATCCTCGAGGTAAAAGGGACCAGGGATGCAGTTGTAAACGGCCCCGCAAAAGTAGTGGCAATCAGTCCGCTTATCGGGGGCAAACCTCTTAAAGGCCCCGCAGACAAGTTAATGAAGGGTCTGGGGCTTGAAGCGTCCTCATCCGAAATTGCAAAGCTCTACAAAGATTTTCTTGACGTAATGGTCCTTGATAACTCGGACAGTGGAGAAGTCGGGGACATAAACTCACTTGATATCAGCACTTTTGTTACCGATACAATTATGACGGATGATGAAAAATCAGAGACCCTGTCCCGGAAAATACTGGACTTTCTTGATATCTAGATTTTTTTTGCCTGACTGTTTTGCTCTTCATCAGGCTCAGGTGTATAGGGGATAATACTGTAGAAATAAAACTGCGGCATTGATTCGGGTTCGCTGTCAGTACAGCTTGTCTTAACCTTTATCGCGCTGTTCATTACCATTGTATTGACACTGTAAATTAGATTTAATTTTTCGACCAGGAATTCAACAGAAGTATATTCATACCTGTCTTTTTCATACACCCACTCTATTTCATATATACCATTTACATGCAGACCGTTTTCACCCAGCCGTTTCCGTAAGAAATAGTCAGATACCTGGGCCGACTGCCTGAAACAGCACCTGCCCCTGAAATTGTCGAGTGCAATCTCTCCTTTTAAATGAACACCCACAATTTCAGCGATATTTTCAGGGCTGACCCTTCCGTAATATATACCCTCGGGCAGCATTACGATGTTTGCTGAAAACCTGTGTGACCCAACGTGTGTTGTCCTCCAGGCGGATATGCCTTCAACTTTAGTTAACTCATTATATACAGGTACGCCGTACTTACCGCAGCACGTGTCATAAGCCCCATGTGTGCATACCAGTACAATCTTTTCATCAGTTTCTGATTTGCTTAAATCACCATTTTTAATCAGGTTGATTAAATCAAGTTCAAGAAGTTCTTCGTATTTATCGAACTGAAAATGGTAGGTTTTAGGTTTAAACTCACTGGATTTGATATAGTAAAAATTAATCTTACCTTCTTTATGAAGTTCTTTTTGTATAAACTGCAGCCGGGAATTATCCAATGATTTAAGGCACTTGTTTAATTCCTCTTTTACTTCCGGGGGGATAAGGCTCTTATCAAGGGAATCTTTTTCCCAGTGCTCCGAATACTCTAGCAATAGCCAGTGGTCCACCTTCGGGACTGTACCGTACAGGTGTTCTTTTGCATCTGAAGATGAATCTTTACAGCATATATTTTCAGGCATTATGGAGGATTACTATACCTATAACTATGAGAGAAAATAAATATTGTTAATTAAAGTTAAATAAATTTTTTATTTTGAGTATCTAACCCACTTTGGCAAACGTTAATACCGCGAAGATTTTCTACTTAATTTTCTTTATTTATTTCTATACGTTCTTTGTATTGATACAAAGAACAAAGAAAGAAATCTTATCTTTTATTGCTTTTACAAGTTTCTTTCAGCTAATCAATACTTCATTGATTTTATAAATATTCGGTTTCTCCCCGTTAACCCCTATATTAAGGTAAAGATAGTTATTGTTAGGATTATTGGAGCGCATATTAATCTGGTAGTACCAGTAAATACAGCTGCTGTAGTTGTATTTATTAAGACTAACGGACTCAACAGACCATGCGGCCTCACTGTCTACCTTATTAGTGAGCCCTTTTGCGGTCTTAATTATCTGACCAAAACCTACTGGAAAATCGCCGCTTTCAATATCAAAGTTTTTACTTTCCGATAGTTTTGAAAAAGGCAGGACCGTTTTATATGCAACCCCGCCATAATTAAAGTTGGAGTTTATACCCTTGTTGTAGTCATTTACCTGGCAGGCAAAGACCGGGACAGCTGAAAGAACAAGTACAACTGTTATTATTAAAAATCTCATTTGGGGCCCCTTTATAGTCCTGAAAACTGTATTCAGGATTTTATTTTTGATGAATTATTAATACGGGTGGGATTTTATAAAGTTTTAAAACTCCTTTAATACTTTTTACATGTTCTAATAAACATTTTTCATAATACATAATAATATCAGCATGTTATATCGGATATTATTGCCGTATTCATTTGACTTGTTAATTTCATACTTGAATATTTAGTCAAAATGGATTTATAATTACCTAATTGGTTCAATTTTATGGACTGGATACTGGGTGGGAGAAAAGGTTGTTTAGCGCTTTTCCTGATATTAAAAATATTAAACTGGGAACGAGTCAAAATTTTTCAGCGGCTATGAAAACTGGTCGTTATTTGATTCTTATTTGTTTTTAATTTCTCCATCCTTTTAATCTCTTAAATCAAATAGAAACTTTACTTTTTTATATACTTCAAAACCCAAACACCTTATCCAGCCCTTCGTCTATAAGGCCTTCAATACTCTTAGGTTCTTTATGTCCAGTTTTTAGAATTTCATAATAAAATATCTAATCTTTATATTTCGTTATATTATTACTTTTATATTTCTATATATGTTGTTATATTTAATAAACATTCAATGGAGGTAGTAAATGAAGAAGAGTTTGAATATTCAATTTTATTTTTTTCTTTTAGTTTTTTTTGCGATTTCTTCAAATTCATATGCACTTAAAGAACATAGAATACAAACTGACCTTGCAGCTAAAATGTCATATGACATTCTTTTTGTTAAGTGTATTTCTAAAGAAGTAATAAAAAATCCGGAAAACGGAATTATTTTTACAAACTATAAATTCAAAGTTGAAGATTCGGTTAAAAACAAATATACAGAAGAAATATTTATAAGACTTCCAGGTGGAAAGCTTGGCGACATATCAATGAATGTAACAGGTGTACCTCTTTTTAAAGATAATGAAGAAGTTGTATTATTCATCGAGAAGGAAAATTCTGATGGGTATCCAATTTTGGCAGGTTTTTATTCAGGAATTTACAGGGTTAAAACAGATAGTGATGGAAATAAAATCGTTGAATCACCGATTACCGGATTATCAATAATAAATCCCATAAGCAAACAATCTAATACATCCGGAGAAGTAACTATAGAAGAATTTATGTATTCATTATTAAAACAAATAAATAAGGGGGCAAGTAATGGTTAATAATATACATCTATTATTTTTAACTTTGTTATTATTTGTTATATCTTTCATATTATTTTACAATCAGAACAAAGTATATTCATACCACACATTAAATAACCCAGTCGGGAATTCATATGTTTTTGATTTTCTTCCCGATATGCCGGTTGATTTTATTGTTGATTCCGGGACTTTACGGGGACAGGATGGATTTCCAGTTGTCCAGTCTGCCTGTGAAATATGGAACAATGTTGAAAATATTGATGATTTTTGCGGAAATCTACAACTATCGAACGTAGATATTGATATATCAAATTATGATGATGAGGTCAGTGAAACCGACAATATAAACAACATAGTATTTGATGAGACCGGGGAAATATTGCAATCTATGATGTTTTCACCAACGCTGACATTTGGTGTTGGATTGAATACTAATGATAATACCGGGGCTATAACGGATATAATAATCATTATAAACGGTTCAAATCTTGTATCTTTTTCCGGCGACTTAGTTGCAACAACAGTTCATGAAATGGGTCATGGATGGGGTTTAGCGCATACTGCGATTGGTGGAATTAATACCTTAACCTTTAACAGTATTGGACTCGACCCTATTTCACCAACTGCAATTCCGACTATGGCTCCATTCAATAATCCGGTCAACGATGCATTTGGAAGGACACTTGAAACTGATGATATTGGATCAGCTTTGTTATTGTATAGAGATAGATAATTTAAAATAATATTAATTGAGCTTTCTCAGGTCTATTAAATCTTATTTTTTTAAAGTTCTCCATCTTCAATTTTATTAATACAATCGTTTAAATTATTATTCAACCTTTCTTTTAATTCCTGATTTTTATTAAAAATCTCATTAGATTGGCCCAAGTGCAAATCATTATAAGTTCCCATCCCACTAAATGTTTGTCTTGATAATGTAATTAATGTATTTATACATTTTTGTTTCTTTTTGGAATTTATTCTCAAAATTGTTCTTTTACATTCCTTCAAGAAGCTTATCCATTGTTTATCAATACGCTCAAGATCAATAGGCTCAAGGAAATCAATAATTTCCTGATAATTATCGCATATCTCCTTAAGCTTATGATCCAATGGGTTTTTTAGAATAATCTCAGTTGGATATATGAAATGCATTATTTTTCTAATCATATTATTATTAAGGATATTTAAAAGTTCATTACATCTTCACCCTGTATTGACCTTGAAATTAAACCATTTTGGAACAATCCAATAACAGGTGTCTGAAATATATCAATTATTCCCGGAAATAATTGTTGTATCTTATAATCTGATGTAAACTCATCAATATCGAATAGATAAACTGTTTCTCCAATCTCGTTAATTCTTTCCTTCATGGAATTTATAATTCTAATATCTTTCTGGCTCCACGTAGGTAATAGAATAATAATCGTATTATCAGATATCTTAGATCTATCAAAATCTTTCATAGTAGTAAAATTCCAATTATTATTTGCAGCTAATTTTTGAATAACATTCATCTAACAACCTGACCATTTTGATTATAACGGGTTTCAAAACGCACTGGCTCAAAAGCCACTACGGCAATGCTGCTCTGCAACAAGAAAAAAAGTGAGAATGATGATAACAATAAGTATCTAATCAAGCCTGGGCCCCCATTTATAAATCCCAATAAAATTAATTAAATCATAATATGTAAATTATGTCAATAGTTTATTATTATTATATTTATATACTATATTATATGACGCTTTTGGAGGTGTTGTTAGAAAATAAAGAATTGAGGTAATTAAATCCAAAATTTAAATAAAAAGTAAAGTCCTAAAACCCAAACACCTTATCCAGCCCTTCGTCTATAAGGCTATCGAGGCCGTCTTTCTTTTCATCTTTGGCTTTTGGTTCTTCGCCGGGTGCTAAGTTCTGGCCTTCGGCTTCTTCTTCATCATTACTGCTGAGGCTTTCTATGATTTTTTTCTTAAGCTCTTCTTTGGACTTATCCTTTGCCGCCCTTTGGAAAGAGTTTTGCAGATAATCCATATCGGGTTGGGGCTTCATGGACTCGTCCATTTTAAATGGGATCTCAATCTGGCCGTTATTATTTTTGAGGTACTTAACAAGGTCCTTTTGTTCAACAAGGTTATCAGACATATCCCCCGAAAGTGCGACAACGCCGTTCATGTCCATAGACCCGTCGAGTCCCACATATCCCTTTCCCTTTATCCTGCAGTCCTTTGAACTGATATTGATGTTGTCCATATTTACTTTGCCGTCTTTTATACTTATAGGTGTTGTAAAATTATAAAAATTTGTGTCCTTATTTTTAAACACCGATGGGTATTTTTCCTTCGTATCACTGGAGATAAAGTTTGTAAGGCCTGGGACCCCTGTAATCCCTCCAACAACACTGTCTGCAATGTTTACGTTTTTAATGCCGCCTTCTTTTATTTCAACTTTACCTTTACCCTCGAGTGTCTTACTTATTTCTTCCCATCCTTTTCCTACTCCTTTAAACGCAAGTTTTATGGTTGAAACGCCGACCAGCGGGTACTCGGTCGGGTTTAGAAAAGTCTTGGCAAGTTCTGTAACACTTACTCCTGTAAGGTCAGTGTCCATCTGGAATTTGGGTACTTCACCGCTAAGGTCAAAAGTACCTTTTGATTTGAACTTGGCATTTAGAAAATCAAATTTAAAATCATTAAAATTTACAACACCGTTTTTTAATGTTGCTTTACCGTTAAGCTTTTTATAGTCCACCTTGGATATTTTTCCGTTACTGGAGCTTATATCAGCAGTCTGTGTCCCGTCGGCATCAATGTTTCCGGCGATCTTTACATTCCTGAATACTTCGCCTTTTGTTGCAGTTTTTGAAAAATCAGAAAGATGAATTTCGTCCGCAGTAAGGTCATATGAACCGGTAAGTGGATAAAAATCTATAATATCTGCATCAAAATATAGTTTGGAATCTCCTATATCAATCTCCGTTTTATCAAGTTTTGCACCGTTCCCTGTAAAATTAATGGTACCGTTAATGCCGGTAACAGGTTTTACCAGTCCTTCGGGGCTTGCCCCCACATCAACAAGTTTTGCAGTACCAAAAATCCTGGGGTCATCACTTGTACCCTTTAAATTAATATCAACATCAAGATTACCATTTACTTTATAGTCTTTTAACGAAGCAAGATTATCTGCAAGCGACCCAAGGTCAGCGTTATTTGAAACAAGTGAAAGGTCAAAACTGCTTTTATCGCCGAGGCCCATTTTACCCTTTATTTCGGCTTCAAGTTTATTCAATAAAATATTTAATGTTTTAAAATCAACAG
>CAJHZB010000047.1_pt1 | contig 23660 bp, 24 predicted proteins | sample 9198931 | NCBI WGS metagenome assembly CAJHZB01 (sample SAMEA7708346, study PRJEB35096) | sediment metagenome | biome: marine neritic benthic zone biome [ENVO:01000025]; feature: sediment [ENVO:00002007]; material: shallow marine sediment [ENVO:03000034] sea grass bed [ENVO_01000059] ... | reverse complement strand
TTTACGGAAATATTTCAAAAACACTGGGACAGCTGTATTGATCCCGTTCAGTGGAGTACTGTTGAATCAGGCCCGGGAGTATTCAGGGGCATGCATTATCACAGCAGGCATGATGAATATTTTTCATTAATTACAGGGAGATGTCTTGTCGGGTTAAAGGATTTAAGGCTTGGATCACCTACAGATAATGGTTATTCCTTATTTGAATTAACAGCGGACAATCCATCGGCAATTACATTTCCACGCGGGGTACTCCATGGTTGGTATTTTTTTGAAGCATCACTACATATCCAGTCTGTTTCTGAATCGTATAATGATTATTCGGCAGATGATAATCTGGGCTGCAGGTGGGATGACAAAGACCTAGGAATACCCTGGCCTTTTAAGGAAGCTGTTGTATCTGAAAGAGCGGAAGGGTTCCCAGATTATACAAAATTGCTGGATTATCTAAAAGAATTATAAATAACCCTCTTTAATTTTTTTAACCTTCTCCTGCATTTCTTTTTAAATTTTTTACCAGATATTCTTATTTTGCTTATAAATATTAATCTCTCTATTTTATCTATATAGGTCCCGTCCTGAATTAACCTGTTCCAGTACTCAAGAAGTTCGAGTCTTTTTTCAACAGGCCACCCGGGATGGTCTCCCCGGTTGAAATAAAGAATGGAAGGAGGGTCTATGCTAAAAAACATTTTACTGTTATTTCCCAGATATAACTGAAGCTCCATAAACTGGTCAGTATAATAACCCGGGGGTGTGGTTCTCCATCCATATGGAAGACTATGATAAAACTCAAGTGAGTGTGAAATACACGATAATGGAAAAATGGTTGATTTAATTGTTTTAAACGAGACCTTTTTTACATTGTAAGATTCGTTAGTAAAACTTTCCGGATTATATTGCAGATTATTTATTTTTTCCAGTGATTTTATTTCACCTAAGACATTATCATCCGGCTCCCCGGTCAGCTTGTCCTTTATATATGTTTCATTAATATCGAGTGAGTAAAGTTTAGAAGTAACAACGTTATATTTTTCATAATATTTTAATAAATTTTCTACATGATAAGGAAGCATCAGGTCCCTGTCAAGCAGGTAGCAGACTATTTTACCCCTGGCTTCCTGAAGTGCATTGTGCCGGTAAGTTTCCCCCCGGCTTATACCCTTGGGATTATCAAAAAAACGTATCCTGTCTTCTTTTTCAGTCAGATCAGTAATTATCTTTCTTGTTTGTTCATCAACTCCGTCACCTATGATAAATATTTCAATATTTTTTATGGTCTGGTTTAGAACAGAACCTATGGAATATGGGAGTAACGGCCCCCTGTCGGAAGTTGTTGGGACAATAACCGTGGCTTTTACTTCAGTCATTTATTCAATATTTGCCAACTGCCTTAACTCTATAATTTTTTCAACAACATTAATCCCTTCTTCAAGAGAAGACTTTGGCTTTTTTCCCCCGTTTATATAATCAATGAAAACATTTATCTCCTTTTTTAATGGGGGGGTATTGTCAAAAAATATGTTTTCTGTTTTGACATCCTCCGGATAGCTGTAATCATCACCATGATATAGTTCAACATGGTCGGTTAATCCATCTTTTAACACAGCGACCCCGTTTTCACAATGAAGCCTTACTTCTCTTCTTTTATCAAAGTACCTGTTGCTCACCTCGAAACTGAACCCGGGCACAGAACCCATAAATCCGGTCATGCCCCTTGCCTTGTTACCATATATTTCACACGTTGCACTTACCGGCTCCGGTATAAAACCAAGCACTTCTATTGCAATGGTAAGATCATGCGGCAGAAGAGTCCATATTGTATCAACATCCTGCCTGGGACTGGTCCAGTTTGTCCGTTTTGTGATTAACCTTACAGGTTTACCGAGCATATTATTTTTTGCTATATTGCCGAGCTCTATGATTCCATTATGGTATCTCCACACATGCATCAAAAAAATATTTTTTCCGGAATAGCTTGATTTTATCCACTCAAGGTCATCCATAGTAGTACAAAGAGGTTTTTCAATATAAACAGGATTTTCAAATTCTATCAGCTGCTCAAGAACATTTCGGTGGGTTATTGCCGGGGTACTAATAACAACTGCATCATATTGATTAAATTCCGGAATTTTACTATAAAACGATTTTGCGCCAATACCGGTTATTTCGTCTTTTAAATTATCATTAACATCAATCACTGTTGTATCAACACCCAGTGACAGCAGGTCCCTTAAAATATTTTTTCCCCATATACCGCAACCTATCAAAGCAATGTTTAATTTCCTGTCCATAAACTCCATTCCTACAAACCACAGTTTTGAGTCTTTGATTGTGACAAAGGTTTAAAACTGAAAAATTTCCATTTTACATATTTTGGGATAAATCTTTTCAGTATAATTTTATCTTTATCCCCCTTGTAGTTCATCAGTTCGTCATCTTTATTATACTTGACCAAAATATCTTTATTCTTTGTTCTCTCCGCATTAAATATGTGGTTTTGAAGCTGTGCATATGGAAGTATTCTTTCTTTTTTAAGCCTTTTTATATTTGATTCCTTTACTTCGACAATATCATCCTGATAACCGCCGATTTTGAAAATGTCTTTTAACAGATGATTAGACCTGTTGTTCTCTGTTCGTAAATTACTGTACATTGAAAAAACGTTTTTTGTTTTATACCCCAGGTGCGGAGAAAAACTGTTCATTATAAACAGAATTATTATCATGGCGTTAATGAAATTAATTCTGAAAAAATTATTTTCCCACTCATAATTTTTTAGGCCCAGCTTACTTATATAAAGGAATATTAATCCCAGGCTGAATATTGAAAATAATATCTTCCAGATATTTTTATATAACTCATTATTGTTAAGGATATAATCAGACCTGTCGTATATGAAAATTGTGACAAGCAGTATTGTGGTTATATAAAATATTGGTTTATAAATAGTCGATACACTGTTTTTGGATATTCCTGGATTTAACTTCGAACCAGTTTGGACAACGGCAAAATTCAAAGGCAAATAAAGTGACAACAGGGCAAACATAATAATGCTGAAATTTAAATAACCAATAATCCCGAATATCAGATGTGCGTATAACCCTGCCAGTATGCCTGCCATTCTAGTTCTTCTAAAGAAGAGCAGCACTGGGATAGAAACTTCAACCAGCAGGGACAGGTAAACAAAAAAATGATTAACAAATAAACTACTTGGTAAAAAACTATATATGTCCTGAAGTTTTAAATACATAATCACGGCGCAGCTTGTATCAACTGAAAAATAGTCCGTATTTAATTTGTGAAAAAATGCTGCAAAATAAACAATAATTAAAATAATTCTTAAAACAGGGGCAAAACTATTATAAAGTCTTTCTGGCACTGTTTTTAAAGTCCTGTCTTTTAATACGAGGTACATATAGTTCAGAAAAATTGTGGTTGAAATACAAAATGCCAGGAACCAATGGTTAAATACGTTTGGTAAATATATAAAGATTGTAACGGACTGCAGAAATACCTGTGCCAGGAAGAGTTGGTATACCGAAGGCCTGATCAATGTAAGTATTGCAACAATAGTCAGTAACAGGTCAAAAACTGAAGAAAATATTAGCCCGTAAGAATACTGATGTGATATAGTCGCAGCAGACCATAAAAATGTAAAAATTGCGAAGTTATAGTGTTGCTTCATATTTTTAGACATTTATTAAAAATCTACTTTAATTAAAGGCAAGAATAAATTAAACACAATAATTTCATGAATCTATTTAATTTATTTATTGTCTAAAAATATCATTAACTATTTGAGGAATATTGGGTATACTCTAGTATTTAATAAAACTTCCCCAGGGTATTTAGGTCTCGGGAGGGCCCCGGGGAAGCAAATTCTTGTTTGTAAATACTATTCAGAACAGATGTTCTGAATAGTTTACTTAATTATAGAATAATTATTCTGAAAAGCAAATAATTTTTTATATACTGAAATATAAAATGTATTATCTATAAATAAAATAATATGGCACGTACAAGACAGTTTGATCTGAAAAACGTAGTACACAATACTACCATTCTCTTTTGTAAAAAAGGGTACGACGGCACGTCAATTAATGACATAGTAAATGAAACAAAGCTCAATCGTCACAGTATGTATGAGCTTTTTAAAAATAAGGAAGGGTTGTTTATCGAATGTTTATACTATTTTTCATATGAAGTACTTTCCAGCCTTTCTAACATACTCAACGAAGAACCCCGCGACCTTAATTCAATAAAAAAATATTTCACACATCTAATAGACTACGTTTACAGCCCGGATTTTCACGGGTGTTTATACTGCGCCACAATATCACTAAAGGGAAATATACCAACAGAAATTTCTGATGTAGTAGACAGGTATTTTGCCCAGCAAAATAAAATGTTTTTGACCTGTCTTGAAAATGCCCAGGACAATTCCCAGGTCCCCGATGATAAAAATTGTGAGGATCTTGCAGTATTTTTGCAAACATCTGTTATTGGAATTGCAATCGGCGTAAAAGCAAATATAGACCGGAAAACAACACAAAAAGTTTATAAAAATATTATATCTACCCTAACGAACTAGTTTTATCTGTTATATATATTGCAATCATCCGGATTTTACTCTTAAAGTAAATTATTAATTGTTGAGAACTGCTCCAATAGACTTATTATTATAAATAGGTGATAAGGCCTGATTAGGGCCAATTTATTTCCATACGGAGAGTCTAATGGAAGACGTAAATAAACTATTAAAAACAGCAGTGGAAGATATTGAAAGGTTATTAAACTCAAAAACAGTAATCGGTGACCCTATAACAGTGGAGGGGGCCACTATAATTCCCCTTGTTAGTATAGGGTTTGGGTTTGGTGCAGGTGGTGCATCCAGGAAACCAACTTCAGACACGGAAGATGTTGCCGGGGGGACAGGCGCCGGGGGAGGCGTTAAACCGGTAGCGGTAATTACGGTCTCCAAAGACGGTGTAAAGCTCCAGTCACTAACAGGCGGGGGTACATTTGCCCTTATTGAAAAAGTGGTAGACACAGTAGGCAAGACAGTTGCTTCAAGATCAGATAAAAATAAAGAAAAGGAATAAAAAGCGATATGTTAACTGCTTCTGTCGTTTTATTTATTCTTTTTTTCCTTCTTATTGTTCCTGTTGAAGCAGAATTTAAATTCAACAATCTAAGCGGTAATGAAAAAATAGTTAATTTAAAAGCCCTTTTTGGCCTGTTATCAATTACTGTATATCCATCCGTTAAGTCCGAAAAGCATAAGATTAAAGAAAAAGCTGTAAATAAAAAAAAGAAAAAGTCAGATCCTGGGATTTCTAAAGTAATTTCCATTCTCAATAATGGTAAATTTCTGGGAAAAACCCTTCACACATTTAAAAAATTACTTTTTAGTATTAAACCCGATTTAAATCAGTTTCACTTCAGGCTGGGACTTAACGACCCTGCCGATACCGGCATTTTATGGGGATTAATAGGCCCACTTTCAGGTATTTTATATGGATTTACCGAAAAAGATGTAATTATTGAGCCCGATTTTCTAGATCCGGCATTAGGACTTAATACCAGGGGCAGTTTAACCATTGTACCGCTTGAAATACTTTATATTTCTATTGGCTATTTAATTTCACCCACTGTTATTAAAACATACTGGTTTGATATAAGGGGTGCAGGATGACCAGACTTTCTGCCGGTAAACCGCTGACTGTTAACAATTTTACCCTTATACCTATTGAAGAAACCACACTTTATTCCGGGTCTGTTCAGAACAGTGATTTTTTATACGCAAACAAGAAACCCAGGGCAATCGTAATTTTATCTGAAGGGACCCCGAAAGCATATAACATGAAGTTTGATGAAGTCTCAGTTGAACAATTAATTGAAGAAACAAATGGTTTGAATGAACTTATGAATAATATTTAATATTAATTCAAAAATAAATGTGTTATAATCACGGCTTGAATTAATAGTTTTAGGAGGATTTTAGATGAACAGCAAATTAACAATATATTTCTTTTCAGTTTTAACAATTTTTATACTTGCAGTACCGCAGGCTTTTTCAGGCGGCTCCGGGGGCAATCTTGATTTTATAGAAAGTGACAGCTCGGAAGACGGTCTTGCAGCTTTTTTTGACCTCAGGGACAGGGAAACATATATTCAGGTCACTAACACGGGTGTTGATTTAAATGCCGGTGATACTGATGATAGCGGCCCAATAACAGTTCACGTTCAGATTTTTAATGTTGCCAATAACTGCAATGAGAACAATTTTTTTGATAATTACACTGCAGCTGATACACACGTTTACAATATGAGAGATATTCTCAGAAATGACGGTGCACCTTCAGGAGTAGTACTTCCCGAGGGGGCCTACGGTATTGTTTATATAGCTGCTATTGATAGTGAAGGTGATCTGAATTCAGGTGCAGATATGCTAATCGGCAATATAAGGATGCTTGATAATGCCGGGTATGAGTACAGGACAAATATTGCAGGTGATCCGGTAGGATTTGATGGACAGGAAAATTTTGGAGGAAACAATATTACAATTAACTTTAACTCCGTTGGCGGTGTAATACTTTCGGATGTTATTGGTTTCGTTTATACAAAGAATGAAGAGGCCGGTGAAGTTGAAATTGCAAATATTCTTGATAATTTTGCAGGTTTTGAAGTTGATATATTAAACAACAACGAAGTCCCACAGTCCTGCCGAAACGTAATATTTGCCTGTGTCGACCAGGACAACCCGTTACTTGAGGAACTTTTAAGCAGTGGTAGCAACAGTGATGGTGATTCAGATGATGATGACTTTAGTGCAAATGTAGCAAGCTTTGAGTACGGGATCAATAACGCTATACCTCACAGCAAAGGCGGAGAACTTCTTTGCCCGGGAAATATAACATCTGAAGGTTTTGTAACTATGAATTTTGAGGGAAACTTTGACGATGGTCAGGAATTTGTTGGTTATATAGGACTAAATAACGGCAACGGCAGGGGAAGCCTTGATTCTTTCTGGTTTAGAAACGGTTTATTTCCACAAGAATTTGAAGATGTTGGTTAAAAATTAAAATAGATTTTCATTCTAAATGGGGCCATAAGGCCCCTTTTTTATTTCTCTGATTTATCTACCTTGTAATTATAGTTTCCCCACTTTTGCCTTGTAGCTTTATAAACGCTGCTTTTAATATTTGTTACAAGGTTAATTTCCGTAATATCAGCAATCTCATCGTAAAAAAAGGCATATTCATCCGGCAGATTTCCGCCGTAGTCTGAAGGGGAGAGCGGTGTGAGTTGAATAGTCCCCAGTTTTACTGTTTCGTCCCCGACTTTTTGCCCCTGTACTCCCAGTTCTATTGCAAGTTTATTGAGTATTTTAAGCATAGTTTTTTCTTTTTTCTTTTTACTCCGGCTTTTGAAATTTTTCATATCACGGTTACTCGAGTCGACATAAAAATACATTACCAGAATGTTGGAAACCGAATCATATTCAATATCTGTAAGGCAGGGCGTTTTTGACTGAGTAGTTTTTGTTATACTCACTCGGTCGGTCCGGCATTTTAATTTTTCACTCAGTTTATAGATATAAAAATCAAACTTTGATACAGGTGAGTTCTGCATCTTTTTTATATAAATATCTGAATCTTCCGCAATTGAGACGGAAGGACTGACAAAAAAAACAGTGGTTAGGGTCAAAAAAATTATATATTTCATGATTGTTTCTTAGAATATAATTTTAAATCCTTTATAATATTTCTAAACCGGTTTTATATTTATTTTAAGGAGAAATAATGAAAATATTATTTGCAGTAATTTTAAGTACTGCTTTTTTTGCAGGATGCGGCCAGAAGCTTGTTTATGATAATCCCGGAATGGATTACCAGAAATGCCTTGAAAAATACGGTAATGACAGCCCGGAATGTGAAGAACAAAGAGCAGCATACGGGCGCCAGCAGGAAGAAATGCCTCCAATTGATGATTCTGCAGCTAACCCCGACCCGGGTGATTACGGGCCCAATGAAGACCCGGGGTATTAGTCAGCTTACCATCCGGAATTGGGCTGATGTGAGGGCCTTATATAGCTCCGCCCTTCATGGTAGAAATCGTTATAGTGGGCTTTTTTTGAACAGCTTAATCCAGCAAAGGTAAGCATTAAAAGAAATACCAGTAATGATAATTTAATTTTCATTGATTATATCATACGCCCTTGAGGCACGCTGGTGGATACCGTAATACTTGGATAGTTCTTTACGGAGTTCCCCGACTGATTTTATGTCCGAACTGCAGATAAACCGTATCTTATCTTCAAGTTTATTGAGTTCTTCATAATAGGCTGGTTTTGATTCAATAAATTCGTACAGGCCATAACTGTAAATCTGGCCTATTTTTTTAAAGGTACTGTCTAAAAGCAGTTCCTTCTTTTCCCTTATACTGCTCCCCTTGGCCACATTTTAAATTGTAGCACAAGAAACTATTAAATTTCACTCTTTTTCTTCTTTTTCAAAGTCGAGTGAGGCTGAATTAATACAGTACCTTAAACCTGTTGGGTCCGGCCCGTCCGGGAAAACGTGGCCTAGATGGGCGTCACATTTACTGCAAAGAACCTCTACCCTTGCTATACCATGACTGTTGTCCATCTCTTCTTTTATGTTGTCCTTGATGGAAGGTTTGTAAAAACTCGGCCAGCCCGAGCCTGAATCAAACTTTGTATCTGATTCAAAAAGTTCTGTATCACAACAGACGCACCTGTATTTACCGCTGTCTTTATTATCATTATGTTCACCGGAAAAGGGTTTTTCCGTACCCTTGAGCCTTGTTACCCTGTACTGCTGATCGGTAAGTTTCTTTTTCCACTCTTCTTCTGATTTTTTAATTTTATCAGTCATTCAATTCACCTTTATTACCCGGACAGCTTTTTTTCCTGGGCTTTTTCCAGAATAGCCTGTAATCTGTTTAGATCATCTTCCTTAATGGCGGATTCAAGTAAATCCAGATTACCTTTAAATTTTTTAATTGTTTCAAGTACCGGTCCCTTATTTTGCATAAAAATAGTTTTCCACATCTCGGGTGAACTCGAGGCTATACGTGTGTAATCTTTAAGACCCCCGCCAGAGTATGAAAATATGTTATCAATATCCGAAGAGTCCAGTGTGTTTATTAAAGTATACGCAGCAACATGGGGAAGATGGCTAACGTAAGCAAAAATCCTGTCGTGTAGTCCCGGGTCCATTCTAAGTACATTTGATCCTATTATTCTCCAGAACTTACTGATAGTATCTATGGAATTATCATCAGTTTTCCCGGTGGGGGTAATCACGGCATTGCAGCCTTTAAAAAGGTCCGGGTCTGAATTTTCTATACCAGGATTCTCACCGCCGGCAATCGGGTGCGATCCGATAAAGGTAAGACCACCATTTAGAAAGCTTTCGACAGACTCAACAACACCTGATTTAACGCTTCCCGCATCTGTAATTATGCATCCCTTCTTAAGTGAAGGCGCAATTTCCCTGATAGTATCCGCGATCCTGTCTACATATGTTGAAACGATAACAATATCCGAATTATTTTCCTGGCTTAACTCCTCAAGGCAGCAGTCCACTATGCCGTTTTGGATTGCATATTCTCTGACCCTGCCGTCAATATCAAAACCAACTACTTCCCCTGCCGCACCGTACTTTTTTACGGCCCTGCAGATTGACCCGCCTATAAGTCCAAGCCCTATTACCGTTATTTTATCAACTATCATTTTTTTACTATCTTCTTTAGTGCTGCAATAAACCTTTCATTTTCAGATTGAAGGCCGACGCTCACCCGAAGGTGGGTTTTAAGTCCGTACCCGCCGACTGGCCTTACGATAACACCTTCTTTCAGAAGATTATTATATACGGGTATCGGGTCATCTTCTAAATCTATGAGTATAAAATTTGTAAATGAGGGCGTGTATTTTATACCGAGATTTTCAAACTCTGCAGTAAGGTATTCTAGCCCGCTGTTATTTACAGATTTTGTATTTTTAATATGTTCCGAATCATCAAGGGCTGCTTCTGCAGCTGCCTGGGCAAGGCTGTTTACGTTAAATGGTTCCCTCACCCGGTTAACATAAGATATAAGCTCTTCATTGCCCACACCGTAGCCGATTCTTAGGCCCGCAAGACCGTAAATCTTTGAAAAGGTCCTTACCGTTACAACATTTTTATAGTTTGAAAGATAACTTAGTGAATCCGGGTATTCAGAATCATCAACATACTCGAAATATGCTTCATCTACTATTACAATCACTTCTTCGGGGACGCTGCCTAAAAATTTTTCAAATTCACTAATGCTGAATATCGTACCAGTGGGGTTATTGGGATTTGCGAGATAAATTATCCTGGTTTTTCCCGTTATCCTTGACCCAAAATCTTCAAGGTTATGTACAAGGTCCGGCATTGGTGAAACTACGTGACTTGCCCCTATTGCCTGCGTTACAATCGGGTACACGATAAATGCGTGCTCCCCGTATATCGCCTCATCATTTTCACAGAGGTACGTCCTTGCTATAATTTCTATAATTTCATTGGAGCCGTTGCCTATAATCAAGTTACCTTCCCTGACCCCAAGTTTAGCGGCAAGCTTCTTTTTTAAATAGAAACAGTCACCATCAGGGTACCTGTTTAAGTCCCCAATTGATTTTTCTACTGCAACGAGTGCTAATCTGGACGGACCTAGGGGATTTTCATTGGAGGCAATTTTTATGGACCCGGTAATACCGAATTCCCTCTCAAGTTCCTCAACAGGTTTTCCCGGTACATAAGGTATGAGGTCACTAACATGTTTTAGTGGTTTCATTGCGGTATTGAAAAAATTCCATTAACTGTCAGTTATTTTTACCAATTGGATATGAACCGAGGATTTTAAGAAAAATACATTTCTTTTCTACTTTACGTAAAACGCTTTTAACCTTTTTATCCTCTGAGTGGCCTATCAGATCCACAAAAAAATTGTATTCCCACGGCCTGTCTTTTGACGGCCTTGATTCTATCTTGGTAAGATTGATTCCTGCTGCCGCAAAAGGATGAAATAGAGACTTCTGAAGTGCACCCGGCTCGTCCTTGAGGGAAAATGCAATCGAGGTCTTATCAGTACCGGTCACGGGGCTGGACTCACGTCCAATAATCAAAAATCTCGTGGTGTTCTGTGCGCTGTCTTCAATATTACTTTGCGCTATTTTGAGTTTATAGATCGATGAAGCATGGAGACTTGCTATTGCCCCTATTTTTGAATCTGACGAAGCAAGCTTTGCTGCGGCTGCCGTGCTGGGTGTTTCAAGCAGTTCTATATTACTTAAGTTCCTGCTGAGCCACTTTCTGCACTGGCCAAGGGCCTGCGGGTGAGAAGCTACCGTTTTAATACTTTTTTTATTACCTGTTTTCGAGAGAAGGCAGTGACTTACCTTTTCAAAGTATTCGGAACTTATTATCAGGTCCCATGCAAGCAAAGTATCAAGTACGCTGCCAATCGAACCTTCCACGGAATTTTCAACAGGTATTATTCCAAATTCAACTCTTTTTTTATTTACCTCTTCAAAAATCTCTTCGAAACTACCAAGTGGTATAAGCTCTGATGAACTTCCGAATTTATGAAATGCAGCCTGGTTCGAAAAACTGCCCTCGGGCCCAAGGTATCCTACTTTTGTTGGGTTCTGAAGTCCCCTGCAACCAGTTACAATCTCTTTGAATATAGAAAGAACGTAATCATTTGAAAGGGGCCCGGTATTATTTTTCCTGAGCTTTTCTTCTATTTCCTTTTCCCTTGCGGGGTCGTAAATCTTAAGTGAATTTTTCTGTTTCTGACGTGATACTTCAAGTGCAATCCTTCCCCTTTGATTTATGAGGTCAAGAATCTGCTCATCTATAATGTCTATTTTTTCTCTTAAACCGCTTAAACTCTTAGAAGATTTCATATAATCGGGTAACTGGATCGGGATTTGATCAAATGATAGCTTTAGCTAAAACTTATGTCAAATTTATATTTTGGACTTATTTGAATAATTGATATACGGCCTTTAAATTCGGGAAAAAACTTTACAGTTTTCCGCTTTTTACAAATTTGGGCTTTGATGTTGTACCGGCAATTTTTGCAGACAGTGATCCGTCAGTTTCCTTTTTCATAAACGCCTGAAGGAGACCCATTTTTGCCTCATCCGATTTAAGGTCGAGGTTTAAAGACAGGTCTAATTTACCGCCCCTTTTTATGTCCCAAAGAAGTGGCATGGAACCGAATAAAAGCAGGTCAAAGTCTTTGTTCTTAAAACTTAGTTCGTCAATAACTGTTTTATCCTTCTCAATTTTACCGTTTAAATTTACAAGCAGGTCTTCGTAGCCAGGCAGGACCAATCCCTCGAATTTAAGATTTTTAATGGACATATTCCCCGATGTAAATGTAAAGTTGCCGCTTATGTTGTCCTTATTTTTTGCAGCAAAATTAACGTCCAGCAGACCGTCTATGTTTCCATCAAATTCGGGTGAATCTTTTCCGGATTTGGTAAAAGTTGTAATCAGGTCTGTATGAATATTTTTAAGGTTTGCATTTAAAGATTTTAGTGCTTTTGTATCAGAACCATAAACAATCGACCCATCTATCCTTCCTTCTCCCACCTCTGCATCAAACGGGAAACTCTTATTACTAAAAAACAGTGAAAATATAGAGGGTTTTATCTTTAGTTTATCTATTTTAACAGAAATATCCTTTTGTTTTTTTTCAAGGTTAAGGTCTGATATTGTCAGTTCCAGAAAAGGAGACACCGATATCCCTCTGATTTCCGTATGATAACCCGTGTTGTTTTCTATTTCGGATTCAACACGTTTTTTTAAGGCTTCCGTGGGAAATGTGAGATAGATAAACAGGGCCAGAAACAGCAGGAAAAATACTATTGTTGCAATATATTTAGGAGTTTTTGTATTCATTATTAAACGTCCTGTCTGAACTCAAATGTTGAAAGCTTAAACGAGATATCCACAAGTTCCGGTTTATCGAATTTGGTCTTTAGCCTCAGGCCGGATACTTTTAAAAAACTGTCCCTGTTTTGAATTGAGTAAAGGATATCTATCACTTTGTTGAAAGGGACTTTCCTGACGTTAACCTCTACGGTGCTGTCATCATACAGGTCGTCGGAATCGGGAAGCACAATTTTGCTGTCCTTAATGGAAAAACTCGTTCTTTCTATATCGTTATCAATCAAAACTTTTTCAACAACTGAAATTAGGGCCTCATTTTCTTTCTTAACGGCCTTTGTAAGCTGCCTGAGCCTTTCTTTTAACTGGCCATATTCTTCCCTGAGTGATTTTACCCTCACCAACTCGGCTTCAAGAGCATTTGTCTGTTTCTGATACTTGTTGGAGTCCTTAAAAAACGTGTTAAATGAAGCAAATACAACAAATACAATTATCGCAACTGCACCGATAAAAATTGCCCTTCTCTCTCTTTCAGATTTTAGTGACTCATTCAGTTTTTCGGAAACCAACTGAACAATGTTCCTGAATCTTTCTCTTATTTTATTAAAATCCATCTATTTTACCGTCATGGATATTACAAATTTTACCGTGTTGTTTACAGACCTGCTCACCTGGTCACGCTTTACATCTGTAAACCTTTTTGAATCATTTAATATCTGCTCAATTGAGGCAAGTTCTTTATACGAACCGCAGCGCCCCCACATCTTTACTTTTTTTCCTGTCTCAAACCGGAGTTCGTCAACCTTAAGACCTGAATTTAAGGGAAATGTTATTGAAAGGTCCCTAAGCACATCAAGCGGGGTTGAACTACCCTTAACCTCTTCTATAATTTCAAGTTTCTCCTGTACTTTAGCAACTTCACTTTCCATAAAAGTAACAGGATCAGGAATAACCGTAACATTGGGAAAAACCTCTTTTACTTCCTGCTGAATCTCCGCACTGATTGAACTCACCGTGTTTTTTGAGGCCATGACATCTGAAATATTTCTGTAAAAAGTAAATACCAGCAGTAAAGCAAACAGGAGCAGGGGCAACATAAATGTTTTTCTGAATTCAAGGTTCTTCCCTTTGAATCCAAACTCCTCAACCCTTAAATTAAGACCTTCCTGGCTGGAACTGCTTCCGTAAAGCGCATTGGCAAACGGCTTTGCATAAAAGGGGGAATTCTTTTCGCCAAACTCCGGAATAAAGATTTTACTTACCGGTTTATTAAGGCCTACAGAAAGAATGTTTTCTATTCCGTTAATAACACATATATCGCCGGTCAGTACAAACTCCTCAACATTTTTTCTGAGTTCTGTCTCGAAAAAGTGGGTCGTTCTCACAATCTCAGTGATAATAGGATTAAAAATGCTCTCGTCTATTTTAAGCCCTTCCATATCTTTAAAACTAAAATAGTTTTTGTCAGGCAGGTTGAGTCCATCAACAAAATTATCCAGAATGTTTTTGGAAGACCTTACTCTTCTCAACCCATATTCATCGAAAAGAATAAAGTTCATTTCGTTTGAACTGATATCTATAAGAAGCAGGGGCCTTTGCTCTGACAGCTTGTTTTCAATAGCACTGAATGCAAACGGGGAAAAAGTAACAAACCTTGGGTCAATGTCGCTCTGTGCAAGTTTATCGAGGAAATCATTCATATTTTCCTTTTCAAACATACACACAAGCGCTTCAGAGAAACCATCTCTTTTCACAAGGTGATAACTGTGAAGCTTTTCCTCAGGGTTAAAGGTAGAAACATTTTCCAGCTCATAGCGGTAGACCTGGCTGATTTTTTTTGAATCGGTAAATGGAAAATTCAGTACCCTTATTGATATAGGGGGTGTTGTAATAGCTGTTGAGACGTCCCCTGTTGTAACAGAATGTTCCTCAAGTGACGCTTTAAAGACAGCATCTTCATCTGAGATGTTTGAAGGGACCGCTATACTGTAGTACTCTTCGAGTTTTTCTTCCCTGAGAGTCCTGTTTATAACAGCTACTTTTATTTCATCATTTCCGAAATCTATTCCTAAAAATTTTCCGTACATTTAAGCCTTGCCAGTAATTTAAGTAACCAACTTAATTTTTCAACTTAAAATCTATAGAAACCATGTTTAAATGTCAAACGTTTTATATATCAACGGCCCTGAGTAATGTTAAGGCCTGCACTTCACCTGCACCGGACCCCAGGAGCACTTTAGCGCATTCGTTAATAGTGGACCCGGATGTATATACGTCATCAACTAGTAGTATAGACCTTTTTTTAATATTTTTTACATCTCTCACAGAAAAACTTTTTAAGACGTTCTTTTTTCTCATCCTGCTGTCTTTAAAGTTTACTTGCGGCTCTGTTTCAAACGATTTAATAAGGGAAAAAAGGTCCTTTTCACAGTCCAGTTCTCTTGATAAGCCGTTTACCAGCACAGCGCTCTGATTGTACTCCCTTTCGCGGAGTTTTTTTATGTGAAGCGGTACCGGCATTATCAGATTAAAACTTGTTAAATCCTTTGGAAAATTGTCTTTTATTAATCTTGTAAAAATTTTTCCGATCCCCAGTTTTTTCTTGTATTTAAAGCTGTGGAGCAGATCCCTTATCGTTCCGTCAAACCGGGCTATGGACCTGCAAACCTTAAAATCGGTAGTCTCACTAATACAGGAGGCACATTTATGTTCAGGGTGTGCAGTTGTTTCATCAAAAGATTTATAAGGAACCCCGCAGCATACACATATATCAGAAGAGCTTATGAACTTGATATCCGAATAACAGTTTTCACAAAGCTGACGGCCGGGAGATATCTGTTTACATGAAATACAAAGGCCTGGATAAATAATATCAAGCATTAAACAGGTTAAATTCTCATAGGCATAACAACTGAAATATAGTTGTCGTTTTCTACCGGTTTCAGTACAGTTGGACTTAACTCGTCGGTAAGTTGAAAAAGTATCTCGGTTTCGTTCATGGTTTCCAGAACGTCTATTATATAGTTACCGTTAAAACCCACCTCTTTAGCGTCACCCTGGTAGGTTGTTGCAAAAGACTCCTTAGCCTCTCCGACATCCGGTGACACGGAAGTCAGTGTTATAGTGTTATTTTCGAGGTTGAGTTTTACACTTTTTGTTTTCTCAGAGGAAAATACGCAGACCCTTTTAAGGGCACTTAAAAAAACTTCCCTGTTTAAATTAATTTCTATCTCGGAATTTTCGGGAATTACCTGCTTGTAATCAGGAAAATCTGCATCAATCAGCCTGGAAAAAAGTACCATATCATCACCAAGTGTTATAAAAAAGTTTTTTTCGTAACCTATCTTTATGGTCTTAAGTTGTCTTAGTATCTTCCTGAGTTCAGTAACTGCTTTTCGCGGCACAAGCACACTTGTGTTAAGAAGAATATCTTCATCCAGTTTTTTCTCGGCAAGGCTAAGCCTGTGGCCATCAGTTGCCACAAGTCTCAAGGAACCGTTATCGGTTTTTTCAAAATATATGCCTGCAAGGTTACGTCTTAAATCATCTGGTGAAACACAGTAAATTGTTTTTGATATTAGCTCATCCAGTATTTCGGAATCAACTGTAAAAAAATCCTCGGTCTGTATTTCAGGAAGTATGGGAAAGTCCTCTCCGGGCAGCCCTGCAATTTTATAACTCCCGCTGCTGGTTTTAAGTTCCACCCAGTTGTTTTTTATTTCCTCTATCTGAATACTGCCCTCGGGGAGCTCTTTTATTATCTCGTAAAGTTTCCTGGCGGGTATAGCCATACTGGCTTCTTTTTCAACTTCTGCTTCTGTCCATGTGGAAAGAGTAGTTTCAAGGTCGGTGGCTGTGATATTTACACTGTTGCCGGAACACTTTATTAAAATATGAGACAGTATCGGCATCGTTGCCCTTCTTTCGGCAATCCCCTGTACAAGGTTGAGTTTTTCGAGCAGTACCTTTTTATCAATAGTCAGTTTCATATCTTAATACTCCTGTTAGTACTATTTAAATAATATATATTAAATTAATAGTAGTAGTAGTAGGTAGTGTGAAATTGTTTATATGTACTCTAAATACTCCTGATTATTATTTTTTTTATGTTAACAAACCTGTTAATAAAAAAAGTTTTTATTAACAGGTTTCAACATTTAAAATCTAAATTCAATATTATTCAATATTATCCACAATTACCAAACAGAAATCTCAACAGTTTATCAACTTCTTGTATCGACCTTTTTTGAGATTGTGTTAATCGAATTTGTAAGTGCAATATCTTTTCCAAGCAAACCCTCTATTTTTTTGACTGCATGGATCACTGTAGAGTGGTCTTTTCCGCCAAACTTCTCACCAATTTCAGGGAAAGAAGCAGCCGTGTATTTTCTGGATAAATACATCGCTATCTGTCTTGGCAAGGATATCTTTTTTTGTTTTTTATCAGATTTTAAGTCGGCAAGCCTGAGGTCGAAATATGTTACAACCTCTTTCTGAATTGATTCTACAGTAATTACCCGCCTTTCTTCTTTTTTAACCAGGGTTTTTAAAACCTGTTTTGCAAGCTCAACTGTAATCCTGCTGTTCATCAGTTTTGAGTGCGCAATAATATTATTAAGAAGGCCCTCAAGTTCCCGCACATTGGAGTGTGTGTACTCGGCAAGGTAATGAGCAACTTCGCTCGGTACTTCTACGTTCTCTGATTCTGCTTTTTGCGTCAGAATAGCTATTCTTGTTTCTACATCCGGTGGCTGAATATCAGCGATAAGCCCCCACTCAAACCTTGAACGCAGCCTTTCCTCTAAATATGACATTTCATGCGGTGATTTATCACAGGTCAGTACAATCTGTTTTTTTAGTTCGTAAAGAGTGTTAAATGTATGGAAAAATTCTTCCTGGGTACTTTCCTTGCCTGCAATAAACTGGATATCATCAATAAGGAGGACATCACAGCCAAACCTGTAGCGGTTTCTGAACTCTTCCATTTTATTGGTTTTGATTCCGTTTATGACCTGGTTTGTGAAGTGTTCGGCAGAGATGCAGCAGACCCTTGGAGTATCGGGGCTGTTTTTTAGGATGTATTTTCCTATTGCGTTTATTAAGTGGGTTTTACCAAGCCCCACCCCCCCGTAAATAAAAAGCGGGTTGTAAGCTTTTCCGGGTTTTTGTGAAGCGGCAATGGAAGCGGCATGGGCAAACTGGTTACTCGGCCCTACAATAAAACTCTCAAATGTATAATGGGGATTTAATGAGCCCGAAAAAGGTACAACGGGCCTGTTGATTTTCTTTTTGGTTTTTAGTTTTCTGTGGACAGGTTCCGGCTCTTCTTTCCTTGCTTCAATTTTTATCTCAAGCTCACGGTTGTAGATTTCAATTATAGTATCATTGATAAAGTCCAGGTAATGGTTTTCTATCCAGTCTTTATCAAAAACAGTTTTTGAAAGAAGTGTAATGGATTTACTGTCCTGAGAGATAAGCTTTAATGATCTAAACCAGAAAAACACCTGTGGATTGGATTTTTCGTTTATTTTTTCTAAGATCAGGTCCCAGACTACGGGGCTTAAATTCGGTTCTTCGAAGTTCTCAGTTATATCATCCTGGGCACTTCCTTGATTCATCAAGGCTGATTTTTTACGCAATTTGCCTCTTCTCCTCCATGAAAAAGAAGGTCGTTTATCCACAATTTATCAACAGTTTGTGGATAAAAAATCTATGTATATATTTTAAAATAACGCCCACCCGACGGTACTGAGAATAGAGCGTAACAGATGTCAAAATATGTTGTCAAGAAAAAAATATTTTTCCAATAATTACAGTATGTTGCTTCTTAACAAAATATTAAAACTTTTTAAAATCCAAAATATATTTTTACTTTCAAAATAGTAATTACTTCCATAACTTACCTAAGATATTGAATTATATTATCAACAGTAATATGTTAATTCTGCATAAATTTTACAAAAGCACTGTAAACAAAGTGCAAAAACATCTGTTAATTTCCGGTTAATTTTTAGTTATTATTTTACACCTGTTGTTATTGAACATTATCTGATTTAATAAATAAAATTATGACATTGAAAAAAGTAACCATATACCTGAAACCAACATGTACCACATGTAAAAAAGCAGTTGGAATACTAAACAACAGCAAAATTGATTACGAAAGCGTTGATTATTATAAACAAACACTTTCAGAAAAAGAACTGACGGCCCTAATAAAAAAATTAGATGTTGATCCTAAAGAGCTGCTAAGAAAAAAGGCCGATGAATATAAGAGGCTTGGACTGGAACAAAAGGATCTTAACATCTCCGATGTGGTCAAACTTGCACTTAAACACCCGGACCTTCTTCAAAGACCGATTGTTGCCTGCGGCGATAAAGTAATACTCGCAAGGCCCGCAGAGAATATAAAATCCATAATTGGATAATTCCGGGATATTGTCATAAATCCTGCTCTTAATGTAACCCTCTGAATCTAAATTTCTTGAACCAATTTTACCAAAAAAGGATTAATATTATCTTATTAACAATCTGGTTGGGTGAATTTAATTTAATAATTGTTTTAAGGGATTTGGATGTCAAAACTCTTATCTGTAATAAAAGGTTCCGGAGAACTGGCAAAAGTTGCCCGAAGGGATATCTATATCCTTTTGATTTTTCTTATTATTTCGGCATTGGCACTGACTTTATTTGAACCTGTGAATACGGCCGTCTTTAATTTTTTCAATAACACCTATTCTAACGTGGGTATTGAGAGGATGCTGATATTTCTTGTAATTTTCAGTCTGGCACTTTGTTTTTATTCAATAAGGCGCTGGAAGGAGGTATATGAAGAGGTAAGCCAGAGCAAAGAGCTTGAGGCAAAACTCCTACAGGTACAGGCTGACCTGGAAAACCAGGTGAGGGAAAGGACAGAAGATATAAGCAGGGCCAACACAGAGCTTGATGAAAAAAATAATGCTCTTGAAATATTAAACACAATTACGAGGTCTGTTCATACGTCACTTGATATAGAAAAGATATGTGAGACCGCGATAGAGATGACTGCAAAACTTGAGTATGTGGATACAGCCTGCATATATTTATTGGACGAAACGGGCAGTAATGCAGAACTGAAATATCACAGCAGTAATCTTTCAAAAAGTTTTATTAGACAAGCCTCGGTAATTAAATACCCGGAAGGCATAACCTGGAAGGTTATTAATTCGGGCGAGATTGAGGTAATTGAAAATATAGATGATAATAAAGTGATTGGCCCGGCAGGCCAGGAGTTGGACTATGGCTCACTGATTGGCCTTCCTATTAAAATAGAAGATAAAAATGCAGGTGTAATCTGGTTTGCTGGAAATGTTGATAGAAAGTTTATAGATACGGAAATAGAACTTCTTACTTCTCTCTCCACCCACCTCTCGATAGCACTTACACGTGCTAATGTATACAGGGAACTGTATAAGAAGAACAGGTACGAAACCCTTATAAATTCTGTAAGTAAACTGGTGCATGGATCAATTAACCTTGAAGAGGTTCTTGATAATGCGGTTGAAGCACTTAGTGTAAATATTATAAAAGCCCAGAATGTCTCGCTTTATCTTGTAGAGGGTGAAAACGCCGTGCTTAAAGCATACAGGGGTTACAAGGAAGATTTTTTAAAGAAGGTAGCAGTAATTCCTTACAAAAAAGGAATTACATGGAAAGCAATTCTGGATAAGAAACCGATCTACTGCGAAGATTCCGAAGATGATATTGTGATTGGCGAAGCGGGAAAAGAGATGGGAACTAAAAGCTACGTATCAATGCCGATTATGTCCGGCCAGGATGTAGTAGGAGTGATAAACATAAACTCACTCAGTAAAAATGCATTTGATGCAGAGGAACTGAAACTGCTTGAGATCGTATCCGCACAGATTCAAAATGCCATTAACAATGCAAAGTATGCCGAGGCCCTTAGAAAATCCGAAGAACTTCTGCGGCAGAAGATATCCCAATTGTCGACTAAAAGTAAATATGAATCGATAATAAGGTCGATTATCGAAAGTGTACACGGCAGCCTGGATCTGCAGGAAATACTGGAAAATGCTGTAGAAGCCATTAAGGAAAAAATAGACAATGTTGAACTTGTTGCCCTTTACATAATTGAAAGTGATGAGGCAGTACTTAAGGCCGGCAGGGGTATGGACCAAATGGGAATTAAAACTTTTGGCAGTGTTTCACAACCGGACGGCCCAATCTGGAAGGCAATGTCGGAGGCTAAAACCGTTTATTGTCCTGATATTTATACTACTGAAAATAAAACAGAGTTATCGGCATTAAACATAATGAGTTATGTTTCCGTACCGCTTTTTCAAAAAGATTTACCTGTAGGAACAATATTTGTCGGTTCATTGGAAAAAAGCGCTTTCAACAATGATGATTTATATGTGCTTGAGATGGTTTCAGAGCAGATAGAAAATGCGTTAACAAATGCCAGGCAGGCAGAGACACTTACTAATTCAGAAAACCGTTACAGGACTCTTTTCGAAGAATCTCCCCTTGGTGTATATATCTACAACAACGATTTTATTATCACTAACTGTAATGACAGGATGAGCCAGATTATTAAAACGCCAAAAGAACAACTTATCGGTCTTGATATGAATATTTTAAAAGACCAGAAATTTTTCGAAGTCATGGAACGCGGATTAAAGGGTGAAATAGTGCAGCACGAGGGTTTTTATGAGGCGACTACCAGTGAAAATAAACTTTGGCTTTCTCTTTCGGTTGCACCCCTTAGAGATAAAGACCAAAACGTAACCGGGGCGATGGCACTTGTAGAAGACAGGACCGATGTCAGGAAGGCAAGCGAACAGATAACAACAGCGCAGCGTCTTGAATCTCTTGGAATTCTGGCAGGTGGTATTGCCCACGATTTTAACAATATTCTGACTGCAATCCTGGGCAGTATATCTCTTGCAAAATATTATGAGACAGAAAATAAGGACCTCCTCGGTATACTCACAGATGCCGAGGCAGCTTCAAACAGGGCAAAGGAGCTGACTCACCAGCTACTGACCTTTGCGAAGGGGGGAGAACCGGTAACAAAGCTTGTGGATATTGCCAAGGTTGTAAACGAGTCTTCTGCGTTTGCGCTTACGGGGTCAAACATAAAACTGGATTTTAATATTCCGGAGGACATCTGGTATGTTGAGGCCGACGAGGGTCAGCTGAACCAGGTATTTAACAATATTGTTATAAACGCCCAGCAGTCCATGCCGGAAGGGGGCCACATTAATATTAGTCTTGAGAATTTTGTTGATATTAACAGCTCGTTAAGCAGCGGCAGATATATAAAAATCTCGATAACCGATGAAGGTATTGGAATACCAAAAGAGCAGATCCCAAGGATATTTGATCCTTATTTCACCACTAAGAATAAGGGAACAGGACTCGGACTTTCAACGTCTCATTCAATTATTGAGAAACACGGCGGGTATATTACGCTGGATTCAAAGGTTGGCCACGGTTCTACCTTTAAAGTTTTCCTTCCGGCAAGTGAAGACCAGATGGAAGACCTGCGTGCTGTTGATGAAAAACTGATCCAGGGAAGCGGAAATGTACTGATTATGGATGATGAAAAAGTTGTCAGGGAAACTGTGGGCTCTATGCTTAAAAGGCTTGGATATGATGTGAGCTTCAGCACTGACGGAGAAGAGGCAATTAACTGCTACACATCAGCACTCAATTCAGATACAAGGTACGATGCCGTAATCCTAGACCTTACTATTCCCGGCGGTATGGGCGGTAAGCAGGCAATTTCAAAGTTAAGGGAACTTGACCCGGATATTAAGGCCATTGTTTCGAGCGGTTACTCAAACAACCCTGTTATGTCAGACTATAAAAACTACGGCTTTTGCGGTATTCTTGCCAAACCCTACACCCTGTCGCAGCTTAGCAAGGTGCTTGACCAGGTTGTGAGGTTTTAAATATTTAAGCCAGACTATACAGCTTTTCAAATAGTAATTGTATAATTAATTAATACATATAATATTAATTAATATATGATCTCAAAGGTTTTAAGCTCCGCAGTCATGGGAGTTGACGGCTATATTGTAGTAGTTGAAGTTGATATTGCATCGGGCCTCCCGCAGTTTACAACAGTCGGTCTTCCGGAGGCTGCCGTAAGGGAAAGCAAGGAAAGGGTCCGTTCCGCAATTAAAAACTGTAAGTACGAGTTTCCTCAAAGAAGGATTACTGTAAACCTTGCTCCCGCTGATATCAAAAAGCAGGGGTCCACATTTGATCTACCTATTTCAATTGGCATTTTGTCCGCCTCGGGACTCATAAAATCAGATCTTATAAAACAGTTTCTTATTATAGGAGAGCTGTCACTGGACGGGAAAGTTAAAAGGGTAAAAGGGGTGCTTTCCTCGGCCATGTGTGCAAAAAATAACGGCCTGCGGGGAATAATAGTACCGAAAAAAAATGCCGGTGAGGCATCGGTAGTGGAAGGGATAGAGGTAATAGGAATTGACTCGGTACAGGACGTGGTGGATTTTTTAAACGGTAATAAAGAAATAACTCCCGCGAAAGCAGACATCAGTGAAATATTCAGAAATAGTACTGCTTACAACCTTGAGTTTGAAGAAGTTAAGGGCCAGCAACATGTGAAGAGGGCACTAGAGGTTGCGGCGAGCGGTGGGCACAACGTACTAATGATATATATGGTTTAATCAA
>CAJHZB010000014.1_pt1 | contig 24515 bp, 30 predicted proteins | sample 9198931 | NCBI WGS metagenome assembly CAJHZB01 (sample SAMEA7708346, study PRJEB35096) | sediment metagenome | biome: marine neritic benthic zone biome [ENVO:01000025]; feature: sediment [ENVO:00002007]; material: shallow marine sediment [ENVO:03000034] sea grass bed [ENVO_01000059] ... | reverse complement strand
GCATTACAAATATTTCTATTTTTTTCCCTGAGGTAATCTCCTCTCCGTACATGCAGGCTAACAGAATTTCCGGACAAAACCCTTTCTTTGTAATCATCACTTTCTTTACCAAAATACCCGTTCTTAATCTGCAGATCATCTCTGATAATTGATTCTATTTCCTTAAAATAATTTTCACTTTGAAAGTAACCGTCAAGCGTTGTCCCGTTACCCAGTATCAAAACCTCGGGGGAAAAACCTTTGTCATTATCTTTGTAAACGTTGTTATTACGAAAGGGCCAGTTTATTCCAACATAATTCAATATTGATTCCGGGCCTACTTTTTTGTAGGATTTTGGGTCAATATTAAAACTGTCTAAAATATTTCTTATCCGCCGTCCAAAAGGGTCCTGCCTGTTTTTATAATATTTAAAATTAAGTTTAAGTTTTGTATTATTTTTTATTGCCAGGTGCCTCCCAACTGCATACTGGAATAAAATATTGCCAAGCCTGCCCTTTAAGCGAACATTTATCATATTATTTATTTGAGTCTGGTATAGCCAGAATAAAAAAGGTCCTTAGCTGCAATAATCTGTTATTACAGCTAAAAATTAATTGTTTATTAAGAGTATATTTATGCGCCTTTTGGATTGGGCCCGTACTGATTTTCTCTGGGCTGGCTGTCTTTAACAAAAAAGACAATAAGCACTATGAACCCTATAAAAGGTATTAAGCCTATAAGTAGCCACCATCCGCTCCTGCCGATATCATGAAGCCTCCTTATAGCAACGCCAATTGAGGGCAAAAGGACCGCCAGGGAATAAATAGTGTTAAACACCCCGTATCCTGCTTCAGCATTAAACGTACCAACAGCAAAATCAATGGCTATGAAAATGAATGAAACAATTATGTTAAATAGTACAAAATACCAGTATTCCTTTCTGCGCGACCTTCCGCTGAATTCCGTATATTTTTTTAATACCTCAATATACCAGTTCATAAACTCCCTCCATTCTTATAAATATGTAGGCCCTGTCTGCACGGGGCAAAAATTAAACAAACTAATAAAATTATATATCTAATTGCTTCCGGATTCCCAGGATTGTTCTTTTACTTTCCACAATCCATCCTCCTTTACCATTGTTACATTACCTACAGAAACCTCGCTGCCCCTGGTACCTTTTGCTTTAAGGACTGCTTTGTCGCCCTTTATATCACTGCTTATAATTTCTATGTTGTTAGGAAATACAAGCTGCTGAAACTCAATACCTTCCTGCAGTTCTGCCGGGTCATCGGGCATCATTGCAAGGATTTCCTTTGAACTGTGTTGTTTATACCCTTCAATATCACCTGCAAAAAGGGCATTGCCCCACTGCTCAAATGCCTTTGACGGTGCATCCGACTTCCCTGTCATGGTAAGTTTAAGGGGTTCTTTCTTTAAGTTTACGGAAAATTTAATCTCGTATGTAAATTTATGACCTTCAACATCATTTTCGGAAGGTGTCTTTATTGTCCCGGAAAAAGAATCGCCCTCGGACACTTTAGCAATCAACTGACCATTACCGATTGTTCCCAGCTTGTTCCAATTAGGATATGAATGGACTGCATTTATAAGGCCGTAGTATCCCCCGGTCATTAGCTCTTTATTGTCCGAGGAAACAACGAATACAATCCCCTTGATTTTTCCCTGTTCCCCAAGCTGCCATACACTGTCTGGAAACATTCCCCCGGGGATTTCATTGTCCACTAAAGCAATGGTAATATCGCCGTCGTATTCATCCGCATAGGCATATTTGATCTGTGTGGTATCACCGTCTACGGTAAGGCTTCCCGTTGCAGAGTTCCCGGCATGCAGTTCTGAAGAAATACTAAAAAATACTGATAAAGCTAAAACCGCCATTAGTATGGCATATTTAAATATTTTCAACTGGCATGTCCCCCTTTTTATTTCAGATACTATTATATTAGAAAATTTTTGTCAAAAAAATATTACGTTTACCTATTGGCAACACATAGAACCTGCCTCTTCTCCTTGTAGAAACAATTAACTGCCCGTATTTTGATATTGGGTAATTTTTTTTATATTTATTTCCCATTTGAGAGGGGTCCCTGAAACTTTGCAAATTATACTTTTTCGTCAATAAGCTGAAGATAGACTGATCATGCCTGTTTTCTTTAAAATTTTTATAATTGGGATACCCGCACTTATTATCAATATCCGTAAGTATTCTTTCATCTTTTGCAAATTTCAGGAACTCATTAAGAAAGTCCATTGTAAAAACTGATTTTCTCCATAAGCTGAAACTGCTTAGACGCTGCCTGGATTCAGTATAGTCCGGGGTATCGCAATCCATTAAAATAAATGCGTCCCTTTTTGTCCATTCATATTCAAATCGCTCAAAATGTTCAAAAGATAAAATATCCAGGTTATGTTCCAGGCTGATCTCTATTAATGGATCAATCGGGTTAATAAAATAAGCCCCGGCATCACAGTAAAATAAAAAATCTCCAGGATTCAGCTGTTCCAGTGTCTTTTTAATAAAGTACGGTTTCCATAACCAATACCCGTTTCCTCTTCTCTGACCCAGTATTTTTTTGTTTTGTTCGTAAAAATCTTTTTCAATATCTTCATGGGAATAGGTTATAACTTTATCAAATCCGCCGTATTTTAATCCGGTTTTAGTATTTAACTTTTGACTGCATTTAAATCGATGGTTGGCGTAATTAATCAGTACCTTCATAAATATCCCTGACAAAGATCATATGAATAAAAATAGTTTTATTTTAATAGTTTGAATAACAGAAGTTCAGATGTAATTGGAAGAGAAATATTACACTCCTTATTAGTTGACCTGTTTATTTCAACTTCAACATGATACATGCTATCTTCAATATAATCGCGGCAATCAGTTTCGGGAATTTCATCATAGTAATATGTAATTTTGATAGTTGAATCACCAGATTTTGGTAAAAGAATAAAACTGCTTTGTCCCGGTATTAAGTCCTGAAGTTTTTTCTGTTTTTCATCGACATGGACTATTACAGAACTTATTACTTTGTCCCTGTTATTCTTAATCTTTAATGTTGAACCTGTTAACCATAATAAGTTAGGAAAGCCAAAACCAACAATTACTATTCCTAGAAATAACAGTGTTTTTTTCATATCACGGTCTAAATATCATATGTTTTATATTTTGACCGCATGTAATCGAGTCCAAATTTAATAATCTCTTCGAGAACATCCAGGTCCACATCTGTCAGCTTATTTATATAAAGGCAGGATTTTCCAGTCTTATGTTTCCCAAGCTGTTCCAGCATTTCTGACAGGTCCTGGTAACCGGGCATTATATAAATAGTGGAATTTGCCTTTCGCGGGCTAAATCCCGTCATCATAAACTCACCTTCACGGCCGCTTTCGTATTTATATTCATAACGCCCATACCCGATGATACTTGTTCCCCACATTTTGGGTTTCATCCCGGTAACAAGGTTGAACAGTTTTAGTAAAGTGTTTGCGTCCTTACGTCTCTGCTCGTTTTCAACAGAAGCAATAAAATTTATTATAGATTTTTCATTCTGGGTTGTTTTTAGTTTTGCTTTGGCCATTGATTTTATATTAATTCAATATTGAGAAAAATTATATACTGAGCTTATATTATTATTACTTGAAACTTACGTTATTAAGGAGGCAAATTAGAGTGAAACAGTATATTTATGTAATACTTGGTATGATAGCTGTAGCTATAATTTTTATTGTTCTTGTGGGGATACTGGCGGCTTAATAATCCGGATCTCTTGCATTCGTTCGAAATGACAAAAATTTATCGATCCCCAGTCAGACTGAAGATGACATTACTGTATAGAAATTTTATTTAAATATATTAAACAGCGATCCGAGTGTCAGTCTGCCTTCCTGGGAATAAGGAAACCTTAGTGAACTGCTGAGAAGTGCAATATCTCCCGAAAGGTTATAATCAAGCCCGCCTTGATTTATTCCCCCGAACTCTCTTATAAATGTAATCAAGTCTCCCTCAATATTAAGGTCCATAATGCTGTTTCCGCCTGCAGGTATGCTGATATCACTTTCATTGAAGCCATTTGCAAACTCAACTCCGTTTAAATCAAGTTTATAACTAAGCCCTTTCAGGGGGATTGTTACGGGATTTGGATTATCTATGCCTAATGTAAATACAATATTCTGATTTGTTAAAGATAGATTTGAAACCCTTACGTTTGTAATCTCCAGGCCAGGGGCCTGAATAAGGCTTTGACCGATTCCCGCACATGAAGAAAGTAATAAAGAAAAAATAAATAAAGGTAAGAGAATATTCTTTTTCATTAATCCGTCCTGGAATAATTTATTTATATTTTGAATATCATATTGTGTTTCAAACTACTTATTAACTTTTAAGTACAGCTCTCACGGCCCTGTCTGATGCAGCTAGTGCATCTTCTATATGCCCATTACGTCCGCTGGTCTCGCATGAACAGAAATGAAGCCTTCCGCTAAGAAATGTACCTTCATAGATTTTTTCACCAAAGAGATTGTAGTTCTGAAGCCTAATCACATCAGCGGGCGAAGTATATACCTCCCGGCTCCAGTCCTGGGTTATTAGTCCGGCAGGATTTGAAGCAGCCTGCCCAAAGAGCCTTGTAAGCTGTTCAATGATTTCTTCTCTTTCCGGAATTTCCTGGTCCTGTGACTGGACTGCAGAAAATCCAAACAGTGCTGCAGGTTTGCCGTCGGGGCCGCTCATATCGTGAATTTCGTGTAATGGGCCTAATGCAGACATTACAGTCCCGGAAAACCCGGCTTCTCTCCAAAAAGGAGTTTTATAAGCTATTACCGACTTTATAATTATTCCCATCCACACAGGCGTGACTCTTGCAATCCTCAGGACACTCTCCGGCAGTTCAGGAAAAAAATCAATCTGCCTTACAGCTAATGCCGGCGGGACAGCTAAAAGAACATTCTTTGCTATAAATGAATTTTCCTCATTCAGTAGCACCCTGATTTCACCGTCTTTTTCATATCTTATTTCAGAAACAAAAGAATTAAATTTTATTGAATCATTATCCAGCTCTCTGGCAAGAGAATCGGTTATTGAAGCCATTCCCCCTTTGACTCTTAATGATAAATAGCTATTACCTTCACCGGGGACTGACCTGGGCCCGCCGTGTGAATCATAAAGAATTGCGCCGCTCACATATTGGGGAAATGTTTCAAGGCCAAGCTCTTTTATAAGAGAATCCACGCGCACTTCTCCCGGCCATATCCATGTAGCGCCAAGATCGAGCTTATTTTTATCATCAAAACTTGCAGAAAGTAACCGCCCCCCTGCCCTGTTCCGGGCTTCAAGCACCAATACCTCTTTACCGGCCTGCTTTAGCTTCCAGGCCGCATAAAGTCCTGATACTCCGGCACCTACAATTATTGCATCAAGCAAAACTGTATTTCCTTTTTTGTTGTTTGAAGTTTATATAGAGAAGGTTCATAAGCAGGGATTTATCATATCATATTTAAAAAATAATCATTCGACATATTTTGACTAAAAAAACCCGGCAATTTATGATTATTTAAAAAACTACCGGGAAATTCTATGAACTACGAAGACATAATTTATGAAAAAAACAGGGGCAAGGCCATTATCACAATTAACCGGCCTGAAGTTCTGAACGCTTTCAGGGCAAAGACCCTATATGAAATGATAGACGCGATTACCGATGCCTGGAAAGACAGGGAAATCGGGGTGCTTGTATTAACAGGTACTGGTGACAGGGCCTTTTGTACGGGAGGGGACCAGAAAGCCAAAAAGAATAAGAGTAAAGAAGAAGACAAATACCTCCCTGTTGGCCAGTATGTTGCGCAGCTCCATTATCTGTTAAGGAATATACCTGTACCGGTTATTGCAGCTGTAAAGGGATATGCAATCGGCGGGGGTAATGTATTGCAGGTTATATGTGATATTACCCTGGCCGCAGAGAATGCAATTTTTGGGCAGGTCGGGCCAAAGGTCGGGAGTATTGATGCGGGATTCGGAACAGCTTACCTATCGAGGATTGTTGGTGAAAAAAAGGCCAGAGAGATCTGGTACCTTTGCAGGAAGTATTCGGCACAGGAAGCCCTTGATATGGGTTTGGTAAATGCAGTGGTACCAACTGAAAAACTAATGGATGAATTGGATAAATGGTGCGGTGAGATACTTGATAAAAGCCCTACAGCCATAAAGGTACTTAAATATTCATTTAATTCTGATTCTGATAATATTTATGGAATTTCAAGGATGGGGTTAAGTTCACTTGAGCTCTTTCATACAACTGATGAAGCACATGAGGGGATTGATGCATTTTTGGAAAAAAGGCCCCCAGAGTTTTCAAAATTTCGGAAAAATTAGAGATGTTTTTATACAGGCCTGCAATGAATAGCCTTAAAAAAATTTGATTTTAAATCGTTAAGAAACATAAAGAAATAAACAAAAAAGTACTAAAAATTAAATATTTTAACTAAATGTCTTTAATTCCACCCCACCCCTAAAGCCATTCTTAACGCTAAAATAATTAATTTTCTTAACGTATTTTTTGTAATGCCGAAATATTTATTAAACTTATTTAATGCTGAGCTAACCCACTAAATTACCAACATCTAACCATCAAAAATAACTCATTTTTTTTATAAAATGATTATTCAATTTAACCCCTTGAATTCTTAACTGCTTCTACTATAATAATGCCTTTGCTATTAAATTTTCATTAGTTTCATAATATTATGGTTAACACAAAAATATTTAGTGGAACTGCCAACAAACCACTGGCAGAAGCGGTATGCGAATATTTAAACGTAACTCCCGGCAAGCTTGAAACCAGGCGTTTCAGCGATGGGGAAATGTTCGCAGAAATCGACGAAAGCGTAAGGAAAAAAGACACTTTTGTCATTCAGCCTACGTGTCCTCCCGTTAATGAAAATTTAATGGAACTTTTGATTATAATTGATGCACTCAAAAGGGCTTCGGCCGGGTCAATTTCGGCTGTCATCCCTTATTACGGATACGCCAGACAGGACAGGAAAGTCCTTCCAAGGGCACCTATTACATCCAAACTTATTGCGGATATCCTTGTAATCGCGGGCATTGACAGGGTAGTAACCGTTGACCTTCATGCCGGCCAGATTCAGGGTTTTTTCAGTGTTCCGTTAGACCATCTTTACGGTGCACCGGTTATGAATGAATACTTAAAAAATAAATATGAAAATGAAGATCTTGTAATAGTTTCTCCTGACGCAGGCGGTATGGAAAGGGCCAGGAAATATGCAAATTTCCTTGGAGCAGAACTCGCGATGGCAGACAAAAGAAGGACTGCACCGAATGTAGCCGAAATTTCATATGTAATTGGTGATGTTAAGGACAAGACAGCAATAATTGTTGACGACATAGTCGACACCGCCGGCACTGCTACACTCGCCGCAAAGATCCTTATGTCAGAAGGGGCCAAAAGTGTCTCACTCTGCTGTACTCACGGCGTACTGTCTGGCCCTGCTATTGAAAGGATTAACAATTCCGAATTTGATGAGGTTATAATTACCGATTCGATTCCACAGCAGAACAATGTTCATGCATGTGATAAAATCAGGGTGCTGAGCCTTGCCAACATGCTGGGTGAATCAATAAAGAGGATATCTTCGGGAGAATCGATAAGTTCTTTATTCAATTAGTAAAATTTAAGGAGTAGTAAAAATGGCTAAAAGCACATTAAAAGCAAAGAAAAGATCAACACTGGGCAAAAGAAGTACAAAAGCCCTCAGAAGGGAAGGAAATATTCCTGCTGTTATATATAGTAAAGGGAATGAAGCTGTCCCTCTTGAATTAAACCCAAAAGACATAAAAGCCGCGTTTGCAACTGATGCCGGAAGAAACACACTTATAGATATGGAAATTGAAGGCGAAGACAACAAAGAACACAAACTGTCAATTCTGCGGGATATGCAGATGGACTACCTGACAAACACCGCACTACACCTGGATTTTATTGAACTGGACATGAAAGAAAAGATTGAAGTAAAAGTCCCGATTGTATTTACCGGACGTGCACAGGGCGTTAAGGAAGGGGGAATACTCGAAGAATTGATCAGGGAAATCAGCGTAGAATGCGTTCCGGCTGATATACCCGACACTATTGAACATGATGTTACAGAACTCGGTCTTGAAGATGGTGTACAAATAAAGGACCTTGTCCTTCCCGACGGCGTTGAATCAATAGGTAACCCTGACGATACAGTTGCCATGGTACACGTACCTAGGGCAATGATTGTAGAAGAACCAACAGTTGCCGAGGGAGAAGAAGGTGAAGAAGGAGAAGAAGCTGTAGAGGGTGAAGCTTCAGCAGATGCAGGTGAAAAAGCCGAAGGCAGTGACGGTGAAGGTTAACAAATGGATTTCCTAATTGTCGGCCTTGGCAATCCTGGAAAAGAATATGAATTAACAAGGCATAACATTGGCTTTATAGTGCTGGACAGCCTTGCTGAAAAAGCAGGTATAGAGATATCAAAATCAGCACACAGGGGCATACTTGGAAAAGGCAGTTATCTGGATAATACGGTTTATCTGTTCAAACCTTTAACATTTATGAACAAAAGCGGTGAGGCATTAAAAGAAGTAAAGAATTTTTATAAGATACCGGCAGATCAGATAATAGTAGTTCACGATGAGCTGGATCTCCCGCTTGGAGATATAAGGTCCAAGTTTGGAGGAGGAACAGCTGGACATAATGGGCTAAAATCCATTGTAGAAAAAACAGGTGATAAAAATTTTCACAGAATTAGAATAGGTATTGGCAAACCTGAATATAAAACCCAGGTTGTTGACCATGTACTCTCAACATTCAGTGAAGAAGAATTTAAATCCCTGGACAAGATTATTAACATGGCAGTAGAGGATGTTGATTCAATAATATCCCAAAAATAAATCAAATTAAAAAAAATTATTTTAGTTCACAAGGAGGAACCTTGACATGAGTCAGGTCTTTGCAGGTCATATAGCGATAATCATAGGTGTAATAGTTTTAGCCTATGCTTTTCTGGTTTACCGGAGTTTAAAAAGCCTTCCGGAAGGAAACGACAAAATGCGTGATATTGCTTCGGCAATACAAGAAGGCGCAATGGTATTTCTCAAAAGAGAGTATCAGATAATTTTAATATTCGTTGCAATAGTATTTATTTTACTTGGAATATCTATCAACTTTGCAACCGCATTTGCCTACCTTGGCGGTGCTGCATGTTCCATTCTTGCCGGTTTCTTCGGCATGAAAGCAGCCACACATGCGAATGTAAGGACAGCACATGCTGCTGCTACTGAAGGTCAGGGAAAAGCACTTGAAGTCGCCTTTAAAGGCGGAAACGTTATGGGACTTTCCGTAGCGGGACTCGGACTTCTTGGTCTTGCCGTTGCTTTCTTCATTGGGATCACAAATGCTGAGATTCCCGGGGACGCAGATGTTCTGAAAACATTCCTTCTGGATTTTGGCGGAATCATCGGTGGATTCGCAATGGGTGCTAGTACAGTAGCCCTGTTTGCAAGAATCGGGGGCGGTATTTTTACAAAAGCCGCAGATGTTGGTGCTGACCTTGTTGGAAAGGTAGAAGCCGGCATACCGGAAGATGACCCAAGAAACCCTGCTACAATTGCCGACAACGTTGGGGACAACGTAGGTGACGTAGCCGGTATGGGCGCCGACCTTTTTGAGTCCTATGTAGGGGCCGTAATCGCTACTATAGTTATTGCTGCCAGTATGGGTGCAAACCAGGTCGCTCTAATGGCAATACCTGTAATATTAATCGCTACCGGAAGCGTTGCTTCACTTGTGGGCGCTAAAACAGTTGAATGGTATAAAAACCTTGAGCCGCATCTTGTTCTTAGAAAAGCAACCATGTTTGCCGGTGTATCATACGTAGTCCTGTCACTTGTTATTTTGCTTGTTACCGGACTTGTAGACGGAATTCCCGGTGGACAGATAATGGGTATATTCGGAGCATCCGTTCTCGGACTTGCCTGCGGAATACTAATCGGAAGGATTACAGAGTACTACACATCAGGTGCACCTGTTAAAAAGATCGCTGATGCATCTCAGACCGGTGTAGCAACAAACATTATTGAAGGTATGGCCGTTGGTATGGTAAGTACAACAGGCCCGGTTATTACAATCGCTGTTGCAATCGGTTTCTCCTATATGTTTGCAGGACTATACGGTATTGGTATTGCAGCAGTAAGTATGCTTGCAACTATCGGTATCACAATGTCAGTTGATGCATATGGGCCTGTAGCTGATAATGCAGGCGGTATTGCCGAAATGGCTGAGCTTGGACCTGAGGTCAGAACAATTACAGACAAACTCGATTCACTTGGAAATACAACAGCTGCTATTGGTAAAGGTTTTGCAATCGGATCAGCCGCTCTTTCAGCACTGGCACTTTTTGCAGCTTACACAAACGCAGTCGGACTTGATTCAATCAACATTACCCAGAGTAAAGTAGTATGCGGTTTGTTACTCGGCGGTACAATACCGTTTCTGATCGGCGCCCTGACAATGGGTGCTGTAGGAAGATCAGCTCAGAAAATGGTTGAAGAAGTAAGAAGGCAGTTCAGGGAAATTAAAGGCCTGCTTGATGGTGATGCTAAACCTGATTATGCAAAATGTGTTGCAATCAGTACTGACGCTTCAATCAGGGAAATGATTGTTCCGGGAGTAATAGCCGTAGTTGCACCTCTTCTAATCGGATTTATTCTTGGTGCAGAAGCTCTTGGCGGGTTCCTTGCCGGAGCTGTAGTATCCGGAGTTATGCTTGCACTTATGATGGCAAATGCCGGTGGTGCATGGGATAACGCTAAAAAATATATTGAAGAAGGCAATCTCGGAGGAAAAGGTTCCGAGGCTCATAAAGCAGCGGTGGTTGGTGATACAGTTGGTGACCCTTTTAAAGATACATCAGGGCCTGCAATGAACATTCTTATTAAACTGATGTCCATTGTTTCACTTGTAATTGCCCCGCTTCTTTTATAGTTGAAAATAAAAAACAGCGGGATAAGGTGTGAGGCCTTGTCCCGCTTTATTAAATTTTGTTTTAATATCAAATAGTTGTGTTAAAATACTAGTCCTTTATTTATCGATTTGTCACTCCGGGGCGAGCCCGGGGTCAAAAGACCAAGGCAGGAGGTAAAAATGGCGATACAGCCAAAGTTTTACGAAACACTATATTTAGTAAGGCCCGACATAAGTCCGGATGACCTTACAGTAATCCAGGAAAAGGTAACCAGTTCTATAAACTCGGGTAATGGTGAAATTACCAGGGACGAGAAATGGGCTGACAGAGACCTTGCATACCCCATCAATGATTATACCAGGGGAACTTATTACATAGTCGAATTCAAGGCATTACCAAATGTAATTGCCGGAATAGAAAAGCATCTGGCTTTTCATAATGTAGATGTATTAAGGTTTATGACAGTAAATGTTGAGGAACCATCGGCAAAAGCTGCTGAGGCTCCCGCAAGTGCACCTTCGGCTGCAAGTACAACTCCACCGAGTGCACCGCCTGCAGCACCAAGTACTACACCAAGTACACCACCTGCAGCAAGTACAAAACCGGAACCAGCTAAAGAAGCTCCGCCAGCAACTGCTGAGAAAAGTGCACCTGCGGCAACGGAAACTCCTGAGAGTACCCCGCCGGCTGCTGAAACCGCACCGGAAGCGGATACACTGCCTGATAGTACTTCGGAAGAAGAGACTTCCAGCGCTTCAGGGTTTACAGCTGCACCCCCTCTAAGCAGTTCGGAGGACAAGGAAAGCGGAGGAGAAAAATAAAATGGACAGATCAGGAAGAAAATATTTTGTAAAAAAAAGAAGGGCCCGTAATCTTGCAAAAGAAGGAAAAAAGATAGATTACAAAGATGTTGAACTAATGTCACAGTTTATAACTGACAGAAAAAAGATTCAGCCCCGCAGGAGCACAGGACTGAATTCAAAAGAGCAGGCCAAAGTTGCAATTGCGGTAAAAAGGGCACGTTTTATGGCACTGCTTCCATACACAGTATTGCATTAGTATTATAAAAAGAGGTAATTAATATGAAAGTACTATTACTGGACAATGTAGAAAATATAGGGAAGCGCGGTGACGTTAAAGAAGTAAAGAACGGGCTTGCAAGGAATTTCCTTTTACCCAAGAAACTTGCTTTAAGGGCCACTGACCATAATATCAAGGCCTGGGAAAGCAGGCTAAACTCACTTAAGCTGAAAGATGCCAAGATCGTTGAAGACGCACAGGCTATAGCTGACAAGTTAAATACAGTAGAAATTTCAATTGCTGTGAAAGCGGGTGAGGAAGATAAGCTTTTTGGTTCAGTCACTTCTCAGCATATATCTGATTCCCTTAAGGAACAGGGCTACGAAGTGGACAGAAAGACAATTTTACTGTCAGAACCTATAAAGACTCTTGGAAATTTCGATATACCTGTAAAGCTTCACCCTGAAGTAACAGCCAACATCAAACTAGATGTTGTTAAAGAAGAAGAATAATCTTAATGGACTGTTAAAACGCACCTTTTAGCAGTTCATTAACTGATCTTTCTTTATACCCTGAAGGAAGTTTAAAATTATCTTTCGGGATATCCTCCTTTTTTACATCCACAACTTCTTCAATATAAACAGTCTCGCCAAAGGAACGGTCTACCGTCTTGAGCGGAAAACCACCACTGGCAAAGAGGTTAATAAATGCATCTTCGTTAACCACGGTATCATCACCGAGCCTCTTGTTTACTTTTTTAAACTCCGTCATTAAATTGGACATTTTTTTTAGATCAAGTTCATCCTGAAGATTGAGATCGTTTGTAAGCCACAGCTCCTCATTTAACTTGTTGTTATGAAATACTTCGTATTTGCTGGCTTTATAACCGGATATTTCTTCTGACACTTCAGAATTTTTTATACTTATTACAATTTTGCCGATACTGTCCTTGCCGGATTCCTGCTCCCTTTCTTTAATCATCTTTTCAACCATCTCTCTCTGCTCGGGTGGCAGGCTTTCAATATGTTTCTGCCTCATTTCTTCAGCTTTCTTAGTATAGTCCTCTACTGCTTTTACAAAAGCATCGGGGTCTATAACGGTAAATGTCTGGTTATTGTGGTCAAGCACGATCATCTGGTCCCTGTCAAAGTCAAAAAGTGTGGACACATTATTGGTAGTATCCTTAAAGAGCATCTTGTTGTCCTGGATAAGCAGAAGCCCCTTATCTTTCTTGTCAGGTGTCTTTAACTCGTATCTCACCTGCTCCATAACTATCCCGGCATATAAAGGGCCGGTAAAGAGAATTAATGCCAGAAAAATCTGGAAAAGTATTAAAGAAAATTTATTCATTGGGTGTATGTTCCTTTTGGTATGATTTAAATAACAAGTATTTCTAAAAATTACTGGTTTACAAAATATTTTCCACCATTTTTTTAATTATTTGCAACTAAAGGGCTGATAATATTGACGTATAACTGCTGTGTGATAAAGTAAAGAGCTTTCAAAATTTCGGAGGAAAAACTACATGCCTGATTATAAGAAAACAGAATTTGCCCCAGTTGGAGAAAAAGAAGTAACACGCGCGATTGTCGAAGGATTCTCCAAGGAGTTTACCGAATATATAGACAGTGATGTAATTATAGTAGGCGCAGGGCCAAGCGGTCTTGTAGCTGCAAAAGATATAGCAAAGAAAAAATATAAAGTATTACTAGTGGAAAGAATGAACTACCTTGGCGGCGGATTCTGGATTGGCGGTTATTTAATGAACAAAGTTACCGTCAGGGCGCCGGGCCAGACTGTTCTTGATGAAATTGAAGTACCTTACGAAGAAGTATCAGAAGGCCTGTTTGTATCAGACGGCCCATATGCATGTTCCAAACTTATTGCTACTGCCTGTGAAGCCGGGGCAACAATAAGGAATATGACAATGTTTGATGATCTTGTAATCAGGGAAAACGGAAGGGTTGCGGGAATAGTTATAAACTGGACCCCGATTGCAAATATGCCTAAAGAGATTACATGCCTCGACCCTATCGCTATTGAATCCAAGCTCGTAATAGATGCCACTGGACATGACGCATACTGTGTTTCAAGGCTGTCTCAGCAGGGACTTTACAAGAAACTTCCGGGACACGGTTCAATGTGGGTGGAAAAATCTGAGGAAGCCCTCGTGGAATATACACAGGAAGTGCATCCGGGCCTTATCGCATGCGGAATGTCAGTAAATACCACTTTTGGCCTGCCGAGAATGGGGCCGACTTTTGGCGGAATGTTACTTTCCGGTAAAAGGGCTGCCGAAGTTGCCGTTAATATCCTTGATGAAATGGATTAGGCCTTAAGAATTTCACTGCAACTATCACAGACAACTTTATTATACTGCAGATTCAGGACCTCTTCCTGCCAGTGGGAGTTGTGAAGACAGCATTTATCACTGTCACAAAATGGTTCCCCGGTATACCTGTACCTCGCGAGCTGAAGTATATAGGAACATAAGATGTCTGTAAGTTTCGGGCTGTCATACTCCACGAATCTTTCTTTAAATACCTCGTCAAGTTCTGATATATCCATACCCTCAGACATGTATTTTGCTTTAGCAAAATAGTATTCCCTCGGCCTTGCCGGTGCTTCAACTACACCGGATGTTGAAAGAAGGCACGGTTCCCCGGCAAGCAGTACCCTTGCGTGGTATCTCCTTTTCCCAAAAGTACCGAACAGTTTCCCGGTAAGTACAATGTGAAGGCTGTCGTCTCTTAATTCACCGGGATACTTTAGAGATAAAATCGAAGTCAGTTTTCTCTGAAGCCAGAGACCGTCAAAGAAGTTCTCTCTGACTTCTCCCGGATTATTTCCAGGAATAGTCAATGTCTCTTCACTATGTCTTTTATCAAGGGGGATTTCTATATCTTTAATTTTTATTGTTTCGAGGTAATTTGAAAAATCTGTGTCCCCGGGATCATAAAGGTTTTCCCTGATTTTTGTATTAATATTAAAACTATTTAAGAATTTAGATATCTGGCTGATATCAAGAGATTTTGAGGGCTCGTCCTGATAAATGAATATATTTATCATTGGATAATTATTTCTTACGCAGCAATTTCTGCAATCAGATCCACTTCTACCGGGGCATTTATCGGAAGCCTGTACACACCTACCGCGGCCCTTGCATGAAGGCCCTTTTCCCCAAAAACATCAAAGTAAAGATCAGATGCACCGTTCAGCACATCTGCCTGTTTGTAAAAATCATCGGCACTTGCAACATAACCCGTGACTTTTAGTATTTTATTTATTTGGTTTAAATTGCCGCTTTCTTTCAACAGTACGGCAATGGAATTAACTGCACATATTCTCGCAGCTTCAGCAGCATCTTCGAGGGTTATATCCTTTCCAACCACCCCCTTATACAAAAGCTCGCCGGATTTAAGGGGGAGCTGTCCGGAAACATAAATATAGTTGCCCGAGACAACTGCCGGCCGGTACGATCCAAGCGGTGTTGATACTTCCGGAAGCACGATGTTTAGTTTTTCAAGATTTTCCTCGATATTCAATTATTCACCTCTAACTGTATTTTAGGCCTACGTATATTGTCTGGTTTGCCCTGTTTATCAGAAGCAATACCGATGTACCCTTGGCAATATTGGAAAATTCATTTTCAATATCCGCAACATTTCTGATCTTTTTCCTGTTGGCTTCAAGTATTATATCACCTGCTTTTATTCCCGCCTGCTGCGCAGCACTTCCGTTAAGCACTTTAACCACAATTACGCCGTTATTGTCTTTCAGCTTATAACTTCTCTGTATCTGCGGTGTTATCTCATCAACAATCAGGCCAATTGCGGTATCTGTCTTGTTGGTTGATTTTTTACCCGTTTTCACAGGCTGCTGATCCGGGAATTCACTCAGTTTTATACCGAAGTTCCTGGTTTTTGAATCTCTAATAATTTTAAAATCTGCTTTGGTACCCGGAGCTAGGTTTGCGACATATTTGGGCAGGTCGTCTTCATCCATTATCTGCATGTTGTTAACAGCAACAATTACATCACCCCTTTTTAATCCGCCTTTTTCAGCCGGACTGCTGGGTGCAATATCCGATATTAGTGCACCGTTATCATTAGGGAGATTAAGGCTTTGTTCTATCTCTGGTGTTATCTGCTGAACATGGACACCAAGCCATCCCCTTACCACTTTACCGCTGGCCTGAAGCTGGGTAACAATACGGTTGGCCATATTTATGGGTATGGCAAACCCAATGCCCTGCCCGCCTGCGATAATAGCGGTGTTTACGCCAACAACTTCGCCCTTAAAATTAAATAGGGGACCGCCGCTGTTTCCGGGATTGATTGCCGCATCAGTCTGAATAAAATCGTCATAAGCACCAAGGCCGAGTGACCTTCCCTTTGCACTTACAATCCCCGCGGTAACTGTGTTTCCAAGTCCAAAAGGATTCCCAATCGCTACGACCCAGTCACCTATATCAAGTGCTGCGGAATTTCCTATCTTTACGGGAACAAGCCTGGATTTGGGTTTTATTTTTAAAAGTGCGAGGTCGGTTTTGGGGTCTGTACCGATAAGCTCTGCTGAATATTCGTCTTCATTCTCAAGTATTACTTTTATTTCATCGGCTTTCCTCACAACATGGTTATTTGTGATTATATACCCGTCCTTACTAATAATAAATCCTGACCCGAGGCCTCTTCTGCGAAACTCCCTTTGCTGAAGGTCGTCGCCAAAAAACCTGTCGAAGAACTGGTCAAAAGGGTCATTGGAATTGCCGCCGGGGTTATTAAAGCCGAACCCCCTGCTTTTAGTTACACTTGTTGTACTTATATTCACAACTGAGGGGCTAAGGCTTTTAACCAGGCGTGAAAGGTACTTGGGGTCATTGACCTGGGAATAACTACTGGTACTGTTAAGTAAAAAAATCGAAAATAGTATAAAAACCGTAATTACTGAGCGGAATTTTAGACTTTGCACTTAAGAAGCTCCTTGTTTTTTTTAGTTTACATCAAAAAGGATTATTTAGGTTTTTTAATCCGTTAAAATAAAAATATTAACCACTAAATTATTTAACATCCTGGTCTTAAAAATGTTTCAGATCGGGTCTTTTAACATGCTGTCCCAGTATTTATAAACAAGGTCGTTTGAATAAACTTTAAGGAAATAGTCCCTAGCTGTAGAAAGAATACTGCTGTTTGAGTATACAAGCTTACCCATCATACGCGACTGGTTCTGGACTTTCTTGACCCTGGGTTTTCTCCTCTTTTCATACTGTTTCAGTGCATATTCCACATACTTGGAATCTGTCCTGCAAAGCTCTTCAGCTATTACGGCAGCCGATTCCATCGCCATTGATACACCCGCTCCGGCATTTGGGAGTATTGGATGTGCCGAATCCCCTACGAGTACCACCCTGCCCTTTGACCATTCCTCTATCTGCATATCGTTATATGTATCGTAATATATTTCGTTTGGGTCATTTAACTGGTCCAGCATATCCGGCACCACGCCACGAAACTCTCTAAAACAGTCTTTAATCCTGTCTATTCTTCCGTCAACCGGGTCAACACTCTTTTCAGGCATTTTAACGCTTGTAAATACCGAGAGCCTGCCCTTTGTCGGCCAGACCCCTATAAATTTGCCTTTACCCCAGTACTCCACGATTCCATCGGGTTTAGAAAGGTCAGGATCAATCCAGAATCCCCAACCCGACATGCCGCTATAAGTAAGGGGTATATGGCCGAATATCTGTTCTCTTGTCTTAGACCTTACACCGTCACATCCGACAACAAGGTCAAACTGCTCTGTTGTACCGTCGCTAAAATGTACTTCGGCAGTATCGGGGCCCTGGTCGATTTTTTCGACCGTTGTATTCATATTAATAAATTCAGGGTTTACGGCATCAATCAGGGTATCTATAAGTTCGGGCCGGTAAATACTTATAATCGGGCCGTATTTTTCAGCTACCGAGTCGATTGAATAAGTCTTTATTACCTCACCCTTATAATTTGATATGTAATAGTTTGTGAACTGGCAGCCTTCCTGAAGTAGTTTCTCATATACCCCCAGCCCTTTTAGTACCCTGCTCCCTGATGGCCAGATTACAATCACATAACCTACCTTTCCAAATGCAGGTGCACGTTCAACGAGCCTCGGGGTAAAACCTCTTCTCTCAAGTAGCCCTGCAAGAGTTAGTCCCGCTACCCCGCCGCCGATAATCAGTATCTTCATATCAGGGCCGTATCTTATATTTTGTGCTTTACTGTTATTTACCATACCTATACTCCGAAAAAAGAATTATATCATATATTATGAAAATAATTACGGTTTGGTACTTGTAAATAGACGAAAAAATTATATTTAGATGTTTTTATCTCGGCAAAAAATCGTGGTAACCATTTTTGCCTAGTGGATTTATACCATTATTCAATTTTGGAAAGATCTGTTCTTCAAAATTATCCATAAGTTCTGAAACAATACTTTCACGAAGGTCCTTTGAAATTGATACAATTTCAATTTCAGATTTTCCATACCTTGTAGTTATCTCATGTACGGGGAATTTTATACAGGGGTTCTCATTTTCATCGAGATACACTTCAATACCTTTTACCAGTACATTGCCTACGAGAACATCTATGAATGCGGGCTGGCTAATTCCTGTCCCTTCTCTCAGGTCCCTTATTTCAAAAATTTTATTGTCTTTCATCTCTCTTTCCTCCGTTAATATGTTGTTTTTGTTAAATATTCACAAAATTTTTACGGTATTTCGTCTTTTAAGACAACTTCATCTGTAATGGAAACTTTATGGTTATTACCAAAATGGAAACTCAGTTTATTGTGGTCGTACTTTATGTAGTTGACCCTGTTAAGATTGACAATAAACAACGAGTCACCATTTTTGACCTGCTGCCATTTGTTCCCTTCGGCATTGTCGTCTTCGAGGCTGAATATTATTCTCTTAAATATCTGGTTTACCGGGTTGCTGATAGAAATCTCCCTAAATTTCCAACTTAAGTAAGATCACACAATATTGTTTCGATGTTTCGCTATTTAATTATATATTATTTTATAATAGATGGCAACAATTCTCCTTTTATTAATATGAATTTATTTGAATTAATTTCTCATGTAAAATCATATCCCATGGCTGAAATACTTGAACTAACAGAGCTTGGAAATCCTATACTTCGCGAAGTTGCAAAAGAAGTAAGCGATGTTGCGGATGATGAGATACAGAAACTTATAGACGATATGTTGGTTACTGTCACTGATGCAAACGGCGTGGGCCTTGCAGCACCGCAGGTAGACAGTTCATTAAGAATATTTGTGATGGCATCATATCCTAACCCGCGTTACCCGGATGCCCCCGAGATAGTCCCCTACGAAGTAATAAACCCCGAAATAATCTCGGTATCGGATGAAATGGAAGAAGACTGGGAAGGCTGCCTCAGTATCCCTGGTATAAGGGGGATAGTACCAAGGCATAAAGAGATCGAAGTAAAATATATGGACAGGTTCGGACGTGAGAAGAAAGAAGTACTAAACGACTTTCTCGCAAGGGTTTTCCAGCACGAATTCGACCACCTTGAGGGGATTGTCTTCCTTGACCGCCTTGAAAGCAGCATGGACATTATTACCGATAAGGAATATATGAAACTGTTTAAAGAGGATTCAGATGAATAGAATCCAGGTCCTTTTATTACCATTGGTATTTTTACTTTTTTCGGCAGTTTCTTGTGTTAAAAACAGTTTTCCAAATGGTCAGTGGATCGACCTTACACATGATTTTACGAATGAAACTATTTACTGGCCTACCGCCGAAGGATTTAAATTAACTACAGTCTTTAAAGGGCCTACAGAAAAAGGTTATTTCTACTTTTCCAATAACTACATGGCATCTGAGCACGGAGGTACGCACATTGACGCCCCGAACCATTTTGCCAATGAAAGAAAAACTGTCGATGAAATACCGCTCAACCGGCTTACCGGGGAAGCTGTAGTAATAAACGTATCAGACAAGGCGTTAAAAAACCCAGACTACCAGGTCAGCATTGATGATTTCCTGACCTGGGAAGCAGCGCACGGCAAAATAAAAGACGGATCAATAGTGCTCCTGAATACGGGCTATTCGCAGTTCTGGCCGGACAGGGAAGAATATATGGGCACGGCAGAAAGGGGTGCTGACGCGGTGGTAAAACTCCATTTCCCTGGACTTGGCCCTGATGCAGCAGAATGGATTGTAGAAAACAGGAATATCAATGCCATTGGCCTTGATACGCCGAGCATTGATTACGGGCAGTCCCAGTACTTTAAAAGCCACCGGATTTTATTCGAACAAAACATCCCCGCATTCGAAAATGTCGCAAATCTCAATAAACTCCCCCCAAAAGGTGCATATGTAATTGCCCTTCCCATGAAAATAAAAGACGGCAGTGGGGCACCTCTCAGGATTGTTGCCATAATTCCTAACAATTAGTGATGTCTTTAATATTTTGAGAATACGCATTAATTAGCTAAAATTATCACTCAATTCAATAAAAGGACAACTAAATGAGCAAATACCCACCCGGACTTGATGCAGCAATTGACCACAAATTTTTTGATGCAGTTTACCAGAGGCGTTCAAGGCGTTTTGGACTCGGCATGGAAATTGAGAAAGGACCTCTTCAGTACAAATCGAAGCACGACCCGGTCCCGCTTTCTGAGCTTGAAGAAGCATTACTTGTATGGAACGGTCTGGGTATAAAAAACATTAACCTCTCGGATTTTCCGCCCCATGTAGGGCTTGACCTTGAAATGCAGTTTACGAGTAAAACAATCCCGGCCCTAGGAGACGTACACAGGACTGAACTCTTTTATACAAATGATGAAGGGCTTTACATGGTCAAGATGCACGACCAGGTGGCTGAAGAGTTCCAGGGCCTTGAAAAAATGACCCGGACCCAGCGAGTGGACGCAATCCTCGAGATGTTTAGAAAATCCAGGATCAAACTGCAGGACGGCCGGGCTGATTTACCCTCACAGCCCCCCGGGATTGCGGCACATAACCTCTGGAACGTAAACAAACCCGGTACAACTCTTTTTATGCCCGTTACTGACCTTTCGGCCTGTATTATTAACCTTTATTTTTTCTATATGCGCGCTGACCACAGGTTTAACTTTGTTGACGAACTTCATAACCTCAGACATCCAGGCACTTCGGAGTGGGTAAAAAGCGGTTTTATTGATGAAGGCAAAAGAATGCCTCTTGTTGAAGCAGAGCTGCGGTTTGCCAACGGTTATATTGCAGAGCAGGCATTTATGGGCCAGAACATGGTACTTACCCTCCAGACACTCGGTCTTGGCGGATGGCTGTTTAGCGGGTTTGCAAGCATGTTTATGCTCGGGGGCACGCCGTTTAACAAGGGACTTGGGTTCAGGTTTATTACACCTGAAACTAAAGGGGACACCGGAAATCCTAATCCGGTTGCGGTAGGAAGAGATGATCTATTTCATTCATTCTGCCCGCCTTATTACAAAGATATGGGCGAAGCAGTGGAAGCATTTAATGATATGAAGTGGAGTAACTGGTCCAACCACCCGATGCCTTATAAAAACCCCGAGGCAGTTACCCAGGACATTGAACGGCCAAGTAAGGAAGAGATACAGGTCGTAAAAGACATCTGCAACTACGTCTATGACACATACGGAAGGTTCCCTGCTTTTTCAGACCCGATGTTCCTTCGCTTTATGGTACAGGCGCATCATCTTGACCTGGATTTTTATGATAAGTACTACCCGCCAGGAGCTTACACTGAAGCACACAAAAACCATTTCAAACTCTGGCACCCGGACCTTAAAGACCCGTTTGGGGATAAATAATAATTCTAAATAGTGGTCAATAAAACAGTTGAAGCAGTAAATATTTCTATGTTATATTTGAAGTAGGAATGTTTTGAGGGGAGATAAAATGAAAAAACTTCATCTGTTGTTATTTTTTTCATTATTTACTGTCTGGATAAGCTGCGACGGGGATGACAAAAATGGTTCTGGATGCAAGGATGTAAAGTCTATCACACTGCAGCCGGATGAATTTAGCAGCAGGGAATTTAATGAGAATGATGGCGCAGTTTATTCATGCTTTCCTCAGACCTGTTTTCACACAGCAGGCCGTGCCTGCCCCCAGGAAGTAAACACCGATGTAAAGCTCCAGGTAGGTCACCGTCACAATTACGACAACGGTACTGAACCGTGTAACTGCTGGCATTATGTTGATTGTGTTTACAGGGGCGGAGTATCATTTAACCTCGAACAGCTTAACGGAAAAAACATAGTGGGTGCCATTCTTAAATGGGATGAAAAAGGTAAATGTGCAACAAGGCTTTTCACTCCATCTGCACCCTGGTCACAGTTCGACCTTGTAGCATCCGAGGAAATTATTACAAACTGGGACGAAAATACACCTACAGGTGCCGGAGAAATAGAAGTAGGCCCTGATGTTAGGAAATGGGTCGACGGTACAATGCCTAACCGCGGTTTTTTATTCGTTGGTGACCATCATGACTTTCCGCATAAAAAATGGATAGAACAAGGTTCAAGAATAGGACCACCTGCTTTTCTTAAATGTATTTCAGCTGTAGGGGGCCTTAGCCTTGAAGTTTTATACACAGATTAAATAATAGAAATCGAATATATAATATTATATATTCGATTTGGTGAAAGTGAGATGTCAGATTTTATTTATGACAGTAAAGGAAACGGCGTTGCATTTATCGAAGGTGAATTTATCCACTCACTCTCGGGACAGCCCATTGGGCAGGTAAGGGGGACTCACATTTATAAAATTTCCGGTGAATATATCGGCGAACTTCATAACGGCATGGTAGTCGATATGAACCTGGGCACTCTTGAAAGCATCGGCCACAGCATTGATCCCGGATACCCGGTTTACAGGGGCATACCGGAGAACAGGGGAGCAGTCGAACCTGAATTCACGGAGGTATTTCACCTCCTTTCCGAAAGGATCAACTACATAGACAATACGTTAAACAATTTTGGCTACTTAATTATTTAGAACCAAGAAGGGATTTAAAAGGGGCCTTTATGAGGTAAAGAATCACACTCGGGTTTAAAAATATTTTTCCAAACTGAAGAACATCAGAAGGGCTCATATATATCTTGGAATCCCAGACACCCATCTGTCCTTTAATTACTATCATATCTTCTTCAACAGTGGATTCATTAACAGTTATATCAAAATCTCCTGCAGGACTTACTACTTTCATAATTACACCCCTGAAAATGTTTAATAAGGATAAGTTTAAATAAAAGGCAGGGAAATGAAAGTTAATGATTAATAAGCTTATAAAGATCAAGTGCCTTTTTCATCGTATCGACAGGCGCGGTAAGACCTGTCCAGATTTCAAAAGCCTCGACGCCCTGGTAAAGAAGCATACTGTGGCCCGAATGGGCCTTTAGCCCAAGCTTCTTTGCGTCTTTAACAAGCGGTGTATCAGTAGGGTCATAAACAAGGTCATAAATACCCGCGTGTTTCGGGAGCAGGTAAAGAGGCAGGTCAAGTGAGTTTTCTCTTTTCATCCCCGCAGAAGAAGAGTTGATAACAATATCACTGCCTACAATGTTCTGCTTTATTCTTTCTTCATCACTCAGCATTACTGCCTTGAATTCTACTTTTGGGAAATGGTCGCTAAACTCCTTTGCAAGGTCTTCCGCCTTGGAAAGAGTACGGTTCGCGATTACAACTTCGGAGACATAATTTCTTCCAAGCCCCACAATCACTGCTCTTGCTGCTCCGCCGGCACCCACCATGAAGACTTTAGTTCCTTCCGGTGTAAAATCCAGGTCGGCTTTTAATGCCCTCAGAAACCCTCCGACATCTGTATTAAATCCTATTAACCGCCCGTCTACATTACTTACGGTATTTACTGCTCCAACAAGCATGGCATCGGAAGATATTTCATCGAGGTATGCCATTATTCTCTGTTTATGCGGGATTGTAACATTTACTCCCGATATCCCGAGTGATCTCACGGCACTTACCGCTTCGCCTATGTTTGAAGGCAGAATATCAAAGGCCACGTAAACACAGTCAAGGTCAAGTTCGCTGAACCCGTTATTGTGCATAACTGGAGACAGGCTGTGCTCCACCGGATGGCCGAAAATCCCGTATAAACTTGTAGTCGATTTAACTTCCATATTTAATACCTGTATAACAATAAGTTCTTTATTTTATATTTGTTAAAATATTTTTAACTTCCTCAACATCAACCCTGATCCGGGATATTAATGCATCAACGCTTTCGAATTTCTTTTCGTCCCTTAACCTTTGAAAGAACTCTACCATGATCTCCTCACCGTAAACTGTTTCGGAAAAATCAAATAGATGTGTTTCAATTAAAAGCCTGTTTTTACCGAACGTGGGCCTGAAACCGATATTGGTAATACTCTTGTACCTTGAACCTTTAAGTGTGGATACCGTTGCATATACTCCCGG
>CAJHZB010000044.1_pt1 | contig 24578 bp, 25 predicted proteins | sample 9198931 | NCBI WGS metagenome assembly CAJHZB01 (sample SAMEA7708346, study PRJEB35096) | sediment metagenome | biome: marine neritic benthic zone biome [ENVO:01000025]; feature: sediment [ENVO:00002007]; material: shallow marine sediment [ENVO:03000034] sea grass bed [ENVO_01000059] ... | reverse complement strand
GACAACGCAACTAAAAAATATACCGGGTTATGGGTCGACAATATGAGTACCGGGATGCTGAAAAGCTGGGGTTACTACTATCCTTCATCCAAGAGATTTGTGGAATGGGGAAAGTTTTTTGACCCCATTTTGGGAAAACAGGCTTTCAGGGCTGTTACCAATATCAAGAAAGACAACACTTTTACTTACGAGATGTTTATAACTGGAGAAGACGGTAAAGAGTTCCAGATGATGAAAATTAAGTACACCAGGAAAAAATAGATTTATTAATCACGAAACTAAAAAGCCCGGCTTGGCCGGGCTTTTTTAATTTAATTGGGAAACTGTGATGACATCTTTGAACAGCTTACTGCGCCGCTTTCTTTTCTGCACTGGTAAGTATCACCGAGACAAAGGCCCGTCCAGGTCATATCCCCGTTTGGAAGCTCCTGATGTTCTACAATCTCAATCCGTGTGGGGTTACATGGAATCTGTGAGGCTGATTCCTCCTGGAGTACTGAAATAATCTTAGGATTTGTGCAGCTTAAAATAAACAGGCTGCAAATTACTGCTGTAGCCAAAATTTTCATTTTGCCCCCTTTAGTTCTTTTTTAATGGTTTTTTTATTCTATAAAGTATATTTTAACAAGCTTTTTCCAAATTCCATATACATAAGGACCATTATTTGTTAGTAGAACAAAATATAAGGCTTGGAATTATATACGGCCTTACCTCCGCATTTATCTTTGCATTAATGAGCCAGCTCGTAAAAATCCTGGGTCCTGATGTACCGATATCGATGCTGCTGTTCTTTAGATTTCTTATAAGCCTTATTGCGTTGATTCCGTTTCTGATCATGGATAAGAGCTTTAAATTTAAACTTATACCTCCCTATCCCAGGATGTACCTTATCAGGATACTGTGCCCTATGATTGCCCTCGGGATAATTTTTTATTCAATTAACAGGTTTGAAATTGTAAACGTACTTCTGCTCCAGAACTCTGCACCGTTATTCGTCCCTATCCTTGCATGGCTAATTACGGGTGTGAATACCCCCCACAGGGTAAAGCTCGGCCTGGTTATCGGCTTTTTAGGTGTTGCGATTATCTTAAATCCAACAACTGATATCTTTAATGACCTGTATTCAATGCTCCCGCTGTTTGCAGGATTTTTGATAGCACTTGCAATACTATATGTGAGGTTAATTGGAAAGGTAAATACACCTAACCAGATGTTTTTTTACTACTTTTATATTACTACTGTTATAAGCGGTATTGTTGCACTGTTTGAATGGAAAACACCTGACAGTCTTGAGCAGTGGCTCCTGATTCTCGCCATAGGTGTTAGCGGGCTTTTTTACCAGGTGCTTGCAACTTACTCATACCTTAAGGCCCCGGTAAGGCTTATGTCTCCGCTTGTATTTATGCAGACGGTTTTCGGGGGATTTCTGGACTGGATTATCTGGAACAATATACCGGGCATTTCAACCTTTGTTGGTGCAATCCTTGTAATTACAGGGGGTGTATTGACTGTGTATTTCGGCATGCACCTTGTTAATAAACAGAATTAATTCAAATCCTTGTCCTGATAGTATTTTGTACCTTTGCCTGTAAGTTCCAGTGCCAGGCCGTCTTCTGTCATCTGGTAAAGCCAGATGCCTGGTTTAACGGAAATTGCACCCTGGAAGGAACTACCCTCATCATCAAGTTTTGCGGCAGCCGTACCCTGGCCCCCAAGTTCCCAGCCTGAATTAATAAAATGATTAAAGTCTGAAATATTTTCAAATACCCAGACCTGGCGGAATTTTTTGACTCCAAACCCAAGGCCCGCCTGAAGTTCGACCATTTTCATATAGGTATTTTTTTTTTTTTTTTTATTTACAGCTACACCGCTGCCTTTTCCTCCTCCCGCAAGAAATATCTTCATCCCAAAATTGCTGAACACAGCGTAACCTTTTGCATTCTGGACATGTTTACGTGCACCGGGTTCTCTTTTATAAAGCTCGTTTAATGTTTCAGTTTTCATTGCCTGTATTTCGGCTCTTTCTTCTCCGGCATCTTTAGAATATGCTGGCAATACTGCAATAATAAATAGTAAAACAATAATTATGCATTTATTCAGGTAACTGTTCTTCATACTGCCCTCCGCTTAATATAATCATATAAGTATATACTATCTCATATTCTTCTTTGTTGGAACCATAAAATAGGCAACTACAGAACTTATAAAACAAAGTCCCGCTGAAATATAAAGAATCATATTGAACCCATGCAGGAATGAGTTGTTAATTACGTATCTTAAATGCTTACCCATCTCAACATCAATTGTATGGGGCAATTCAGCAGCAGCAAGCCTTATCCTCTGGTCACTTAGAATCTCCCTTACATAGTCCTGGAAGCTCATGGCTTCAATATGGAGATCAAGCCTGGAATTAAAAAATGTAAAAACAAGGATACCAAAGACCGCAATTGAGACAAGTGCAGCAGTCCTTGTTACCGCATTATTTACTCCTGATGCAACGCCGACATTATTCTCCGAGACCGCGGTCATTACAGAAGTAGACAGGGGAGCAACGCAAAGTGCTTTACCGAGGCCGAGCACAACAATTGCCGGGAAAAAATTACTCCAGTATTCCCCGTCATGCCCCGCCAGACTGAACAGCAGGTACCCGCCTCCCGAAATCAGCGAACCGGCAATAAGCGGAATCCTTGCCCCGTATTTATCAACCAGTATTCCCATCGGCCTTGAAAGAAAAAACATCAGCAGGATAAAAGGCAGGAAAGCAACGCCGGCTTTTGTGGCCGAATACTTGTGGACCTGTATAAAATCAAAGGGGATAAAGAACAGCGCACCTCCGAGGGCAGAATATATCAGAAATGTAATAATATTTGCTCCGGCAAACTGCCTTGATTTAAAAAGCGAAAGAGGCATCATCGGGTTATCAATGGTCTTTTCGATATAAATAAAAAGGGAAAAGAAAACAATGCCAATAGCCAGTGAAACAATAACTACATAGTTATAAAAACCGTATATTGATGATTCAATCAGGCCGAATACAAGCCCTCCAAGTCCGAGGGTTATTGCAGCAGCACCGTAATAATCCAGTGCCGGGTAGTTTTCGTCCCTGCTCTCCGGGACCCTGAAAAGCAATACAGCAATTACAATAATGGCTATTGGTATATTTATAAAGAATATCCATCTCCACGAATGGTTCTCAATCAGCCAGCCGCCAAGTACCGGGCCGAGAGCAGCAGTAATTGTTGCAAAACCCGCCCAGGTCCCAATTGCTTTGCCCCGTTCTTCAACGCTAAAAAAGGAGCTGATTATCGAAAGGCTGCCGGGTACAAGCAAAGCCGCTCCAATACCCTGTATGGCCCTGGCTATTATCAGCTGGTTAACGTTTTGAGAAAAACCGCAGAAAGCAGAAGCAATTGCAAATAACACGATCCCGATCTTATATATAAATTTTCTGCCAAACTTATCTCCGAGTGATCCGCCCACAAGTATCAGGGCTGCAAGAAAAAGTGCGTATGATTCGACGACCCACTGCACATCAACCACAGTAGCATTTAACTCGGATTGGAGTACGGGAAGGGCCACATTGACGGCTGTCCCGTCAATAAATGCCATACCTGAGCCAAGAATTGTAACAAAAAGGACCCATAATGATGTCCTTTTGGAACACCCCTGATAGTCTGATTTACCCTGTATAACACCGGCATTACCCGGACATTTGAACATACTTCCCATTTTTATTTACCAGATTTTAATTCAGAGATAATGAGTTGGATAAAAAAAGAATATGTACATATACTGAAAGTACATAAATAATTCTTATGAAATTTATTACTAGAAGCTAATTACTATTGGAGAAAAAACAAGCAATGATTTAATTTACTGGGAGCTTAATACAAAGTAGTTTCCAATACCAACAATGATGCTTAAAGCTATTATAACCCACCATATACCAGGTATTTGGCCTACACTCTCTATTTTTTCGACACCCCATTTTTCTTTCATTGCCTTTGGGTCAATTGGAAAAGCCAGAAACCCTATACCCATAATCATAAAGGCTGGAAAAAGCATACTGGCATTAATATATATATAACCCTGGGAGACACCCCTTACCCAGAACCAAAGCGTAAGGGAAAGACCCAGGATAAACAATATCAATCCTAATATCCTTTGCATTGTTAATGATCTAACTTTTATTTCTGCCATATTATTTATCATAGACAATATAAAATTATTAAATTTATACTGTTTTATCGTGCAATTCTGGTGCCAAAATAGGCTAAAACACCCGGATTAAAAGATTTTTATAATTAATAAAGCAAGAAGTGCCAGTAAGAATGACCATAAAAAAATAGCAAATTTAGTTGATCTACGTGCCTTATTTGCCTCCCACCAGTTTAGAGGCTGAACTCCCTGGAACAGAAAAGTGGCAACGGCCGATAAATTTATACAAATTACATTTACCACAAGGAGCAATAGTGTACCAATGGCAGGACTGATCTGGCCCGAACCTATAAGCATTCCAAAAGTAACTGTCGGCGGAAGTAATGCAACAGCAACCATTACACCAATTATTGCACTAGGCAGTCCCATTGTAAATGAAAGGGCCCCGGCGCTTCCAGATGCAAGTGCAATAACAATATCACCAAGCCCCACTTTTGTTCGTGATTCGAGTTCGGGGATTGTGGGGTCGATGTGGCTAAACATCCCGATAAGTATTGAAATCCCGAGAGAAACTGAAACTCCCACAAGCATGGATAAGATCGACCTTCTGAACAGGTCACTGTCTCCAAGTGTGGTGGAAAAGGCCCAGGCAACATTCGGGCCAATCAGCGGTGCAATAACCATTGCCCCGATAATAACTGCAACATTATTTTTTAATATTCCGATTGAAGCAACCAGAGTTGAAAGGACGACAAGGAATACAAAAAACCCGGTAATATCAGCATTCGAGGAAATATCGTTATACAGTTCCTCACGGCTTAGGCCTTTGCCTATCCTGAACTCCCGTTTTTTTTCTTTGGGTTCTTCGTCTGATTTGGTTTTTTTTGGCTCAATTCTCGGAAGCGTTGCTTCAACGGCAAGCAAAACTATCCTGAAGCCCTTAACTGAGGAGAATCTTTTTTCGAGATAGTCAAGAATCTCTCCCGTATCCCCCGAGTCTGCCATTATCCTTAGCTGGCTCCTGGTCTCGGTATTATTGTCTTCCCATATTGCAAGTACGGAAAACTCTGCAAGCTGTTCCTTTAGTTTTGAAATATCCTGCGTGGCAGGAAGGTAGAGTTCTATAAGTCTAAGGGCCATAGATGTTTCCTAACTCTCAATTACCAGAGTATCAAAAATTTTATCATGCCATGCCTGTCGATTGTAATCAAATGCTGCCCATATATAACCAATACCAAGAATTAATCCGCTCAGCCAGTAACCAAAAGTACCCCTAAGCCCTGCACGCAGAAAACCCGGGCCAGTACCATCAGTTCTAACAACCTTTATATTAAAGATTCTCATACCTGCTGTCGAACCATAAAATGACCAGAGAAATCCAAAATACAGAAACTCAAGTAAAACAAGGGTTACAGCCAGTACCTGTGCCGCGGTTTCTGATACAACGGACAGGCGATCATTTGAGAGGGAAAGGTCCACGTCTGCAATTACTATTACAATAAAAGATATAACTGAGGATAAAATGGACAGTGCAAATCCATCAATTATAAATGCAATCAGGCGTGCAAAAAGTCCTGCTTTTCTCATTATTTAATAATCGTGCACTCTTCGTAAACTTCTTTTTCTGATAGTTCAAGTATTGAACTATCACCTTTCGTCCAGAAAGTATGGGTGCCGTCTGAGAATTTAGACCCGGAAGCAGAAGGGGTTATATCCAAAACATACAGGTCTCCGCCCGTTTTAACTATTACCTGGTCCATTCCCTGGTCTTTATGTGTTTCGGCAATAAATTCAAAACCGCCTTCACACCTGTATTTTGTTTTAACAGTACCATCTGAAAACCGCTTATGTGCACAGCCGGCGGCCAGTAAAATTAGTGCAAACATAAAACACGGAACAGCAATTTTAATAGTTCTCAATTACGTATCTCCTTAATTTTGGTTTTATTAATAATACATGTTAAATAAAAAACGGGCACTATGGGCAATATCAGTTATTACAGCTGTTCGAACTGTTTCCCGCCGCTTTTTATTAACACATCGACAACAATTTCATTGTCTGCATTTAATGCATCATCCAGTGGGGTCATAGAAGGAGGCTGGCCCCCGTATTTTGCTGCCGCGTTAACATCAGAGCCCGAAGCAATGAGAAGTTCTGCTGTTTTTTTATATGATTCCTTGTTTTCCTTTCCCTTGGAAGACCCTCCCTGTGAAACTAAATGAAGTGGTGTGCAGTTACTCCACTTATCTCCTCCCAGGTCTGCTCCATGTTCATTTTATTTAAAACTATATGTAAGATTCAACAATCTTATCTATCTGCAGGTAATCAATCTCCGGTTTAATAAACACATCCTGGTCAGCAAGGTGTTCAAGCTCAAAGGTATTGCCGTTAGCATGAATTTTATACTTTTCCCTGCAAACGTTACACGCAACTAAATCCCCGTCTTTTTTATTTAAATTGATTGCAATCACCGGGCCGCACTGTTTACATTCTGCCATTGGCCTGAAATGGCTGCTCTGCCCTATAATTGGATCGGTTTCCCCTTTTTCCACCGCATCAATAAGGACATTAATCAACTTATCATCAAATCTTTTTTCTCTCTGGCCGTTTAACAGGAAAATTGCTTTCTCACTGGGCATCATCTCTTTGTATGGCCTTACACTGGTAATAGCATCAAAGGTGTCTGCAATAGAAACAACCCTTGTTATTAAATCAATTCTGTCCCCGTCAAGGCCGTCAGGATAGCCTTTTCCGTCTATTCTTTCATGATGATGCAAAACCGCATTTTTTATAAGGTCCGCAAGCGGATGGGCCCTTATAATTTCACCGCCAACGGTTGTATGGGTCTTTATAAGTTCAAACTCTTCTTTAGACAAAGAGGTCGTTTTATTGAGTACGGTATCGGGGATTGCAATTTTCCCTATGTCGTGGAGGTAACCGCTTATATATGACTTAAATATATCCTCATTATGCAAGCCCGCTTTTTCAGCAAGCAGTTTGCTGTATTCTGCAACCCTCCATACATGTCCCCCGGTGTAAGGGTCACGTGCTTCAATAATTGTACCAAGAATTAAAAGTGATCTGAGTAAATTTGGATTAACATTCATATCCACCCTAGAATTTTAATGCACTTGTTAAAATAGGCATATAATTTTTTTAAATTTTTATAGGGGTCATTTACCGCTAACACTTTCTTTTAATACAGCGACTATATTCTGAAATCCGTATATTTCGGTATATATAGGCCTTGAATTTAGCCTTATAAGTCCCGTGGGAAGCATTCTGAAAATTTTGTAACTGCTTAAAAGTAAAATAAAGTCCCTGAAGAAAACCCGGCTGATTACATCATGGTTGCTAAATTCAAACTGAATACACCTGATGGAACTATTCTTTAAAAGATTTTTTGCTCCCAGAAGCACATTGTAGTCATTACCCTCTGCGTCAATTTTTATAAAATCGATAAAATCAATGTTCTCCTGCACACAGAACTCATCCAGTGTCGTAACATCGACTTCGTACTCAATTAATTCTGAACGGTGATGCTCGGTAATAACATCTTTATAAAAGCTCGAGTGCTGGGTAATTCCAAACCCCTTCCTGTCATAGAGTGTGATCTTTTTTATTTCATTTCCGAGCGCAGTGGAATATGTTTTGATATTTTCATTCTTAATATTATTTAATTTTTCAAAACATTTGGGATTTGGTTCAAAACAGTAAATGGATGAAGAGGGGAAACGTTTGCTGAGAAGTAATGTCTTTCCCCCGACATTTGCCCCTACATCAAATATTACAGGATTTCTGTTTTTGATTATTCCGGGAAGCTGGTTTGTATAAAAATATTCTTCACTGCTGTTATTACCGTAAATGCCAAGGCCCCTGAGACTTAAATCATATAAAAATCTGTTAAAACCATACAGAGAGGGCCTGGCAAAAAACCGTGAATAGAGTCTGAGTAATATTTTTTTAAATTGCACAGCTAAATAGTATTTGCGGGTATTTACTCAATATCAAATACTTTTGCGACCTGGTTGCCGTTGAAGGTTATTATAATACACTCGTAATCGAAGCCCCAGTCATCAGCGCATTCATATATCCACTGCTGGACATTTTCGCCGAGGTCCGCCCTTTTTATAGCCTTTGAGGGTTTACCCTTTGACAGAAGAACATGGTCTTTTGACATTCCAACTTTTATTCTTTCGTTTTTAATGTCTTCTCTGAGATCCGAAAGCGCTATTTCATCAAGCTTTAGGTCTGTATCTTTTATGGTGTCTGTTATTACCACTGGTTCATCAGGTATTTCAATATCCTGCCTGCCCGAAGTGTCCACGACTGACCCTGAATCGCCGATACATTTCCACACAATTATCGAATCGGTAATCTCTGACGGCAAATTGGTTGATCTTGCATCGATTGATCCTAATATGTCATTTATATGGCTTGCTGCCCTTGGCCCCCTTGCCAGTATAAACTTACTTACCCTGCCTTCGGGACATTCACCTTTTGTCCAGTACTGCATAACAGATGCTGTCCTTATCTGTTTCCGTCTTAACCGTTCAGCAAGGAAACGTGTTTTATTTTCAGTATTTATCCACTCAACCTTTTTAATGGCCTGCAAATTACCGCTTAGTACCAGCAATGGTTCGTCCCCTTTGATTTCCTCAACCCTGGAAGCCATCCATGCATCTTTTTCAACTGGCGAGGTATCAGGCTTATCTATTGCAAATACATTCAGGCAATTACCTTCCTGCCGCATTTTCCTGATCCCAAGAAGAAGGTCGATGTATGAATCCCTGTCGACATACTCGTTAAACCTAAGCTTGTTAAATTTTTGCTCTCCTTTTAGAGCTTTATCGAGGGCTTCCTGCTGGTCAGAAGATATTTCAATCCCAATATTTATGCAGCCATTTGAATTAACATATTCCTGGATAGCATTCTTTATATAAGCCGTTGACTGGAGATCAAAACCGGTATCACCTAAAATTACGACACTGCTTTTTTTGAGATACGACTCTATGGGCGATACCGCGGCAAAGGAGTTATGGGTAAAGCTAAATATCAGCAGGATTGTTAAAATAGTTATAGTTTTCAATTGCATTATCCGTCCACAATTATTATTATCAGTTAAGTTAAAAACATTATACGGCAATTGTTAATTTATCGTTAAGTTTTTTACGCAGTATTTATATTATGAAGAAAGTACTTGGAATTGATATAGGCGGTACCAATATTAGGGCAGCTGTTGTTGGCCCTGATGGAAATATTCTTGCCAGGCAAAAAACCAAATCCGGTGCCCGGGAAGGTATAGATAAATTAATACTAAACCTCGAAGAGGTTATAAACCGGCTCTCTGAATTTGAACCGGACGGAATAGGTATTGGAATACCCGGTATTATCGACCAGAAAAACGGTATATTAACACAGGCACCTAACATAAAAGGTGTCAAGAACTTCCCTCTTTTTGCTGAACTTAAAAAATATCCTTCTTTCGGGAATTTCATTGTTGAAAATGACGCTAATTCTGCTGCAATCGGAGAATTCTGGAAAGGGGCAGGGTCAGAATCAAACTCAATGCTCATGATCACAATAGGAACAGGGCTTGGAGGCGGTATTGTCCTTAATGGAAAGCTTTGGCAGGGTGAAGACGGAATGGCCGGTGAAATTGGGCATATTATAATCAATCCCGACGGCCCCCTTTGCAACTGCGGCAATTATGGGTGTTTTGAAAGTTTTGTATCGGCAGAGGCCTTACGGCGTGCGGTCAACGGCAGTGCCGAACTGAAAGAAATGACTTCGGATACTCATCTTGATGATATACCCGAAACGGTCATGAACCTTGCCTCGAAAGGTAATAAAGAATCATTAAATATCTGGAATGAAATGGGGGCAACCCTTGGAATAGGCATTACAAGCCTTGTTAATCTTCTAAATGTTGATTCTGTTATAGTTGGCGGCGGACTTTCAAATGCCTGGGACCTGTTTGTAAAAAGCATGGAAGCTGAAATTAATAAGAGGGCACTTTACGGCCCGCGGGAAAGATTATCAGTATATCGTGCAAAACTTGGTGACGATGCAGGAATTATTGGCAGTGCCTACCTGGCATTTAAGAATTTAAAAATCTTTAATTAACTTAATCTCCTGCTTTGTTAATCTGATTCTCAGAAATTCCTTCTCATCTTTGCCGACCTTAAACCTGTCATCTATCCTGAATCCCCCGACCCAGGCAACGTTCCTGTCACATTCCACTATCGGTACTGCTTTTCTTAAGAACCTTGGTACTTTCTCGTCAATAAAAAAGTCTTTTACCTTCTTAAATCCCATGAAACCAAGGGGTTTAAACCTGTCTCCCGGCCTGATGTTCCTTATAAGCAGGGGAAATGTAACTTTCTTGCTGGAAAAGTGTCCCGTATTTTCATCAGACCACATTGACCTGTCAGAAGTTTTTTCAACCAGGAGCTTAAAACCGTTTTTAAATCTATATTCTCCGGGTCCGGTTATTTCATAGCTAAAACCGGTGTTAACAGCATCTTTTCTGGAAATACTGAATATATTGTATCCCTTACTGAATAGTAATTTCCCGGGCAGTGTAATATTGCAGGAGGCCTTTTCCGAATTAATCTGTTCATCAATCGTCAGTACCTGTAATGAGGAAACCGATTTTAGGTCCCCTTTAATATTCTCTATGCATTTTCTAAGAAGATTTAACCGGACTGCTTTATGAAGTTTAGAGTATTTGCTAATCCTTGCTATATATCCAAAATGTTTTTTCACAAAAACAGACTTAAATGCCGCTTCAGTATTGATATCAAGAAATTCAGATTCAACTCTCAGTAGATCTGATGTTCTGGACAGCACCTCAACAATATTGGGGTTATATGTTCTCAGCTGTGGAATAAGGTCATGCCTTATTTTATTTCTTAAATACAGCATTGATTTATTGCTGGAATCTTCCCGCCATTTAATATTTCTTGATTTAAGGTATTTCTTAATCTCAGTGCCCGAAATATTGATAAGGGGCCTTACAATACTGCCGTTAACCGGCGGTATCCCCGAAAGTCCTGAACTGCCGCTCCCCCTCAGCATTCTCATTAACACCGTCTCAGCCTGGTCTTCAAGTGTATGGGCAGTGGCTATCTTATCTGCTTTGTTATTTTTAAGTGTATTTTGAAAGAATGTATACCTTAATCGCCGGGCAGCATCCTCAATAGACAGGTTTTCACTGTCCTTGAAACTTCCGGTATCAACGTACCTGCTTACAAACCGAAGGCCGAGCCCTGATGCGGCCTTTTTGACAAACTCTTCATCACTGTCAGATTCGGTGCCCCTTAACCCGTGGTTAAGGTGTGCAACAATAAGGTTAAGCCCGTATTTTTTTAATTGAAAAAGCAGGTGAAGCAGGCATATAGAATCTGCCCCCCCGGACACTCCTGCAACTACAGTCTCTCCGGGATTAAACATTTTGTACTCTTCTATTGTTTTAATTAACTCAGTTTGAATCATCAAAATTATTGTTAGCTAACCCGGCAGATACAATAAGACGAAATGCATCTTCAACTGATATATCAAGTTCGGTAACATCCTCTACAGGGACCATGATATAGTATCCACTTGTAGGATTTGGAGTTGTGGGAACGAATATACTGTAGAGTTTCTTGTCCGTGGCATTATGATATTCCCTCGGGTTAATTGTCCCTGTAATAAATCCAATGGAATGGATTCCTTTCCTAGGGTATTCAAACATTGCTACCCTTTTGAGGTTTTTCATGCCTGCAGCAAAAAACAGGGTTTCAATTATTTGCTTGGTTGCAATATAGACTGTACGCGCAAGGGGTATTCGGGAAATCAGGCCTTCAAAGAAAACAACCATCTTTTTCCCGATAAAGTTCCTGGCAATTGTGCCAATCACCAGAACAATGATAATTGTACCTATAAGACCAATTGAAAATGTTGCAACCTGGAATAATGGCTCGGGAAGAGCCTCTATGGGTTTTATAAACCTGGCGGGTGCTGCGCTGACCCAGTTTATTACCCATCTGCCGAGTTTAAAAAGTATAAATATAGTAAGACCGAACGGTACCAGTACGACAATACCGGCAAGGATGTTCTGTTTTATTGAACTTGTGACGCTTTTCATAAAAAGCTATTTAGAGTCCATTGCATCACGGAGAAACCTGCTGGGTTTAAATACCACAGCCTTCCTTGAACCAATCTCGATTGTATCACCGGTTGAGGGATTTCTTCCTTTCCTGGCTTTCCTCTGCTGGACACGGAAACTGCCGAAACGTGGAAGTTTAATCCCATTCCCTTCAGTAAGATTGTCCTTTAACAGTTCAAAGAAATATTCAACTATTTCCGCAGACTCTCTTTTGGAAAGTCCTATTTTTCTGTGAATTTTTTCTGATAGTTCTTTTTTAGTCATAAGCCCAACCCCTATTTATGATCTCAATTCCGCACCTAAAGAATTGTTTAACTCGTTTATTGCTAATTTTTGAACTTCGTTTGCGTCTTCGTCAGTAAGAGTCTTCTGATCAGACCTCAGAAGTATTGAAATACCGACACTCTTTTTATCCTTACCAAAAGATTCTGACTGAAAATTATCAAATATCCATGCGTCTTCCACGAGACTGCTGACACTGTTGATTTTACTAATCATTTCCCCGGCAGAAATATTCCTGTCGACAACAAGTGATATGTCCCTTCGTACCGAGGGGAATTTTGGTAAAGGAGTATAACTGTAGCCGGAGCTGTAATGATCAAGCAGATTGTCAAGGTCCATATCAATGATATTAACGGCTTCCTCAATACCCAGTTTTTCTGAATAATCCGGGTGAAGTTCACCGATATAACCTATTTTTAAATCCTCAATTAAAATACCGGAAGATTTGCCCGGGTGAAGGAAACTGATATCCGCTGCTTTTGCAAACGTAATTTCCTTTCCGTGTGTAATTGCCTCCAGGCAGCGCGTAACTATACTTTTCAGGTCAAAATAATTCAGGTCTTCACTTCCCCATACTTCGGGCTGACGGCTGCCCGTGGATACAGAGGTAAACCTTTTTTCCTCTTTGGGTAGCTGTCCTTCCCGCTTTGGAATAAATACTTTTCCGACTTCAAAAAGCCTCACATCCCCAACCTGCCTTGAAAGGTTTAACTGAAGGTCTTTTACAAGGCCCGGCAAAAGAGAGGTCCTCATATCGGAGTTTTCGGTAGTAAGCGGGTTAAGTATCTTAATTGTCCCGCCGGGGTTAAAAAGCCGGATAATTTCCGGGTCCTCAAAACTGTAATTAACCGCTTCGAAAAAACCCGAGGAGACAAAAGACTGTTTTAACCGTTCGACCATTAACCTTGACGGTTCGATCTCTTTTGTTGTCATTTCAACATATGGAGTAACAGTTGGAATATTGTTGTATCCGACCATTCTCCCTACTTCTTCAATTACATCAATTTCTCTTGTTATATCAACTCTGAATGTCGGTATCTTTAATGTTAAAACGGTATCTTCAGAACCGGTAATTTCAAATTCAAGGGATTTTAATATTTCAATAATTTCATTCTGGGTAATGCTTATACCAAGTACCCTGTTTATCTGCTCAATCGATATTTGAACTTCACACGGTTTGATTTCTTTTTTATAGATATCTATTACCGACTTTGAAAGCTTCCCTCCCGCCAGCTCGGTTATTAAAGAGGCAGCGCGGTTTAATGCATTCACGGTATTGTTAGGGTCAACACCCCTTTCAAACCTGTATGATGAATCTGACCTTAATCCTGTTCTCTTGGAAGTTTTTCTGATAGTTGCAGGATCAAAATAGGCACTTTCAAGCAAAACGTTTTTTGTTGTGTCTGTAACTTCGGAATTTAATCCTCCCATAACTCCGCCAAGGGCCACAGGTTTTTCTGCATCACATATTAAAATATCTTCCGGGGTTAGCTTTCTTTCAACGCCATCTAGAGTGGTAATTGTTTCTCCATCCCCTGCAGATCTTACAACAATCTTTTGCCCCTTAAGAAAATCAAAATTAAACGCGTGTAAGGGCTGGCCAAATTCTAGAAGTACATAGTTGGTAATATCAACAATGTTATTAATAGAACGTATCCCGCATGACTCTAATCTGCTTCTTAACCATTCCGGTGATTGGGATATCGTTACCCCCTCAATGTGACGGCAGCTGTAGCGTAGACACCCTTTGTCATTTTGAATCTCAACACCTGCAATTGAAGTAATATCCGGGCCGTCTTCATTAAGTGAGTATTCAGGCGATTTTAGTGCTTTCCCGAGAATAGCGGCAACTTCACGGGCAACGCCGTATATGCTTAAACAGTCGGGTCTGTTTGGTGTTATGGCAATCTCAAAAACAGCATCGTTTAGTGATAAAGCATCTACAAGCTTTGTACCCGGGACTGCGTTTTCGGGCAGTATCATAATACCATCGGAGCTTTCAGAAAGACCAAGTTCGTTCTCTGCGCAAAGCATACCTTCAGAGATTTCACCCCTGATCTTCGATTTTTTTATTTTAAGTCCGTTTTCGAATTTATCAGTTGGGGGAATAACAGTGCCTATGGTTGCAAGTGCCACCTTGTCTTCAGCTTTCATGTTATTGGCCCCACAGACAATGTTATAGTCATTTGTACCGTCAGTAACAGTGCAAAGACTGAGTCTGTCGGCATTTGGATGTTTTTCTATTTTTTTAATCTGTGCAACAAGAATGTCCTCGATACCCTTACCCCTGTAATGAAGGGCTTCGAGTTCAAGGCCTGCCATAGTAAGCATTTCTCCCAACTCTTCGGGAGAGACATCAATCTCTACAAATTCTTTCAACCAATTTAAAGGTACTAGCATTTCCTCACCAAATTAAAGTAAAATAATTACACATATTTAAGTTGCGGTCAAGAGGTAAATTAACGAAATTATTGAATAATTTCCTTTTTATACAGTTTAGTTACAATGAAATGCAAATGAGTAATCTTGAAAAAACAATAATTGAAAAGATCCGTCAGGAAGGCCCGATTACATTTGCAGACTTTATGAATATTGCACTTTATGATGATGAGTTCGGCTACTATTCAGGAGGAAAAGCGGAAATAGGGAAAAAGGGTGATTTCTATACCAGCCCCCATGTGCATGCGGCATTTGGTGAAGTAATATCCAATTTTATCCTGAAAACAAAAAAGTATTTTTACAATAGAGAATTTACGATTGTGGAAATCGGATCTGGCAAAGGATATCTTGCCCTTGATATTCTAAATCACATTTCATCTACGTCTGACCACTACAATAATATAAATTATATTCTTATAGAAAAGCATAAGAACAGCTTTATCAAACAGCTTGAAATACATAAAGAAAAAATCAGAATATATAATAATTTAAGTGAGTTAGAAGATAATATTAACGGTGTGGTAATTTCAAATGAACTATTTGACTCAATACCCTTTCACAGGCTTATATATAAAAATACAAAATTAATGGAAATTTATACGGACTATGTAAATGATAGTTTTACTGAATGTGTCCGGGGCCTCTCTGACCCCCTGCTGTCTGAATATATAGACAGGTACGGTCTTAATTTAAAGGACTTAAAGCAGATGGAAGTGTGCCTTGGAGCAGAAAAATTATTAAGAGATATTGCAAATATGCTTAATTCCGGATTTATACTTTCTATTGATTATGGGTTTTTATTGGAGGAACTATTCAGCAATGAAAAACCTGAGGGCACTTACCGCTGTTTTTATAATCACTCAATCAATACTGAAATATACCGAAACCTGGGAAATCAGGATATTACGGCAGATGTTGATTTTTCAAACTTAATACTGGCAGGAAGCGAAATCGGCCTTAATAATATTAAATATACAACACAGGCCCAGTTCCTCGTCGACTGGGGAATCCTTGAAATATATGAAAAGACAGTAAAACAGGACCTTAAAGCATCTCATTCAATAAAGAACCTTTTTCTTCCGGGTATGATGGGAAACTATTTCAAGGTATTAATACAGAGTAAGAATATTGAAGTAACTGAAGACTTTTATCCTGAAACAGGGCTAAAAATAAGTTTTGGAATAAATTAGGGCTATCTTCTGTAGTCTACAGTGTCCTGCCATATTGGATCATTTTCACTGTTCTTACTGTTGCTAACAGAACCTTTCCTGTCGTTATAGAGGTCGTATTCAGCACCAAGTTTCTTACGGTACTCTTTCACATCTACCTGGGTTGTTTCTGCCCTCTCCGAATCAAATAAATTGTTATCCAGGTTAGAGGAAAAGAAAGTAGGCCCGACAACATATACGGCACCTGCACCTATGCTTACCGAAAAGAGTATTAAAAATAAGAATTTTCCAATAATTTCCATAATTTTTCACCCATTAAAAATGGAATACGGTAATATTAATTGCAATTTTGATACCATAATAACAAAAAAGCCGAAGTAATTAACAAATCGCTGTAACCTACTGTAATCTATTACAAATATTTTCTATTTTTTTATAAGCAATTACTATATTACCTATGTTTAATGTGAAAGTTATTTCTCACCGTGAAAAATTGTGCAATTATTGTTAATTGTAACCCCCGATTTCTATATTATTAACTGTTTCACGTGAAACATTAACCGGGCCAGTTTTATATGGTAAATTAAGAATATGAATAATGATTACCTGTCGAACGATACAGTTGTTGCTATTTCAACAGCAGAGGGAGAAGGTGGAATTGCAGTAATAAGGGTTTCAGGACAAAAATCAGTTGATATTGTAACCAATATATTCTCTGCAGATATTGAACAATCTGAAGAAAGAAAGTTAATATACGGTAAAATACTCACCCCTGATACAAAAAAACCCGTTGATACTGTGCTGGTATCCGTAATGAAGGCACCACGTTCTTATACTGGAGAGGATGTTGTTGAAATATACTCTCACGGCGGACATGTATTACCAAAAAAGATATTAAAAATAATAAACGATTCAGGAGCAAGAATTGCTGATCCGGGTGAGTTTACCAAGAGGGCCTTCTTAAACGGTAAAATGGACCTTACGCAGGCGGAATCAGTGGTAAATGTAATCTCGGCACAGTCTGAAGCAGGCCTTTTGCAGGCAGAGCTGCAGTTAAGCGGCGCACTGTCCGATATAATTAACGGATTTAAAGACAGCATCCTTGACCTTTATTCCGAAATAGAGGCCCAGATAGACTTCCCTGAAGAAGACATTGACCCATTAGTTAAAAAAGATCTAAAAACCAATACTTCAGCAATATTGACAAGTCTTAGTCGTTTTATCGATACTTATAAAACCGGAAAGATAATTAAAGACGGGATATACACCGCTATTGCAGGAAAACCTAATGTTGGTAAATCGAGTTTATTAAACCTTTTACTAAGGGAAGACAGGGCAATTGTAAGCCCTATTCCAGGAACAACCAGGGATTTTATTGAAGAAAAAATAAATGTTAACGGTATTACACTAAGGCTGATTGATACCGCCGGTATAAGAAACACATCTGACAATATTGAAATGCAGGGAGTAGAACTTGCTTTAAACAAGATCAGGCAGTCAGAGTTTATTATCATGATATTCGACGGGTCAAAGAAACTGGACGAGAATGATATTGATGTACTGGAGAAAATAAAAGATAAAAATACTGTAGCTGTTATTAATAAAAATGACCTTCCAACAGTAATTGATGTTAATGAGATTAATCGCTATATCAAGGAAGAGCGAATTACTTATTTGTCCGCTAAAACTGGAAAAGGTTACGAGAAACTCTGCGACCTGATATCTGAATCAATAATCGGGAAGAAGATCAAAAGTGAAAGCTCTGAGCTATATCTAACCGAAGCCAGGCATAAAAATGCACTTACAAAAGCCTCCGAACATCTGCATAAGTTCAAAACTGCACTTGATTCTGAAGAATCATTGGAAATTATGTCAATGGAATTGAGGTCGGCGCTGGACTTTTTAGGTGAAATTACCGGTGAAATTACTAATGAAGATTTACTTGGCAGGATTTTTAGTAAATTCTGTATTGGGAAATAGATGTTTCACGTGAAACTATCCACAGATAAATAATATTTTGTTAAGATTTTAAATTTGCAGATTCTAACATTATTCAATAATTTAGCGCAGTTAAGAGATTTTAAGTATTTTACTAAAATTTTTGTCCACAATTTATCCACATAAAAATAGTTTTTATTTTCAATAAGTTAGGACGTATTTTTAATTCTTTTCTTAAAAATTTTAGACGGTTATCCACTTTTTACTAACCAAAGATAGTTATTGATTTAAAATAATAAAATTTTGCATTAAATAACTTATAAAATTGCCGGATCTACAACTTAATCTTATAAATATATTGAATGTTTACAGGATGTTACAGAATTTATATGCTGTTTTTGTGTATAACGGCAAAAGCATTGTGACTATGAATACTTTCAAAATTCACGACCTTGATTTCATAGGAGTCAAATCTTTTATCGTCGTCCAGGACAATTGCAATGTTCCTAACGACATCTTCCACAAAACATGGCTTATCGTATGCGCTCATGGTAACATGGCGCTCATCTTCTCTTTTTAATATTGGGTATAAAGGTGAAGAAGCTCCGTTTTCAGCTATTTCAACAATTTCTTCAAGTGTTACGCCAATTTCAGAACTGGACTCATCACTGTGAAGCAGCGATATCCACACTTTTGATCTCTGGCTGTGCGCCCCGTAGTCACTGATTTCCTTACTGCATGGGCAAAGGGTCTTTACCGGGACTTCGACGCTCTGTTTTAACTTAAATCCACCTGGCCCGAAATTACACTCAAAAGAACAGCTGTAGGCCTGGGGAGACTGAATACCGCTTACGGGTGCTATTTTTGTGAAAAAATAGTCAAAGTTCAACTTGGCATATGCATTTTTTGCAATCTGCCTTTTGCTGAGGTCCTCAAGAAAACTTTTAAGCCCGTTTAGAGAAAGTTCTTTATTATGGTCCAGGACAGTTTCAAGCAGTCTGCTCATATGTATACCTTTTTTTGCACCGTCAAGGTCTACACTCAGTGAAAAAACAGCCTGTACATTCTGTGTTACTGACTGGTCCTTCTCACAGCCCTTTAAAACAAGAGGAATTTTAAGGTCACAAATCCCAACCTCGTTAATTGCAACATTTCTGTCATCAGGACGATTTTGAACGTCTTCGTGTTTAGATCCGATATTTATCAACTTTTCACTTGTAGCCACTTGCAACTCCGTTTAAAAAACCTTTATAAAAAAAGGCTAAGATACCACAATGGATTGTTTTTGCAAATATACCCTGCAACCAACAATTTAATAAAAATTTCTATAATTTCAAATGGTTAATCCTGAATAACCCTTTTTTCTTTTTGATCTTTATGAAAATAATACGATTCAAAATAATTCAATCGCTTTGAAGCTTGGGATTTTGTTTATGCCTGTCTTTGTCCCTTGTGTACTTCTTTTCCATATTTTTTTTAATTGCCTCACTCAGGTCGATCCCCGTCTGATTGGCAAGGCATACCAGGACAAAAAACACATCTGACAGCTCATCGGCAAGGTCATATTTCTTATCTGATTCCTTGAAACTCTGGTCTCCATACTGCCTTGAGATAATCCTGGCCACTTCACCGACTTCTTCCATTAGCTCGGCAAGGTTTGTCAGTTCGGAATAGTACCTGACGCCCACATCCCTGATCCAGTCATCAACAATTTTTTGATATTCTGTAATGGTAATTTCTGACATGCTCTTTTCCATAATATTAATCCGTTATCCTAACGCCCCTCCAAAAAGCAACATGGTCTTTAATGTCCGAGGCTTCCGCTTTCGGTTCGGGATAATACCATGCACCGTCTTTGTTTACACTGTCTCCAATGACTATATCGTAATAACTTGCCTCCCCCTTCCAGGGGCAGACAGTTGTTGTAGTGCTTTCAACCAGATATTCTTTACTTACTGAGGAAGGGGGAAAATAGTGATTTCCTTCAACTATAACAGTTTCGCCGCTTTCCGCTATTATCTCGTTGTTCCAAATTGCCTTCATACTAAAGACTCCCTAAATATTATTTTTTTTACAACCACCCTAATTCGTTAAACAGCTCTTCCCTGATATTTTCATAGTTCTTACTTACCTGGGGCATTGTCTGTTTATTTACCTTATCAACATAACTCATACCAATAAGTGAATTGGTAAGGAAAGAAAAATCTGAATTTAAAAGATAAGAAAGGTCAAATTTCCGTGCGTTTATTTTAAATCCGAGTTTTTCCGCAATCTCCAGTACAATTTCCCTGGTGATACCGGGGAGGAGCCCTGATTCAGTGGCAGGCGTAAAGAGGTCTTTGCCCCTTACCCAGAATAAATTACTCGAAGTGGCTTCTGTGAGGTCGTCGTTTGTGTTTAAAAACAGGCCCTCGTCATAACCTTTCTCTATCGCTTCTCTCCGTCCAATTATATTTTCAAGATAGTTAAACGTTTTATGCCTGATTAACATAGACTCAGGATTTCGTTTCTGGCTGATAACACAGATTGAAACGGTTTCTTTCGACTTAATATAATCCCTTGTCATTACAAGCAGTGAAGATTCATCGGGGTTTTTAAAAAATATCCTGTCACCCTTTGAAATCAGTGCAATCTTTATATAAAGGTCTTCAGAAACTGATAGTGATGCCGCACGTTGTACGTGGTTTAAGATTTCATCACTCCCGGGAATTGGTATTCTGAGAAGTTCGCTGCCTTTTCTTAAACGCTCCAGATGTTTGCTGATATGCCGGGGTAATTGGTTTTTCCATCTGAAGGTCTCAAAAACACCTTCCCCAAAAAAAAGTGACCTTGTAAGTGGTTCGTCAACTATATTCCCGTCAATAAGTATTAACTCGTCCATCTCCAGTAATTATGATACTTGCTATATAATAAAATTGAATGGAAAAATGATAATTAAGTTAAGGTATTCCTTATTGCTTTTGCTTTTAATATTGTTTCTTCATACTCTTTTTCCGGAACAGAATCCCAAACAATTCCGCCACCAACCCAGTAGTATGTATTACTATCAACCGACAGCATAATCCTGATTGCAACGCTTAACGTAAAATCCATATTGGGATGAAAAATACCCAGCGCTCCGCAGTAAGGTCCCCTGAAGTGGGGTTCGAGCTCATTAATTATCTCAAGGGCCCTGCTCTTCGGCGCCCCGGTAACTGAACCTGGCGGAAATGTACTGTTAATGATTTCCTGTACTGTAATATTTTCTCTGAGCACACCTTCAATCTCCGATTCCATCTGGTAAAGGGTCCTGTACTCATTAATCGTGAAAAGTTCATTTACCTTTACAGAGCCGGCACTACATATCCTGCCAAGGTCATTTCTCATAAGATCAACTATCATTAAGTTTTCAGCTTTTTCTTTTTCGTTTTCGGCAAGCTGTTTTTTAATTTCTTTATCAGTATCTGAGTTTTTACTCCGTTTTGCTGTACCTTTTATTGGTTTTGTATATAGCTTATTTCCTTTTCTCCTTAGAAAAAGCTCCATAGAGCCGCTTATTACTGTATGGTCATCAAATTTTATAAGTGCTGAAAACGGGACAGGCTGTGCTTCATAAAATTTAAGAAGTGCTGCGAAGCCGTCTTCAATTCCGGAAGTACTGAATTTCTGTGAAAGGTTTACCTGGTATATATCACCGGAACTAATATACTGCTTTGCCTTTTCAATTATTTTTAAATATTCCTTTTTTGAAAAATTAGATATATGCGGGGAGTTCTTTTTTAAGACTTCATCATGTTCCAGGCCAAACCTTTCAGCCAGCTCCTCAATGCCGCAGACCTCTATTTGATTTTCTTTGTAGAAGTGAAAACAGGTATCATACGAACTGAACCCTTCTTTACTGTCCGTAATTGTAAATTTTGAATTTGTAAACTTTGAAAATTCATAAGAAAAATAGCCTACGCATATATAACCGTCACTCAGGTATTTCTCAATATCTGCAAGCGGGTCGCCCTTATATTTTTTTTCGGAATTTGGAGAACGGTAGTATATAGCCCCGTTTTTTGAGCTAATGGAAAAAGAAGGTGAACCAAAAATCCTTGCTTTTGGTATACCCGCATTTTCCCAACCACAATCAGAATCAATTAAAACTGCGGTTGGACTGTTAATCATTCAAATAAATTAACCTTTAAGCACATTCATGCAATGTATTTAACAAGGTTGTCAGCTATGTCTCTTTATATTCAGGCCCGCCACCGCCTTCCGGTGGGAGCAGTCTTCCGCCCTTGGAAGTTATGGCCCCGCACTGAACGCAGTTGGAAGGGTCAGTCCTTATAACCTTTTTGCCTTCAACTTCATCCCACTCATATACCTGCGCGGGACACATGTTAATCCATGCTTCGCCGAGTGCCTCTGGTACTTCCTTAATTATCCTGATATGATCGGGCTGGTTATCCCTTGTCCTGTTACCGCTTTCATAGACACTGGTTAACTTATCAAATGTTATTTTACCGTCTGGTTTTGGATAGTCGGGATCATCGCCAATAAACAACTCTTTTTCATAGTCGTGGTGTGAACCAAACCTGCCGCCGGGAAAAAGCCCCTTTGTAACCGTCATCAGACCTGCCATTATAAACCCTTTAAGGAAACCGCCCTGGAACGCCTGGCGCATATTCCTGACACTGTAGAGGTCCTTCAGTATAAAACTGTTTCTTAGCTGTTCATCATAATTTGCAAGTGCTCCGGCTGCATTTATATCTTTCTTATCTTTAAGTGCTGCAAAAATACTTTCTGCTGCCATAATTCCTGACATCATTGCATAATGAACACCTTTTAGGGCAGGCACATTAACAAGTCCGGCTGAATCGCCAATAATGACTGCTCCGGGCACGTTAAGGCTTTCAGGAATTGCATAATAACCGCCTTCGGGAATTGTTTTAGCTCCCCAGCCATTATCAGCTCTTTTACCACCTTCAATTATTTTACTAACCATCGGGTGTAACTTTAGTTTTTGAAGTAAATCATGCACTGAGAGCTTAGAGTCCGCATAATCAAGCCCTACTACAAGTCCGAGTGAAATTTTGTTGTCTCCCATTGGATATATCCAGCTTCCACCAAATTCCCCGTATTTCTTGGATCCCCTTAGTGGCCATCCCATAGTATGAATTACCTGCTTGAGTGGTTTTGCTACTTCCCAAATTTCCTTAACGCCGAGGGCATATATCTGGGGATTTGCTCTTTTTATGTTGTAATGTTCAATTAATGCCATTGATAAATGGCCTGTTGTACCTTCACCAAGTACAGTTGTTTTCGCAAGGATATCGGTGCCGGGCTGAAAATTACCCATTTCTTTCCCGTCTTTATCACACCCTTTGTCATCGGTCTTTACGCCTTTAACCGCACCATCTTCAATGATCAGCTTATCGCCTGCCATTTCGTTAAATATCATCACACCGGCTTCTTCGGCTTTTTGTCCGAGCCATTCACCCACTTTGCTGATTGAAGCAACATAGTTGCCCTTGTTGTGCATAGTTGGTGGTGTTGGTAATCTAAATGATCCTTTATCCGTTAGATAATAAACGGCTTCTCCCTTAACTTTTTCAAAGAAAGGAAATTCACTTTCATCCATTTCCGGAAACAGGGTCTTAAAACCCATGGGGTTCACGACCGCACCGGATAGTAAATGAGCACCGGGATATTTCCCTTTTTCCAGTATTGCAATAGGTATTTCACCGAGTGATTCCATTATCTCGGGTTCGTTTTCGAGAAGCTGGCTTAAACGGATAGCTCCCGCCAGGCTCGCAGGTCCTGCTCCAACGAACAATACTCCTGCTTCAAGACGGTTATCCGGGTCATCTCCAATACCAGTAATAAATTCATCTTTTTCAACCGGTGGCCTGAACTCTGCTGGATTAATTGACATAATATTCTCTCCCTATCTCAAAATAAAGTTAATTGACTGATAAATAGCTAATATATTTTTAAATCAAAAAGTAAGTCTGTAAATCAATAAAAAAACAGACTTCCAACCTCAAAAAAATGTCGGAATTTATAGTTATTCTGACTCAATTATATTAAATGTCATGGAATAAAAGTCAATTTTAAGGGGGTTTAACAGCGTTCTTATAAATAAATAGGAGTGAAACTCATATATCAGTTTATTATCAAAGGAGGACAAAGATGAATAATAAAAAAAGAGTTTCACTCCATATAATTTATTGTTAATAATTAATTATCATCAGATTGCCTTATGCTTTCATCCGGTCCGGTACCTGTTGGGGTAAAACCACTATCTGTTGTTAGTAAAATCTTATCCACTCGGCTGCCGTCTTCCCTCATCCAGAGGTTTATTTCATGCACTCCCGGACTGCCTACATTTATTGTTGCATCAGGGGCGCCGCTCATCCTGTCAACCCTCCACGAAAACGAACTGCATGGGTTTCCTGTCCTCTTCCTGTTTGCAG
>CAJHZB010000003.1_pt1 | contig 28701 bp, 30 predicted proteins | sample 9198931 | NCBI WGS metagenome assembly CAJHZB01 (sample SAMEA7708346, study PRJEB35096) | sediment metagenome | biome: marine neritic benthic zone biome [ENVO:01000025]; feature: sediment [ENVO:00002007]; material: shallow marine sediment [ENVO:03000034] sea grass bed [ENVO_01000059] ... | reverse complement strand
AAGAGGGCACCGAGGAAGGTACTGAAGAGGGCACCGAGGAAGGTACTGAAGAGGGCACCGAGGAAGGTTCTGAAGAGGGCACCGAGGAAGGTTCTGAAGAGGGCACCGAGGAAGGTACTGAAGAGGGCACCGAGGAAGGTACTGAAGAGGGCACCGAGGAAGGTTCTGAAGAGGGCACCGAGGAAGGTTCTGAAGAGGGCACCGAGGAAGGAACCGAATAATTATCTATCCAATTGCAATTGATTAAATAAAAGGGATAAAAGTAAATAATGCTTTTATCCCTTTTTACTTTATAGCTGTATAATCACACTACAATCACAAGAGCTATTTCCTATTGATATTATTTAGTATTTATAGTAGGTTACAAAAGTAGGCAAGTGCTATAATAAGGCATTTATCGGTGGTTCAAAACTTTTTTCCCGCGATTATTTTTTATTTATTTTATTAGTTCTAAAATTATAGTTTGAAGGTCTGGCAATACTTGTTATCCTTCAATTTTATATAAAAATATTAATTCAAAATAAACTTTAAATTTATTACAATTACAACCGGGGGTAAATACAATGGCAAAGAAAAAGAAAGGCATGGAGTTGTTGCATGATTCATCCTTAAATAAATCAACTGCATTCACTGAGGAAGAAAAGCAATCTCTTGGTTTGGTAGGGCTCATACCAGATGTATCTGAAACTGAGGATATACAGTTGCAGCGGGTAATGCTTCAGCTCAGTCACAAGAATACAGATATAGATCGTTATATTTATCTTATTAGTCTTCTCGACCATGATGAAACTCTCTTTTACCGAACCATTATGTCTGACCCTGCACGTTTTTTACCCATTGTTTACGACCCTACAATCGGGGAAGCATGTCTAAAGTTTAGTCATATATTCCGTCGGACACGTGGTATGTACCTTTCTATAGAAAGACGGGGGAATATAAAAAAGATTTTAAAAAACTGGCCCGAAAAGGACATCAGATTTATTTGTGTTACTGACGGTGGTCGAATACTTGGATTAGGCGATCTGGGAGCTAATGGAATGGGTATCCCAATAGGCAAATTGCAGCTTTATACCGCTGCTGCGGGTGTACCACCACAATTTCTACTGCCTATTTATCTCGATGCAGGAACGAATAATGAACAATATCTTAATGACCCGCTTTATCTTGGCTTACGCAAAACCCGACCTGACACTGCTGATCTATTTTCTTTTGTAGACGAATTTGTTGATGCTGTCCAAGATGTTTTTCCAAAATGCTGCATACATTTCGAGGACTGGACTGGTGTAGACGCAGTTCATTTACTTGAGCGATATAGAGATAAATACTGTGTTTATAATGATGATGTTCAAGGAACTGCTGGTATAACACTTGCTGGAATGATAAATGCAGTGAAGATTAAGGGAGCCAAACTTAAAGATGAAAAATACCTTTTTCTAGGTGCAGGTTCAGCTGGAATCGGCCTTGCCAATCTACTATGCTCAGCCCTTGTAGCTGAAGGCATGACACTAAAAGATGCTCAATCCAGAGTATATATGTTTGATATAAATGGTCTGCTCGAATCCTCAAGAACAGACCTTGTTGATTTTCAAATGCCATACGCCCATACTCAAAAACCAACCAAAGACTTTGTTGAGGCAATAAAGACTATAAAACCAACTACAATTATAGGAGTTAGCACCGTTGGTGGTGCCTTTAATAAAAAAGTTGTGGAGGCCTTATCTAAGATTAATAAGCGGCCAGTAATACTCGCATTATCCAACCCAACAAATCATGCTGAATGTACAGCTGAACAAGCATACAAATGGTCTAAGGGCAAAGCTATATATGCTGCTGGAGTACAGTTTCCCCCAGTGATATATAATGGAAAAACTTTTTTGCCCGGTCAGGCTAATAATTTTTATATTTTTCCCGCTGTCGGGATGGCGATTTATGCTACGCAGGCAAAAAGGGTAACCGATGAAATGTTTATAGAAGCTGCTGCTGCAGTTGCAGATCAAGTACCTAAGGATCTTTTAAAACAAGGCTTGCTTTACCCACCGCAATCAAACATCTTGGAAACAGAGATAAAAACAGCTGCTCGAGTGGCAAAGCTTGTATTTGATAGAAATCTCACGAGGGTAAAACGCCCTAAAGATATGATTAAATTCATAAGTGAAAAAGTATATAAACCAGAATATAAAAAATTGCTTAGTTGAAACATTATAATAAATCTTGATGGTGTTATTAATCACACTACAATCACAAAGCCATTTTGGGGTAGAACAATGGCATTGAGTATCTATAGCTACTGAAGTTTATATAAATTTCTATTTAGGTTCAGCAACCCTCTATATCATAGGTTTATAAAAATATGTTATTCAGAAACAATTGCTAAAGTAGGTAATTCAAATTTATATTTCGATGAACTAACCCAAGTTACCGAGGTAGACCAATGCTGTAATAAGGCATAGAACTGTAGTAATTCGAAAATAATGCAGAAGAAGTAAGTTTAATTTTCTAATTAGACAAAGTAACCCAATTTGGCAATTACCATAGGCATTTGTCGGTGAATTAAATTTGCCTTATAAAAATCTATATTGCATTTATATATTTAAAAATAACCTGATGTGATTGGCTGAGTAGTAAATTCCGGTTCTATAATATTGTTTTTTTCATCTGTATTTAATGGCACCATAATTATTTCTATACTTTTCATCTTAGCGTGACCGAAAATTGTAACAAAAGGTATATCAGCAGCATCGTGTCCACTCCCAATCTTTACAAAACCTGTTTGAGGTGCAAGTCTAGTCGGATCAAAAATATACCAGCCATTACTAAGAAAAGCCTCAAAATAAGCATGAAAATCCGGTGGATCTAAGCCATAAGCATATGAACTACAAAATCTTGCTGGAATACCTAGTGACCTACAAAATGCTATTCCAAGATGAGCAAAATCCCTGCAGACTCCTGCTCGCTCTGCTACAGTATCGTATGCTGAAGTCATATTTCCAGTTGTACCGCGTATATATTCCACGTTATCATAAATCCAGTTACATATCGCAGTTACTCTAGAATATCCTGAAGAAACACTTGCAAACTCTTTTTGAGTTATTCTATTTAGTTTATCTGATTCACAGTATCTACTTGGATACAAATACTCAATTACACTTAAAGGAAGTTTTGTAATATTAAGCTCGGTTATATCCTCAACCTTGTGAAAGACATTACTAATTTCCACTTCTGCTTTGTAAGCTATATCAAGAGCACCTTGATCAGCAAAAAGCATATGGGATCTTGTTAAGTTATTTTTAGAGCTAAATTCCTTTATAGACAGATTTGGTACAATTTTTAGTTCTTCTTCTAAAATATTTTGATACTCATTTTTTTCAGTACTTATATTAAAAATGAATGTGGAACTAGCAAGAACTTCATATGAAAGAAAGCAACCAACTTTAAAACGCATGTTTATAAAGTATTACATGAGCCTATAATAAGCAAATCAAAACATTTTTATTTATATACACTTTATTTATATACACTTCTTTTTATTTATTTTCTTCACTCTATATTCTTACCAACCAGTTTTGTATGAATACAATCAATTATTGACTTAAATCATGCTTAGTGTAGTTTGTAGTTAGGAAGTTATGTGTGTAGTTCCATTCTAAATTAAGATTCATTTCTAAATTTTTTCTGAAACGCCCCCATGATCCAATTTAATATAGGAGGTAAACTATATGTCAGAACGTATAAATGGCACCGTAAAATGGTTCAATGCAACCAAAGGATTCGGTTTTATTGAACGTGAAAATGATGCAGATGTGTTTGTTCATCACAGTGAAATTAACAGCGAAGGCTATCGTTCACTTGATGAAGGACAGCAAGTAGAATTTACAATTGCAACAGATGGCCCTAAGGGTCCACATGCACAGAATGTTGTAGCACTTTAGTATAAAAATAAAATTTACTAAAATGTATAAGCCCGGTTTATTCCGGGCTTTTTTAATCCCAGTACAATCACAAACCGATTTCATGTTTGATATTTTCCAATAATTTAGTAGGTATAACTACGGCAATTAATAACTAATGCCAAACCAGATATTCTAAATTTATATTTAGGTAAATTGACCCAAACAAGTAATTACTAAAATGAAGTAGACCAATGCTGTAATAAGGTGTAGTACTATGGCACAATATGACTAGAGCATAAACTGTCATTTTAAATTACTATTTAGTTCAAGTCGCCCTCTGCGATAAGTACCAAAACGGTTCAAACTATCAAAATAAAAATTTCTATATTCCCAACCAAGATCCAGGTTAATTTAAAAAATTAAAATATTTTATATTTGGAGCAGTGATTCAGGTTATATAGCTATGACACAAGGTAATCACTGTTCCAGAAGTTTATTCAAATCTATATTTAGTAGAATTAACCCATTCTATCAATAATCCCATTTTAATCACAAAGGCTTTTTTCGTCGCCACTATGTTTATTTAACCCTAATATTGCAAACTCTATTCATTGGCTTTTACAATTCAATTATACTTTTTCCAAAGGCTTAAAAAAGAATTAGAATAGTTAAAATAGAAATCATATCCGTACACAACAAGGAGATCCGAATGGGACAGGATATCAATAGAAGTGAAACCAGAATTAAAGGCTTTTTGGATTCGGAAATGGAATTTCAGTTGCTCAGACAATTAGGAGCAAGCAGCTATGGAGGCTCTTCAATTGGAGAATGCTTTCACACGGCAAATCAGATTGAGGATGGAATTCCTGAAAGCTGGGTTTCCGGGTTTTCGATACTTGCTGCAAAGCAGGAAAATGATGCCCAAAACCGTTTAAAAAGAAATCATAGAATTAGTGCAAAAGTTCAGTTTTTAAAAGCCTCCAACTCTTACCGTGCAGCAGAATATTATACTAACTTTAATGAACCAAAACACCGGGAACTGGGACTAAAGGCAAGAAACTGTTTTCTGGAAGCTATGAAATATTCAGAACATTATTTTGAATCAATTTCAATAAATTACAAAAACATTAAATTGCCGTGTTATTTTATGTCACCGGACATGGAAAAGAAGAAAAGAAAGACATTGCTGGTAGTCAGCGGTTTCGACGGTACTACTGAAGAAGAATTTTTGCAACGTGGATATGCTGCATTGGAAAGAGGATATAATGTTATTCTTTTCGCAGGTCCCGGACAAATGGATACACTCCGCTTTCACTCTGAAACTTATTTCGAACCTGATTTTGAAAACCCCGTAAAAGAAATTGTTGATTACTGTTCAACAAGGCCGGAAATAGATATGGAAAGGCTGGGTTTTATAGGGCTTAGTTTCGGTGGTTATTTTGCTTTACGGGCTGCCTCAAGAGAGCCCAGAATAAAGGCGCTTATACTGAACTCTCCCATCCTGAACCTTCATGATTATCTCACGGCTTTTACCGGGTTTGATCCGGTATATATGCCCGATGAGGATAACTTTTCACTTGAAGAAATACCCCATATACCAGAGGAAGTAATGTCCGAACGCGATAAAATAATGAGTGCTAATTTAATGGGACGTTTTGGACAACAAAACTTTAAGGACACATTTATTTATTTAAATGAGTTCATAGTCGGGGATGAAATTAAGAATATTGATATTCCATGTCTTGCATTGGTAGGCAGTGGCGAAGGCGGTGAACCGCAAAAACAATTTAACGAATTTTGTGAACAGGTACCCGGCAAAGTTGCAACGTATACTTTTACTCAGGATGAAGGGGCCGATGGACATTGTCAGGTTGGGAATCTGTCATACAGTGCAGCTGTTTATTTGGACTGGCTGGACGAATGTTTTGAATAACCATTTAATTCGTTATCTTCAATCACACTACAATCACATCAACCAGATCTACATTTTAACCGCTACCATTTTTTCTGTGGGCAAGTAATTAAGAATTTGCGACTTTTACTTCAATATTAATGTTAAATATTATATGATTTAAAATTACTAATTTGGCAACACTATTAAGGAGAGTTTGGATGAGTAAAATTAATCTGACAGGAGCTGACCTCACAAACGCGTCAATGATTAACGCTAATATGTCTCTTGCTTCTCTTGGAAATTCTAATTTGACCGGGGCGGATTTAAGTAATGCAAATCTTAATTTGGCCGGTTTTATAGGTGCCAACATCTCCGATGCAAACTTTACTATGGCCGATCTGACTAACGCGGAACTTGATAATGCCGTAACAACAAATTTCACACAAGCCATATTTATCGGGGTATCTCTCACTGGCATAACTCTTGAAGGATCGAATTTCACTGATGTGAACCTTACAGGTATTGATCTCAGTGGATCAAATCTTATTGGGGCAAACCTGACAGGAGCAGGTCTTGGCGGCGGCCTTAGTCAAATAATGAATACTAATTTAACCGGGGCTATATGGTGTGATGGCTGTACTTGCGGTGCAAACTCAATTGGTACTTGCGCGGGGTGCTCAAACCAGTTTTGCCTGGGCCCGTAAATTCTAATTACCAGGAAAGAATAGAAGAAAATTAATTTTTACTTCTTACCCATTTTTACTTAAACAATACGAATATTTAGGAATACTTTTTTACAGTATTCCTAAATCACCTGTACATTTACAATAAAGATTAAACACAAATTATATAATATTTACAGATAGTTATGTATTTTGGCTTGTTTCTTGCATTATTTAATAAGAAGAAAATTCTAGGTAAATAGATATATGAATTTTTTTAACAACCTGGCAATAAAATACAAGCTGATTTTAATAATAATGCTGGTAAGTATTGTTACATTGATACTTGCGTGCTTTGCATTTACGGCAATCGATATTATTAACTACAGAAGGATTATGGTGCAGGACACTTCCACCCTTGGGGATTTAATTGCATCAAACAGCCTTGACCAGATTATACCTGCTGAACGTGCGACTCCGGACACAACAGCAGAGTCAAAAAAATTCTCCATGTTTTCCTTCTCACTTTTAAGGGCCGAACCCCAGATTGAGTTTGCAAGTATTATAAACAACAAGGGTGAATTAATAGTAGAATATACAAAGAGTGGTTTAAACAAGGAGATAATCCAGCCCGACCGTAATTTTTACGGGTCTAAATTTGTTAAAAATAATTTAATCATCCGTAAAGCCATTCTTCAGGATAATAAAAAAATCGGGACCATGTATATAGTTTCTGACAATAAGGAAATCAGAAATCATATTAAGCAGTATCTGTTTATTGTTATATTTTTAATAAGTTTGCTGATTTTTAATGCATTGCTTTTGTCTTCAAGGCTGCAGCAGTTAATTTCGAAACCAATCCTTGAAATTGCCAGGCTGGCAAAGAACGTTTCCAGGGGGGATTTTACTGAAAAGGCTGATATCAAATCGAATGATGAGCTGGGCGCCCTTGCCGAAAACTTTAATATAATGATAAGTGACCTACAGACATCCAGGGACGGCCTGGTTTCTGCCAAAGACTATATCGATAACATTATAAAGAGCCTTATTGATACCCTTATAGTCACTGATGCCGAAGGAACAATAAAAATAATTAACAACTCGGCCCTAGAACTTCTGGGTTATAGTCTTCATGAAATAACCGGGCAAAAAATCAGTATCATTTTCCCTGAAAATGATTTGCCGGAAGACGGAAGAATAATTGACCAGTATATTAGGAAAGAATTTGTATCCAAAGCCGAGGTAAGATATAAAACAAAGAACGGTGAAATTGTTCCTGTCTCTATCTCAAGCTCTGTACTAAAAGATACAAATGATAATATAGAAGGAATAGTATTCGTAGCCCAGGACATATCGGAATACAAACGCGCCGAACAGCTTGCAAGGTCAGCTGAGGCACTTGAAAGGTCAAACAGGGAACTGCAGGAGTTTGCATATGTTGCATCACATGACCTCCAGGAACCCCTTCGGATGATTTCCAGCTACGTACAGCTCTTAAAACGGCGCTATGGTGAAAACCTCGACAGCGATGCAAATGAGTTTATCGATTTTGCCGTTGACGGTGCTGAAAGGATGAAAAAACTGATCCAGGACTTATTGGCTTTTTCAAGGGTCGGCACTAACGGTGAAGATTTTAAGATTACTTCTACCCAGAAAATTCTCGATGAAGTACTTTCAAATCTTGAGCTTTCTATTAATGAAAATAATGTCAAAATCACCCATGATCCACTGCCTGACCTGGTGGTCGATAAGACCCAGATTATGCAGCTCTTTCAAAACCTTATAACAAACGCAATTAAATTTAGCGGCGACAAATCACCCGAGATTCATATTGATGTAATTGACAACTATAATGAATGGCTGTTCTGTTTTAACGATAATGGAATAGGAATAGATATAAAGTATGCAGATCAGATCTTTGTCATTTTTCAGAGACTACACGGAATGGGGGATTATCCCGGCACTGGTATAGGGCTTTCGATTGCAAAAAGAATTGTTGAACGCCACGGAGGCCAGATTTGGGTCGAATCAGAACCGGGCAGTGGTTCTTCGTTCAAGTTTACAATACCAAAACATAAAAGCAGTGAGATAAAAAATGATCTTGATAACAAAGCTGCAGTATAATATATAGATAAATTATGGGAAATTCAGTAGAACCGATTCATATACTAATTGTTGAAGACAATCCCGGTGATGCCAGGTTAGCCGAAGAAGCTTTAACCGAGGGGAAAATATCCAACAAAATATCAGTTGTACAGGACGGTGTTGAAGCTATATCTTTTCTTAGAGATGAAGACAACCCACGTCCTGACTTAATATTTCTTGATCTTAATTTGCCCATAATGAACGGCAAAGAGGTTCTTGCTGTTATCAAGAAGGACCCGGGGCTAAAAAGAATCCCCGTAATAATACTTACTACTTCTGATGCAGATGACGATATATCGTCTACTTATGAACTTCAGGCAAACTGCTACATAACAAAACCCGTTGGTTTTGACCAGTTTATCGAAGTAATACAGTCTGTTGAAAACTTCTGGTTTAGTGTTGTAAAACTTCCAAAATAAATAACAGTTAAATTTTATTTAATATTTTTGTTGAATAAATCATTTGACCCACGGCCGAGAGTTCTTAGGGTTTTAGTTGCGGCTGTAAAATCAATATTAAGTTTTTCCACCCTGTCTTCCGTCATATATGCAACAGCACCTGACCATGTATCAGGAGAGCCTGGTATAAATACTGCCACTAGGCCATTATCAAGTCTTTCAACTTCAAACCCTACCTGTGACTGGTCGTCAAATTTTGCTAGGACAGGTGTTAAAACTTTTTTGTCCCCTTTGTCGTCCATACTTCCGGCAATTCCCTTCACAAAAGCGTAACCCGGAAGTAATGCCATAAGTTTTATATCAAGAGAATTAAATGCATGTTTTCCCGCTTTACTTCTTGCCATGAGGCCGGCAAAGAAACAGATAAAAACCAATACAACTATTGCAAGAATATTTACAAAAGCAATCCCGGCAACAGATTCAATAGGAATAATTTTAGAAATCGGATTGGCTAGGGCCAGCATAATTTTTACAGCCTTACCAAGTACTGCCATTATTACCACAAAGGGGATTAGAAAAATAAGGCCACCTATCAGAGTAGTTTTTAAAAACCCGGTCCTATACTTCATTGTATTTCTCCATTGTATATAAATTTTTATATTTATACATTACCTTAAACTCCCGTTTACTGGATATAGAATTCAAGAGTGTGTTATATTTATAATATAATCTGGAGGTTTAAAATGAGGGCAAAAATCATCTTAACTGTTTTATTCTTAGTATTATCTTTTTCATTTTCTGGCTATACACAGGACAAATCGTATTCTCCGTATGTCGGAGAATCATACCCCCAAAATGTTTACTGGGGTGAAACTCACCTACATACCGGCATGTCTATGGATGCCGGTGCTTTTGGTGCACGCCTCAGTCCTGAAGATGCTTACAGGTTTGCAAGCGGAGGGGAAGTAACCTCTTCTACATCAAAGATGAAAGTAAAACTAGCAAGGCCTCTGGATTTTCTGGTAGTAGCAGACCATTCTGATAATATGGGATTTTTTCCCAAACTGTATTCCGGTGACCCTGATTATTTAAAAGATGAAACTGGCAAACTCTGGTATGAACAAGTAAAAAAAGGCGGTGATGAAGCCACAAAAGCAGCAGCAGACATTATCCAGAGATTTTCTAATAATGAATTTCCTCCTGCCCTTGCTTCAAAGCCGGGCACAGAAACTTACAGGGATGCATGGAAACAAACTGTTGATGCCGCAGAAAAATATAATAAACCAGGGGTATTTACAGCTTTTATAGGTTATGAGTGGACTTCAAATACAGGTGGAAATAACCTTCACAGGGTCGTTATATATAAAGATGATGGTACAAAGGCACTACAGATGGAACCGTATACTACATTACCTCCCGAGGGTAGCGACGACCCAAAGGACCTTTGGGTGTGGATGAATGAATATGAAACAAAAACTGGCGGAAACCTTCTTGCCATTGCCCATAACGGTAACCTGAGCAACGGTATTATGTTCCCGGTAGTAGATTCATTTACTGGTAAGAAGATTGATAAAAAATATGCCGAGACCCGTGCCAGGTGGGAACCCCTTTACGAGGTCACACAGATTAAAGGTGATGGTGAAGCACATCCGTATTTATCACCCGGGGATGAATTTGCAGACTACGAGACTTGGGATTTTGGAAACTTGGATTTAAGTGCTCCTAAAACTGACGATATGCTTCAGTATGAATACGGGAGGTCGGCACTTAAAACAGGGTTAATGCTTGAAAAAACTATTGGCATTAATCCCTATAAATTTGGAATGATAGGTTCAACAGACAGCCATACGGGACTTGCAACTGCCGACGAAGACAATTTTTTTGGGAAGCACTCAGGTGTAGAACCAGGCCCACACCGTATGGACCACATTGTTGCTCAGTTTGGAGATAAAAAATATATAGGCTGGCAGCAGGCTGCTTCAGGCCATGCGGCAGTATGGACTTCTGACAATACAAGGGAAGCCCTTTTTGATGCTATGCAGAGAAGGGAAACTTATGCAACTACCGGCCCGAGAATACCTGTCAGGTTTTTTGGCGGGTGGGACTATACAATGGAAGATATACAAAGCCCAAACTACGCTGCGATTGGATATGAAAAGGGCGTACCAATGGGCAGTGATCTTTCAAAAGCACCAAAAGGCAAAGCGCCTACATTTATGGTCCATGCTGCAAAAGACCCAATGGGTGCCAACCTTGACAGGGTTCAAATCATTAAAGGCTGGCTCGATAAAAACGGAACATTAAAAGAAAAGGTATATAATGTTGCACTTTCAGACAACAGGAAAACCGGCAAGGACGGAAAAGCTGCACCTGTCGGCAACACTGTGGATGTAAAAAATGCCACTTATACCAACAGCATAGGAGATGCAGAGCTAGCCGCCGTGTGGACCGACCCTGATTTCAATAAAGGTGAAAAAGCATTTTATTATGTAAGGGTCCTTGAAATACCGACTCCAAGATGGACGACATATGATGCAAAATTTTTCGGTGCGAATATTCCCGAAGCAGTACCGGCTTCGCAGCAGGAACGTGCATATACCTCACCAATCTGGTATACACCCTAATTTTATAAAATAATGTTTACAAAATTTCTAAAGCAGCCCCTATTGCATTTCCTGCTTATCGGGGCTGCTTTTTTTCTTATTTTCCATTTTACTTCTTCAAACAAAAATCCGGAATCCGATTTAAAAACCGTAACAGTTGATAAGAACTCTCTCCTAACGTTCATGCAGTACAGGTCCAAGAAGTTCAACCAGGAAGAGTTTGAATCTAAGCTGGCCAACTTAAATGAAGATGAACTTAAAAGCCTGATACAAGACTACGTCAGGGAAGAAGTCCTTTACAGGGAAGCACTTGGCCTAGGGATGGATAAAGATGATTACCTGATAAGAAGGAGGATGGTCCAGAAAATTGAGTTTATCAATGAAGAGCTTGTAAATAATTCCCAATACATTGCCCCTAAGGACGTGAGCAATTATTACAATAAAAACCTGGACGATTATAAAATCGAACCCAATGCCACGTTCACTCATGTTTATTTCAGCAATGAAAAAAACGGGGCTGATGAGGCAGAAAAACTGGCCGAAAATGAACTAATAATCTTAAATAAAAATAATGTCCCTTTTTCAGATTCGGTAAATCACGGCAACCGTTTTTTATACCACCTAAATTACGTCGAAAGAACACCAGAATTTGTTGAAAGTCATTTCGGGGCTGAAATGTCAGAAGAAATATTTAACCTTGTTCCGGATGAAACAAAATGGCATGGGCCTTTTGAATCACAGTATGGCTATCACCTTATTTTGCTTGCTGATAAAAAAGATGAAGAAATTCCGGGCATTGAAGAAGTATATGACTCAATAGTCCAGGACCTTAATTACAAGCTTTCCAACGTGGCGAAGGAAAAATCCATACAGGAAATCATAGACAGCTATGATGTAAAGATAGTTTATAAACAGGACGGCCGGGAGCCGGCTAGGTAAATGCTCACCTATAGAAGAGTTACGATTGTCCTGATTTTTTCTTTTTTATTCACTCCCGTTGAATTACTTGGCCATGAAAGCAGGCCTGTTTATCTTGAAATCAATGAGATAAAACCTGGCAGCTATTCCCAGACTTTAAAAGCACCGCGGTCCTTGCCTGATTTTAACGTACCAAGGCTAATAATACCTGCGGGCTGCGAAACTGATGGAGAAATAATTTCTGCTTTTACTGCAGATTCTTATATTAAAAAAAGTAAATTTAACTGCATCAATTCCATCTCTGCCAAAAAGCTTCAGCTTGAATATCCCGTTCTTAACCCTTCAATAACTACAATAATAAATTTAAGTCTTTTAAACGGCGAAAAGCACAGCAAGCTGTTAAAGGCAGGAGAACTATCCTGGACAGTTCCTCAAGAAGAAGACCGCGGCCGGATTGCAAAAGAATACACTTTTCTCGGAATGACCCATATCTGGGACGGCATTGACCACCTGCTATTTCTTCTTTGCCTTGTCTTTATTGCATCTACATCGAGGCGTATTCTTATAACCATCACGGGTTTTACAGTTGCTCATTCCATTACTCTTGTACTTTCAACACTTGGTATTGTTAAACTTCCCATTGCTCCCGTGGAAGCAGCGATTGCACTTAGCATTGTGTTTGTTGCCTCTGAGATTGCCGGGGGCAGAAAAGACAGCCTAACATACAAATACCCCGTTACTGTTTCTTCATCCTTCGGACTCCTTCATGGTTTTGGTTTTGCTTCAGTATTAAGCAGTTCCGGCCTTCCCCAGACCGAACTGCCCGTAAGCCTGCTGTTTTTTAATGTCGGTGTGGAAATAGGACAGGTACTTTTTATTCTTGTAGTGATGCTTGTGCTGTTAATTTTAGATAAGGCAATATCAATACATGTAAAAAATCTTTTCAAATATGATAAGATGGCTGCATATATAATCGGGGCGGCTGCTTCTTTCTGGATGTTTCAGAGGGTTTATACATTTTGGTATTGAGATAACATTATTAATATAACAGTAAAAATATTTACTGGAGTTGAATGAAGATATTAACATATTTACACTCCAATACTTTATTAATTACAATCTTCCTAGAGGTTGGTATCTGGTTTCAGCCCCTATAAACAACCAAACTGGGAAGCTGAGAGCGGTGAAAGGTGGGCTATTCCGGTAGGCGGCAGTGCAGGTAAAGTTGTAAAGATCGGCAATCTGCCCGTTAATATACAGTCACAGGCTTTTTACAATTTTGCAAAACCTGAAAATGTGACTGAAGGACAGCTAAGATTACAGATGCAGCTGCTATTTCCCAAATAATTTGTATTTATTAAAGAATTTTTATAACATTCTACTATAAGGGAGGGACCAAATGTATATTTCAAAAATACTATCTGTATTAGTATTATTGGTAATATGCTTTGCCGGGTTTTCAGCCAGTGCATTAGAAACAGAAAGGTATTTAATTAACAACCAGGACTATGAAGATTATCAGGTAAATTCAACACAGGTGGCCAGCAGTAATGTTTCACCACTTAACTACAGTCTTGCAGCACAAAAACCATTAGTTACAGATGAATGGCACTTTGTTGTCGCTCCTTATCTCTGGTTTGTCGGACTAAACGGGAATATAGCTGTAAACGGCGACCAGAGCGATGTGGACGCCAGCTTCGGCGACATATGGGACCAGCTTGATTTTGCCTTCCAGATCCATGCCGAAGCCTTGAAAAACAAATATTTTTTCTTCATTGATGAAACATATATGAAACTCTCTGTAAGCGAGGACATTGTACCGGACACACCACTTCCAATTGGTGCTAATATAAATATAGGTGTACAGATGAACACCCTGGAATTTGGGGGCGGTTACAGGCTGGTAGCGGCCAAACCGGACTTTCCCATTTACTTTGATGTATATACCGGCGGCAGGTGGTGGATCGTTGACCTTGACCAGAAAATTAGGTTTAACAACCTGCCGGACCAGAACTCTGACCAGACGCAGCAATGGGTGGATATAATTTTTGGTGCCAGGCTAACTGCCCAGTTTACGGAAAATCTTCTTGCAATTGTGAAGACTGATATAGGTGGCTTTGATTTTGGGTTTTCTTCAAAAATAAGCTGGAACATTATTGCAAATATTGGCTGGGACACCGGCTGGCACGGTTTTACTCCGTATATTGGGTGGAGGAGTATGTACGTGGATTATGAAGACGGAAGCGGAAGTGATTTTTTCCGTTACAAAGTATGGATGAACGGGATACAGACCGGCCTGGGTTTCAGGTTTTAAATAATTTAAGCAATGATTAGTAAATCAGTATTTAAACTTAGTACCGGAATAATTTTATTTCTTCTATTGTTTACTACTTTCAGCTATTCAGTTGACACAAGCAGACCCGGCCCTCTGGATAAACCTACTGATGTAAAGCTCAGAATTTTTATATTAGATGTTGATGAAATAATTGATGCCGAGCAGAGCTTTGCTGCAAATTTTTATATGAAGGCCGAATGGAAAGACCCTAGACTGGCTAATCCCGGAGAAATTACAAAATATGACCTCGATGATATCTGGAACCCCAACTTTCAGATAATTAACAGGCAAAAAACGTTTAAATCTCTGCCTGATATAGCAGAAGTGGACCCTGAAGGAAATGTAATTTACACGCAAAGAATATTCGGCAAATTTTCACAGCCTCTTGACCTTAGAAAGTTTCCGATGGACCAGCAAACATTAAAGTTTGAGATTATTTCGGTTGGAAATACCCCCGCTGAAGTAAACTTAATACAAAATAGTTCAGGTATTAACGAAAATTTTTCTTTACCCAACTGGAAAATTATTAACTGGGATTTTAAAGACCACAATTTTCAGTTTCTGCCGGATGTCCCGGCCAAAGAAGGTGTAATATTTTCAATTACTGCCAAAAGATATATACATTTTTACGTTTTCAAATTTATTATACCGCTGCTGCTTATCGTTTTTATGTCATGGATAGTGTTCTGGATTGACCCTACAGACTATACCGCCCAGATCAGCGTTGCAATTACTTCAATGCTTACACTCATTGCCTATCAATACCTTGTCGGCAGTTCACTTCCCCAGGTCCCATACCTTACAAGGCTGGATGAACTGATGTTTTTTAGTACAACAATGGTATTTTTTACTTTGGTTGAGGTTGTTATTACTTCGGTACTTACAAAAAGCAACAAGGTTGAGCTTGCGAGGAAATTTGATTATCACTGCAGGTACATATTTCCGGCCTTCTTTTTATTTATTATAATTCTCCCCTTCATATAAATTGTTATTTGATTTATAATTATTTTGTTGGGAGGGTAGTTTTGTATGAACACACAATTACAATTTACTTTAATACTTTTTACATTTTTATTTATAGCAGTTTTTACTTCTTTTGAAATCGCACATTCTGAAAGCAGTAATGATGAATCTGTCACACTTACCGGTAATATTATATGCCTCTATCCTGAAACAGGTTCAAAGAATATAGAACCCATAATTTCAGCCACACCGTGTAATAAAGAAAAAAAACACCTTCATTTTTTCTTTGAAACAACCAGGAGAGATGAAAAACTGTATGCAATAGAAGGATCTCCCGAGGCGATAAAAAATTTACAAAAATCCCAGAAAAGAAAAAATACCCAGCTTACCGGGAAGATCAGCGGTAACCAGAGGGCCTGGATAATAACAGTTGATTAACCCCGGCAATATATTAGTTAAGCTGAACTACTTATTTTATAATCGACAATGCAATTAAAGGGACAATGTTGAATATATAAATAAATATTTTGAATAACCCAAGATATGAATACATGATGATATTAAGGGTCTCACTCGAAAGTGAAAACCAGTTTCCATGCATACTGTACAGCCAATCCGGTGCATTAATACAAATTAAAGTAGATAGCAGAAGCAAAGCTATATTTATTAAAGAGCACCATAGAAAAAATCTTTTTAATATTTGAATATTCATAATATTCTCCTATTAATCATTTATTCAGTTTATATTGTCATATAGGTATTGGATAAGGTCAGTACTTGTAATAATGCCTTCCATCTCTCCTTTTTTATTCGTGACAATGATTGAGTGAATAGTGCTAAATCGAAGCACTTTTGCTGCCTCCTTAATAGTCGAAGAATCTGGAAGTGTTATAAGGTCCTTTGACATAACATCTTCAATTGAGAAATTATGGTCCAGAATTGCATCAATCATTCTTTCATCCTGGGTATCTATATTAAAAATGAGTTTCAATATGTCTTTTGTGGATATAATGCCAATTGGATACTTCCCGTCTAATACAGGTATATGATGTATCATGTTTTCCCTGAAAATCTCATTTACATCACTTAGATTTTGTTTTATGTGGACAGATATTACATCAGTTGTTAATATGTGATTTATTTTCTCATTTGTTATCAAAGTCTGCTCTCCTTATAAATTATTTGATACATTCCTATTAGAAATAGAGCAAATTTGATACCATCTGTAAAATGCTATAATTGTTGAATATTATAATAATACAAAGTGTACAGTGTCTTAAAATAAGACACTTTGTAATTGGGGGGGGGTAAATATTAACCTATTGCCGCCGCACCGCCGTCAACAACAATCTCTTCTCCAGTCATATATGACGAATCATCAGATGCGAGAAAAAGTACTGCCTTTGCGATTTCTTCAGGGCTTCCGAACCTTTTCATTGGATTGTGGGCAATAATATCTTTTGTAATCTCCTCTGCTAAATCCGCCGGGATTTCGGTCTTTCCAAAAATCGGTGTTTCAATCGGCCCGGGACTCACAGTGTTGACCCTTATTTTTCTATCAAGAAGTTCAAGGCTTAGTGTTCTGGATAGCGACCTTAGTGCTGCCTTTGTAGCTGAATATACACTAATACCCGGAATACCAATCTGGTTGGCATTTGAACTGTTTATTACGATACTCCCCCCATCATTCATAATCGGGACTACTTTTTGTATTGTAAAAAAAGAGCCTTTAAAATTTACACTAACCTGAAAATCAAAATGCGATTCATCGACTTCTGAAAGCTGCCCCATTTGAAGTACACCGGCATTAACAAAAAGTATGTCTACTTTGCCAAATTTTTCCCTTACTTCAGCCACCATTAAATCAAGGTCTGCAAGTGAACTCACATCAGCAGTAACAGCCAGTGAATCCCCACCTAGTTCTTCGCCGGCCTTTTTAACCCTGTCTTCATTTTGTCCCGTAACAGTCACTCCTGCTCCTTCAAGAAGAAACAGCTTTGCGGTTTCAAATCCAATACCGCTTGTTCCGCCTGTTATTAAGGCTTTTTTACCTTTTAGTTTAGACATTGCTTATTCCTTTGATTTTAATTTACATTTTGTTTCCGGGATTAAAAATGTCAGCAGGAATGAAACTAGTGCAAAAAGCGGTAGTACTGCAAGCGCAATCTGGTAAGTGTGAATTGAATAGTCAGCTATCCCGTCCAGTATCTTTCCGTCCCAGAAATAGTCCATAAGGTATCCAATAGTGGGCTGGAATAATGCGGCACCTATAGTAGTAATAAAATTTATTCCCGCCACCCCGAGAGCGGGACATTCCCTTGGGCAGATTTCCCGCCCTAAAGCATAAAGCGGGATTTGAGATCCTACCATAAATCCGAGCAGAAACAGTAATATTGAAGTTATAAAATAAGGAATGGATGTAACATAGATGACCAGCAATAAAATCACGGTGCTCACAAACGTACCGACAAACACCGGCCAGCGCCTTCTTTTGAAATAGTCAGACAGGTGCCCTGCAACCGGGCCGCCGATAACAAAACCAAGAAAAATTAAAGAGTTGAGGCTTGCGGCTTCTTCTAATCTCAAATTATATACTTTTGCAATAAAGTCATTTCCCCAAAGTGATGCAAAAACGCTGAGAGGAAGGTACATAAGGCACGCAACAGCCCCCGTGGCCCAATAGCGCCAGTTACTGAAAATAATAACCAGCTGTTTCCATGCATGAGACCATGATTCGGTTTTTTCTATGGTTTTTTTATTCCAGGGCGGGTCGTCCCTTACAAACAGATAAATTAATAACAGAAGGATTATTCCGAATACTCCCGTAATCAATAATGATGGTGTAACACCGTAAGTTTTTATACCCCTCGATAAAATAACATCCGCACTTACAGCTCCTAAAGTACCAAGGCCCGTAATCAGTCCTACTATTAGTCCAAAACTTTCATGTGGAAACCAGTGAGCGGCAAGTTTATAAGCCCCGACAAGTGCAAAAGCAGAACCAAATCCCATTAAAAAACGGGCAAAAAACACTACGGGCAGGAAAGTTGTATAACTGAATATGAAAATCCCTAGTGCGCACAACCCGCATGAAATTGTAAGAAGGTTTCTCGGGCTGTGTTTATCGAGCAGAATTCCGGATGGTATCTGCATGGGCATATAGGCATAAAAATAAAAAGCAGACAGTACGCCGATCATGCCCGCGTCTACATTATAGACCTTCATAAGGTGGTCAACCATCACACTTGGGGAGACTCTCAGAAAATAGTCGTAGTAATAAAACAGGGTAGAAAGAAGGAATATGGCCCAGGGCCATATTAACATTTTTAAAGTGGAATATTTATTTCTTTCAGGATTCAAGTTGTATCTCTGTATTTATTTTTTAGCTGTTTCTACAATATAACTAACGTCACAAAATTATTGTGGTAAAAAAAATATTTTTATATTATTATTAAAATAATAAACCTGAATTTGGGAGGAGATTAGGATGAAAAATAATTTTTCAAAAATAATATTATTAATATTTTTCTCGTTCTATTTCATTACATCTTCTGTATTTTCACAGGGGTTCAACGTATACGTAACAAATTTTAACAATTTTATTTCATTAATTGAATCTTCAACAAATACAATTGCTGACACCATCGCGCACTTTGGGAACCCGACTGGGATTGTAGCCACGCCAACGGCCTGTTTTTATATGTTGTAAACCAGAATGCAGACAGTATCAGTGTTTTTGAAACTTTAAACAACACACTTGTAACAACTATCATGGTGGATAATTTCCCTACCGGTATTGATGTTACCCCAAATGGTGCTTTTGTTTATGTAGCAAACCAGGAAGACGACACGGTATCTGTTATATCCACTGCTACAAATACAGTTGTTGCAACTATAAATGTGGGTGATGCACCTCTACAGCCGGTTGTAACTCCCAACGGTGCATTTGTATACGTTACGATATTTGAAGAAGATATTGTCCAGGTAATTTCAACTGCAACAAATACCATAGTCGATACAGTAATGGTTGGTGATGAACCGGGCGGTATTGATGTAACGCCGAACGGGGCATTTATTTATGTTTCAAATCAAAATGATAACACTGTTTTTGTAATACAAACGTCTGATAACACTGAAATCGATACTATTACTGTCGGCACGGGACCTGTTAACATGGAAGTTTCCCCGAATGGTGCATTTGTCTATGTAGCAAATGGAAACAGCGGTGATGTATCAGTCATTTCCACAGCAACTGATACTGTTGTTGATACTATCACGGTCGGAGTCGGCCCCCGCGGTGCTTTTTTTACACCTGATGGTGCATTGGTATATGTACCCGATAGTGGGGACGGTACTGTTTCAGTTATTGATACATCTACAAACACGGTTATTGACACAATAACTGTTGGCGGCGTACCAATTGAAATAGCAATTCTCCCGGATAGAGTGGTTTTGGACGAAGTCGGCTATCAGCTCTACTCTTTTTATGACCTTAGGGAAAGGGAATCCTTCATACAGGTCACTAACCCGGAAGGCAGTAACATAACCGTACATGTGCAGGTATTTGATGTTGGAAATAACTGCACTGAAAACAATTTCTTTGATACATATACTCCTTCAGACACACATATCTACAATATGAGAGATATTCTGACAAACAACGGGAATCCTTCAGGTATTGAGCTGCCCGATTTTGCCTACGGGTTTGTTGTTGTAACCGTGGTCCAGGGCCAGGGCAGTTCTTCAGATCCCACAAGGGACATAGTTGGCAACTTCAGGATAGTTGACAATAACGGCTACGAATACAGGACAAATTCACTTGCGGTAACGTTCCCTTCCACAATAGTTACAGAGCAATTTACATTTAATTACAATGTAAAAGGAAATGTGACACTTTCTGATGTTTTAGGGATTAATGCAAACCATGTCAGTGCTACGGGAGAAGTAACCGCTGACCCCGTTTCCTCGTATACCGTATTTGATGTCGATATTTATAATGTTAACGAAGTACCCTTTTCATGCAGGGACATTGTATTTGCATGTGTTGACGAAGATAACCCGCTTCTTGAACAGCTCCTTGAAGAAACCGGTGTAGGTGTCGCAAGCTTTGAATACGGGATAAACGATGTTATTCCACATTCTAAAGGTGGTGAGCTACTGTGCCCCGGCAACAATATTTCTGATGGCATTGTTAATCTTTTCCGTGAGGACTCAAGTTCTGATGTATTTGCAGGCTTCGTTGGCTTAAACAACGGTAACAGCAGGGGAAGCATGGACTCCTTCTGGTCGGAAAGTTTTGTAATTACAGAAGGCGGGGATGATGACGATGATGCGAATTAATAACTGATTCACATTTAATTCTGTTCCACGGGTTTGTCTTTTGGTGCAAGCCACTCAACTGCTTCGTCGAAATCATTAGTGACCTTAATATTTACACCGTGATTTTTTGCTACTGTTTCGCCAAAGCGGTTTGGGTCAATTAGGGGAGGAAACCCCACTACCGCAACCTGTATTGCAGCTGTATCAGGGTGCTGCCTGGTCAGTTTGGCAAAGTAAGTAGCAAGAGTAAACCTCTGGAATGTTGTAAGGTTTCCTTTGATTGCCCTCAGGTCAAACAAAAGTTTCGAGTTGCTGTTCTCAATGCATTTAAATAATACATCTACTAAAAGTTTCTTATAATCCTTTGTATCAACTGTCCCCGATACGGCTGCTAATAAATAATCGTCTTTTATATCAACATTAACCTGGTAAGACATATCTTTTCCCTTAAATTATAAATATTACAAAATCAATTTAAATATATATAATACACCTCGCACTATAAATTGGTATTAAGTGTGGACTGTTTTTCTTTTGCTGTGAAGGGGAAACCATAATCGGCCCGGTTAAGGATTTTTAAATACAATTGATTATGAACTTACAACAGGCTTGTTGAATAATTCTTTTACCACTTTTATAAATAACTGCATTGTTAAGCTATTATTCAGGATGAAGCCAATTTAGTGCTTCTTCTATATCTGTTGTAACTTTTACAATTAAGCCGCGGTTTGTTGCAACTGTTTCAGCAAACCTGTCAGGGTCTATTAGTGGTTCGGCCCCAACTACTGCAATCCGGATAATGCCTTTATCAAAATTCTTTCTGATTTTATTTGTAACCGACAATGCAATATTATATCTCTGAAAAGTAGACAAATCTCCTTTTAGGTTCCTTGCATCTAAAAGGAGATTTGATCTATTATTATCAAAACAACTCTCAATTAATTCAGCAAAGAACTCCTGATCGGTACTATAAAGAAATTCTCCCGAGACTTCTACTAAAAGATATTTTTCTTTTTTATCAATATTTAGCTGGTATGCCATCCCTTATTCCAATTTAAAATTAATTTAACGGAGTTAAATATAACCAAATTTTAAAATACTTTATTAGCTGTTCACTATTTATTCCAGAACATCGGAGTAAAGATTACGAGCACGGTATATAGTTCGAGCCTGCTTTTAATCATAAGGAAACATATCCAGAGTATAGAAAATCCGGACAGGAAAAAATAACTATGTGTAGGCCCAAGTTCACCGAATAAAGTCTAAAATTCATTTAAAACCAACCCTTCAACTATAAATAGGCCCCATATCGGGGCATCTTAGTATAAAAACAAAAATTTCAATGATGCAGAGAATTGAGATTTCAGATCCCGGAGAAGAATAATCTTAACTGCCTGTTTAAAAATCCGAATAAATCAGTAAAGATATTGTCTTAAATTAAGAACCTGAATACACAATCAACAGAAAATATATGGCAAATACCACAGCTGCTTCACCATCGGTTTCAACAACTGAATCCAAATCAAATGTAAAAATACGTTTTGCCCCAAACAGCGAGTTTGAAAAAGAACTCGGTAAAAGGGTGAATGCATTCTTCGAAGACGGTTCAAATAAAAGAAGGGACCTGTTTAATATGTATTTAAAGTCATTCAGGGCGATATCCTGGGTAATTATTTCATACTGCCTTATTGTATTTGCGAACCTTCCGTTATGGGGAATTATTTTAGCATCTTTATCACTCGGGCTTGCCTTAAACGCACTGTCTTTTAACGTGATGCATGATGCGATCCACGGTGCATACTCCAGGCATAAACTTGTAAACAGGCTTATGGGCCACTGGCTTGACCTCATAGGCGGAAGCTCATACCTCTGGAAAACAAAGCACAACTACTACCATCACTCCTATACTAATATCACTGGTCATGATGATGACGTTGAAGTCGGCATATTTGCAAGGTTTACGCCCCATCAGAAAAAATACTTTATGCACCGCTTTCAGCATATTTACATCTGGTTTCTGTACGGTTTTCTGGCCATAAAATGGCATATTCTGGATGACTTTTATATATTTTTCACCGGTAAATTAAACGGCCATGATATTGAGCGTCCAAACGGCTGGGACGCTGTAATTCTTTTTGGCGGCAAAGTTTTATTCTTTATATTAGTTTTTGTAATTCCTTCTTTTTATTATCCAATCCCCTACGTAATACTGTTTTATATATTTATTGCGATGGTACAGGGCGTTGTGATGTCGGTTGTTTTTCAGCTTGCGCACTGCGTAGAGGAAGCTGAATTTCCCGAACATGATGCAGAAACAGGGATAATGGACAGGACCTGGGTCGTTCACCAGATCTGTACTACTGTGGATTTTGCAAGGGGCAACAGGCTTCTTACATGGTACCTCGGCGGTCTTAACTACCAGGTTGAACATCATCTTTACCCTAAGATCTGCCACCTAAACTATCCGGAAATATCCCATATTGTAGAAGAAACATGTATGGAATACGGGGTCCCGTATACTTCTCACGGCGGTTTTTTTGACGGAATCAGGTCACACTACAACTGGCTGCGCCAACTTGCACACGCACCTTAGTTCATAGGCCAAAGGCTTAATAGATACTTCTTATTAATATTAGTTTGAATTTAAAACCCAGATTAACTTTTTAAAGAAAATATACCCGGATGTCTTCTTAGGTAATTTTATCCAGATAGTTAATAATCTGTTTTATCTGTTTTTTATTGAGGGAATAAATACGGTTCTGCTGGTATTTCTTTTCACTTACCAAGTCGGCTTCCTTCAAAATTTTCAGATGGTTAGATATGGCGGGTTTTGATATTTTAAATTTGCCAGCAATATCTCCCGCTTTTGTTTCGGACTTGCTCAGAATGTTTAATATGTCCCTTCTGATATCGTCTGCTAATGCTTTATAAGGTGAACCCATATATAGAATATAACATACAATCCAACAAAGTGGTAAAAGTGATTAATTATTCCGGTCGGGCCGACCGGAATTGAACATTATGTGATTAGTATGATGAGATACACGCCGTATATGTTAGTATTAATTCAGTAGAAATTTTATGGAAATTTTTTGGTTCATTACGGGAGGACGGAGTAAATGAAATTTAGAAACATTAATAAAATTACGGGATTAATAGCCTTTCTATTAATAATTTCAATGTTTTACACTGGTGATAGAGAACTTGTTGCCAGGAACTACAACAGCACTGCAGACCAGACAAAACCCAACAAACTGCTAAAACAAATGACCCAGTATATAAGCCGCCAGGACAACGTTACTTTTAAGGCCGAGGTTATGTATGACAGGGTTATTGACCCGGGTTTGAAAATCCAGGTCACAGGCTCAGAAAAGGTCTTTATTCAAAAACCCGACAAGCTGTTTATTGAATTTAAAACGGATTATTTTTCTGACAGGCTGCTCTACAATCAAAATAATGCTACTTATCTCGATACCACAACCAGCCTGTACACTTCGATAAATGAAATACCCGGCACAATAAATAATGCCCTCGATTTTCTTTACGAATCCTTTGGATTTGAGATGCCTTTAAGTGATTTAATCTATATCTATCCTTATAAAAAAATCATAAAAAATGTTGAGGCTTCGCAATACATTGGTTCAAGTTATGTATTTGGTGTAAGGTGTCATCACCTTTTATTTATTGAACGTGATAAATACTGGCAGATATGGATAGAAGACGGCAAAAGAACAATACCCCGTAAGCTTATTGTCACATACAAGAATGAACCTCTTACCCCGCAGTTTACGGCAATAATAAATGACTGGATTTTTAATGAGCCTTTCCCGGCAAAACTGTTTAAACAGAATCTAAAGAAAAACGCGGGCCCAAGCCCGGAAAATCTGTTTAAGGAAAGAAGTGAATCGAAAATCAATATTTTTGAATAAATAGAGTTCGGCTTAATTTAAAATTGCACCTCCAATGAACAATAAAAACCTGAAAAACAAGATCTATGAAATAATATTCGAGGCCGATACCCCTGCCGGCAAGTATTTCGACATCACATTAATAATCTTCATTGTCCTCAGCATAATAGTTGTAATGCTTGAGAGCGTTGAAAGTCTCAGGCTCCGGTACGGATTAACATTCTATTATTTAGAATGGTTTTTTACATTACTTTTTACAGTTGAATACATCACAAGGCTATACTGCGTACAAAGACCCCTAAAATATGCAAAAAGCTTTTTTGGAATTGTAGACCTTCTTGCAGTACTTCCAACATACATTGATTTGCTTATCCCCGGTTCAAGGCTGTTTTTGATAGTTCGTGTACTGAGGCTGCTGAGAATATTCAGGGTACTAAAACTCGTTCAGTATGTCGGAGAATCGGAAATGCTTTTCCAGGCAATAAAATCAAGCCGCAGGAAAATTTTTATATTCATGTTTACAGTGCTTACGCTGGTAATAATTCTCGGGTCACTTATGTATGTGGTAGAAGGTGAAAAAAATGGTTTTACCAGTATTCCAAGGAGTGTTTACTGGGCAATAGTTACAATAACAACAGTGGGTTATGGAGATATTGCTCCCCATACACCTCTTGGACAGCTCCTGGCCACGTTCATTATGTTTTTGGGTTTCAGCATTATTGCCGTCCCTACCGGGATTGTAACTGTTGAGTTAAATGAACTTTTTCAGAGTAAGACAACAACAAAAATCTGTGAAAACTGCCTTGAAGCAGGACATGATAATGATGCACTGTACTGCAAATACTGCGGCAGGGAAATTCATGAAAGGAGTACATAGTGAAAATAGAGATAGATAAAAAATCATATGAAGAAATAGCTGAATTAATTCACAGCGATAAAAGCCCCGTGGGTATCGATGCCAAGAAAACCCATATCTTAATACTGCATAAACTTATGGAAATTGAAAAAAGGCTAGATGCACTGGAAAAAAATTAAATTATAATCAAACAAGTGCCTTTAATAAACTACCAATATAATATGCTATAAAAGCAGCAACCCCTCCTATAATTAATGTCTCAAAACCGTTTATATACCAGCTCTTACCGACAAATTTTGTTTTATATGCACCTACAAGGAAAAATGCGAGGCCTGTAAAAACAGATGAAAATAAAAATGGTTTTTCAATCAGTCCCGGTATAAGCCAGTTGATTATAAATGAAGCAAGTGGGATAAATCCAATAAGTATAAAAGCTGTAAATGTGGCGAGGCCTGACTTTAATGCGGATTTACTATTCAGGCTGTATCCCAGTTCGTCCTGCAGCATTGTTTCCACCCACCTGTTTACATCGGATGTAATTGTTTCAACCGCATTTTCAAGCTCATCTCCCGAGAAGCCCTTGCGTGCAAATATCTGCCTGATCTCTTCCTTCTCTCCCTCGGGGTAATGTTCTATATGGTTGAGTTCTTCTGTTTTGGCTTTATCTATAAGTTCGTTTTCAGACTTTGTTCCAAGATAGTTGCTTATGCCCATACTGAATCCGTCTGCGAGCAGGTTTGCAAGGCCGAGTATTATTATTACACCGCTTGAAAGCTCGGCCCCGATTACACCGGATACAATTGCAAAAGTTGTAATAATCCCGTCTATTGATCCGTATATAAAATCTTTCAGGTAGCTGTTTTTCGGCCCGCTCTCAAGCCGTTTCCTTATGGCCGAAGGAGTATGTGTTTTTTTTAACTCCGAAAGTTCTTTTTCATTTACCATTAAATCAAATATAATTAATTATTGGCTAAATTCTCATGATTATGTAACGGTACAGATTCCGGGACCTTGTTTTTCACGGGTTCAACCGTTTTCAGGTATTGATACACTGCTTTAAGGTCATCATCGCGGAGTTCGGAGATTTCCTTCCAGGGCATAGGCTGCATGAGTTTTCTGTTCATATTGGAGTGAATACCAATATTCAGGATGCTGACAAAATTATCTTCACTTAACTTGCCAATACCTGTTTTTTTATCGGGAGTAAGGTTTGCAGAGTAGCTGATACCCCAAGGACCTCCCCATGCAGTCATGCTGTCAGTAAAAAGGCCTCTCCATTTATCAGGGCCAATTATTTCGGGTGGAAACTGTGGTAATTTATTGTTTTCAGGATGTCCTGAAAATAGCTTGTCCGGGTCATTAACTAGAAACTCCCCTTCCTGGATTTTTGGCGAATGGCAGTCAACACAACCAAAAATTTCGGTAATTATCCGGCCTTTTTCAATTATATCAGATTTATCAGCTTTATTTTGTGCCGATAAGTTTTTAAATCCCATAAACACCATAAATAAAATTAAACTAAATATTACAAAATAAGCTCTCTTACTGTTCATACTAAACCTCCCTGTTAAATAATTGTTTTATAAGCAAAAAACAAGGCCGAAATTAGTAAAACCACTACAAAGATATAAGTCAGAAGCGGGTATGAATTCTGCAAATTACTAAAAGTTAATAAGCCACCTGAAAAACCCATAATAAATATAAAAAGCGCAACTGATAATTTCTTTTCGGTCCTCAATATTAATCTTTCCTCCTAATGGTAAGTACAGGGCATACAGAACCCCTGATTATATCTTCTGAAACACTGCCCAAAAAGAACCTTGCCATATTTCCCTTGTTGTTCGAGTTCATAACAATAAGGTCAAAACTATTTTTCTTTGCATAGTTAAGGATCCTGGAAGATGGATTAAGGCCAATGATCAGTTTCTTACTTATGCGAAGATTTTTACTTTTATCCTTTGATTCGGAAACCATTTTATTAAGTTCATTGTGTGAACCGTTTACAATTTCGTCCATTACCCTTGGAGGAATTTCTGTAGAGTTATGGGGTAGTGAAAGAATGTAAAGTAAAGTAACATGAGCATCTGTCCTGCCGGCAATATCTATTGCATACTCAAGAGAGTCATAATTATTTTCCGATATCTCAACTGGTACAAGGACCTTTTTTATACTGTATTTACCTTTTTTCTTTACCGAAGGCACTGTAAGTACCGGTATATCGGAATTCCTGAGGATTTTGATAGTATTGCTTCCAAGTATTACGCGGGAAATAAAATCTTTTCCCGTGTTACCCACTGCAATCAGGCCTGCATTAATCTTGTTTGAATAATTTTTGATTTCAGAATCAATATCACCCTTAATTACTTTTCCGGTGAATCTGTTACCTTTTTTGATCAGGTCGTCTTTTATTTTCTTAAAAGTTTTCTCAATCAGCAATTTTTTCTTACGAGAGGATTCCTCTATGTACCCGGCATAATAAACAAAATTTGGAGTAATAGGGTAATACACATGGTTTATATACAGGCCGTAGATGTCAGAACTGTAAAGACCTGAAAAATATTTTACTATTTTTAAAGCTTCCTCTGCTTCCTTTGACCCGTCATAGGCCCATAATATATTTTTCATATATGCCTCCTTCTGAATAATACCCTTATATTTCCAATATAAGCATCAACTTTATAATTTCCAGAATTCAAATACAAGTTTTTTTATGATACTATATAGCGATAATATTTGAAAATTTATTTGTACTTTCTCTTTTTTCATTTTGTGGAAAAATCAATCATTTAATAAAGAAATTGTTAAACTTT
>CAJHZB010000033.1_pt1 | contig 28781 bp, 29 predicted proteins | sample 9198931 | NCBI WGS metagenome assembly CAJHZB01 (sample SAMEA7708346, study PRJEB35096) | sediment metagenome | biome: marine neritic benthic zone biome [ENVO:01000025]; feature: sediment [ENVO:00002007]; material: shallow marine sediment [ENVO:03000034] sea grass bed [ENVO_01000059] ... | reverse complement strand
GGATGAGCGGCGCCCCTGATGCAACAATAAATGTAGGCAGTCCGGGAGTGCATGAAATAAACCTCTGGATGAGGGAAGACGGCAGCCGAGTGGACAAGATTTTACTAACAACAGATAGTGGTTTTACCCCAACAGGTACCGGACCTTCTGAAAGTGTAAGGGATATTGAATAAAAACATATACAACAGAAAGGGGCTTTTATTTTAAAATTAAGAGCTTCTTTCTGTTTTTCTAACTTTCCTATTATAATATTTTAGTTATACTCAAATCTTTATTTTAAATAATAACCGGAGCATATAAATGCCATTATACGAATATGAATGCGACAGCTGCATGGAAGCATATAATAAAGATATTGACGCATTAGTTGAAAAACTTAATAAAAAGAATGCTGAAAATACAATTAAGAAAAATCCAAACATTTCCTTTATAGAAGTTAAGGAAAAAGATAAAAATAGTTACTCTGTAGGTGAAAAAGATACACCGAACATAAGAAGATTTCAGTATACAATTGATAATAAGACCCTGTATATGGAACTGAAAAATTTCCGTTTTAGTGAGCTTATAACCAAAAAAGAAGATGAGAAAGGGTTAAATTGCCCGTTATGTAAAAAAACCAAATCAGTAAGAAGAGTTTTCTCAACTTTCAGGGCAATCTTTGATGATAAAAATAAAAGGGCCCCAAGACCAGGTGATGACCTGAAATTCCATATGGATTATAAAGTCCAAAAAGATGAGGAACAACAAAACTGGGTCGGCCAGGACCACTTAAACCAGTATTTTAACAGGTAGGGAGCAGATAATGCCGTTATATGAATTTGAATGTGTTAAATGCAGAAACAACGTCGATACAACACTAAAAACTCTTGAAAAGAAAAGTGATAAAAAGACATTGTCAGAACTGGTAAATAAATATGAAAATATTAATGCCATTGAAGTTGTTGACCTTGTAAAAAATAAAATAGTCGCCAAGGCAGGAAAAACCTCTAAAGATGCTGTTTTTATGGATTTTTACATTAACGAAGGAAATACTCTTGTACTTGTAAATCTCAGGAATTACAGGTTCTCCGAACTCATATATTCTCCGGAAGATGAAAAAACTGTTAAATGCTCCTGTGGAGAGAAAAAGAGAGTCGAAAAAGTCATTTCAAGTTTTTCTTTTACAAGTGACTTATCCACTGATATGCCTAAGCCGGACCTTTCAAACCTTCCTCCTTCAGTCCGTGCCCAGACATCACTTGGTGAATATATTGAAGAAAAAGACCGGCCTAAGAAAAACAGGTAGACATTTTAATCCAAAGTGTAATCTTTTTTCTTCTTCCCGACTCTTCTGGCAAGTTCCGCATTAATATCTTCGGGACTAAACCCCATTTTGGAAAGTAAAACAAGTGAGTGAAACCACAAATCAGTTATTTCGTAAATGAACTCTTCTTTAGATTCATTCTTAGCAGCAATAATAGTTTCGCCCGCTTCTTCGCCAATTTTTTTTAATATCCTGTCCTTGTTTCCTTCTAGGAGAGAGTTTACGTATGAACCTTCTTTCGGATTATTTTTTCTGTCTTCGATAACGTTAAAAATATTAGAAAGTTCAGAAAAATTAAATTCAGGGGCAAGACCTTTTGTCGAATCCGCTTTCGTATAAAAACAGGATTGTTCTCCCGTATGGCAGGCTACGCCTGTCTGATCCACCGTGATCAGTATTGTATCATTATCACAATCCAGATAAATGTCCTTTACCTTCTGTATGTTTCCGGATTCCTCACCCTTGTTCCATATTCTGTTTCTGGACCTGCTCCAAAAATGCGTAAGACCTGTATCGATAGTAAGTTTCAGGGCTTCTGAATTTGCATATGCAAGCATCAATACCTGTCCGGTATAACAGTCCTGAATTATTACGGGTATTAATCCCTGTTCGTTAAAATTTAATTCTTCGATGTTCATTATTACCTCAGTAAACAAATAAAGACTTTAAATGCATAATAATTTATGTAATATTACAAGGGTTTAGAATATATATTAGGAGTTGTTATGGCAAGGGTAACTATAGAAGATTGTCTGGAAAAGGTAGAAAATCGTTTTGCACTATCAGTGGCAGCAATGAAAAGAGGTAAACAAATTGTAAATGGAGCTATGCCTCTGGCCTCTGAAAAAGATAATAAACACGTTGTTACGGCACTAAGAGAGATTGCAGAAGAGAAAATAAATGTAATCTATCCGGAAGAACCTGGTAAATACTAACAACACCAGACTGTAACTCAAAAAGATGCAATATCTTGGTGTTGACACAGGTGGTACCTTTACCGACTTTGTGTTTTTTGACGGGAAAAATTATAAAATACATAAAGTAGCTTCAACACCACATGATCCTTCTTCCGCTATCTACAGCGGTATAGAATATTTTAAAAATCTAAATAAACAGAATTTACAATTTATTCACGGGACAACTGTAGCAACAAATGCCCTGCTTGAAAGGAAAGGTGCGAAAGTATTATTACTTTGCACCAAGGGGTTTGAAGATATTATTGAAATCGGCCGACAAAACAGGGAAAAACTTTATGATCTTTTCCTGGAAAAGAGTAAGCCAATAGTACAGGGCCGGGACAGGGTAGGTATATCAGAAAGAATAGATTCATCGGGTGAAATATTAAAAGATATTAATTGTGATGAATTAAATGAACTTGTAAATAATTTAGATCCAGACTCATATGATACAGCTGCCGTTTGTTTTATAAACTCCTACGTAAACCCGGTGCATGAATCTATTGCAGGAAAAATATTGCAAAAGTTAGAAATTCCCGTTTCTTTGTCCTCAGAAATTATTCCGGAATTCAGGGAATATGAAAGGATTTCAACAACTACCGTAAATTCATATCTTATTCCAAAGGTAAAGGACTATATGAATTCCCTGAATGTGAAACTGGGTGAGACTGAAATAAACGTGATGCAGTCAAATGGTGGTATAACAACTCCGGAAAGGGCGGGGATTGAACCGGTGAGGATAATAACTTCCGGCCCGGCAGGCGGTGTTGTAGGCGCATTTAATATCGCTTCACAGCTGGGGATTGATAAAATAATAAGTTATGACATGGGCGGGACATCCACTGATATTTCACTCTGTGACAGTGCAATAAAATATAGTACAGAGAGCGTAATTGATGGAATACCAATAAAAACTCCAATGATTGATATATTAACTATTGGTGCGGGCGGCGGTTCTATAGCCCATATTGATCCCGGAGGTGCACTAAAGGTAGGCCCCAAAAGTGCGGGAGCAAATCCGGGTCCGGCGTGTTATGGAACAGGGGAACAACCCACGGTAACCGATGCCAATCTGGTCCTCGGAAGAATAGTTGAGAATAATTTTCTTGGCGGGAGGATGAGTATTAATAAGGGACTTGCATTAGAATCAATAAAAAAATTAAACGAAAATTTCAATATAGATGTATTCAAGTTAGCTGAGATGATCGTAAAAGTGGCCAATTCTAATATGGAGAAAGCCATTAAGCTGATATCAGTGGATCAAGGATATGACCCACGAGAGTTTGCCCTTGTTAGTTTTGGCGGCGCAGGTGGGCTGCATGCATGTGAACTATCAAAAAATATAGGTATCAAGCAGGTAATATTCCCAATAAATCCAGGTGTATTATCAGCACTGGGTATGTTGTTTGCTGATTCCTTTAAAGACTACAGTAAGGGTTATTTTCTGGACTGTGAGGACTGCGATTTAAATAAAGTGGAGGAACAGTTTTATTTACTTGAAAGAAAAGCAGCAATAGAACTAAAGAACAATAGTTTGGAATTCGAATGGTTTATAGATGCAAGGTATAAGAATCAATCACATGAATTAACTGTAAAATACAGCTCTGGTTTTATTGGTGACTTTCATAAATTACACCTTACCCGTTACGGTTTTAACAGTCTTAATAAAGGAGTTGAAATTGTTAATATCAGGGTGAAGGCTTTTATTAGAAGGTCTCAACAAACATTACCAAAAATAAGTGATGGAAAAAAAGAAATTACAAGGGATATTATTGATGTTTTTACCGGTAACAGGGAAACAGGAATAATCTGTTATAAAAGAGAGGACTTCTACCACGGGTTTAAATTTAATGGACCCTGCATTGTAGTAGAAGAAACATCTACTGTTTATATACCCGGTGGATTTAGCTGCAGAATTGATGAATATGGCAACATCATTTCATCCTATTATTAATTATATTTAAAAACTTATATGAAAAAGAAAAACATAATTATTGGCGGCGGGGTTACAGGCCTTGCTGCAGGATTAAAATCAGGCCTGAAAGTATATGAGGCAAAAGAAGTCCCGGGAGGGATATGTTCCTCGTATTATTTAAGGGCTGGTTCAGAAACTCCGGAATTTAGTTCTCCTGAAGATGAACAGGCATACAGGTTTGAGATTGGGGGAGGACACTGGATATTCGGCGGACAGCCCGGAATTTTGGAATTTATAAAATCCTTAACACCAGTCAGGGAATACGGGAGAAGGTCCTCGGTTTATTTCCCGGATACTGGTATTTTTGTACCTTACCCTATTCAGAATCATCTTAGTTATTTAGGCAAAGATATTGCTGGAAAAGTAATTTCAGAAATCGAAAATAGCACGAACGCCATACCTGAAACTATGGAGGACTGGTTAGAGAAAAGTTTTGGAAAAACACTTCTTAATCTTTTCTTTGCACCATTTCATGAACTTTACACTGCAGGGCTATGGACAAAAATAGCACCACAGGATGCATATAAATCACCAGTGAATATTGAAGCAGTAAAGAAAGGTGCAATAGGAGAAGATGCTGATTTAGCAGGTTATAACATCAAATACCTTTATCCCTTGGAGGGGCTAAATACCCTTGCTCACAGGATGTCGGGGAACTGCAGTATCGAATATAATAAATCTGTATCTGAAATAAATGTTAGAAAAAAAGAAATAAGTTTTTCAGACGGGTCGGTAGATATGTTTGACAAACTTCTTTCGACATTGCCATTGAATAAAGCTTTAGAGTATTCCGGAATAAATGTGGATGAAGAACACGATGATTTTACCTCGGTACTTGTTCTTAATATCGGCGCTATAAAAGGCGACAAATGTCCCCCCGATCACTGGATATACATTCCTAACAGCAAATCAAAATTTCACAGGGTAGGGTTTTACAGCAATGTTGACAGTTCTTTTCTTCCTTTTAGTTCCCGTGAAAGTATGGACAGGGTAAGTATTTATGTTGAGAAGGCTTTCCCAAACGGCAAAAAACCTTCCGATGAGGAAATTGCAATTTACAAGAACAAGGTTATCGGGGAACTTAGGGAGTGGCAGTTTATAAAGGAAGCTGAAACTGTCCATCCAACGTGGATTGAAGTAGCTTATACTTGGGCTAAACCAGGTTCTGACTGGAAGAATGTATCTATTGAATTACTTGAAAAAGAAAACATTCTTCAGGTAGGAAGATACGGTAAGTGGAATTTTCAGGGAATTGCAGAGTCAATTGAAGATGGTTTTTCAATAGGAAAAAAATATAAAATTTAAACCGGCTAATTTAATATCTTACATTTAAATGGTCAAAAATACTCATTAATCTATTTGTCAGGGTATGCTCTTTTTTAACCCTGGTATATCCTGCCAAGGCTATTTCATTTCTTTCTTTCTCATTTTTTAAATAATATTCGGCTTTGTTCCTGAGGTCCTGATTGTTTTTAAACGTAATTATTTCCTCGCCGATCTTAAAATATTTACTGATGTCTTGTTTCTCATCTACTAACTGGAAAGTTTTTGAAGCAGGTATTTCAAATAACCTGTAGTTTCCACCGCTTACTTCATATTCCCTGTGAATGTTTAAAGCGATTTTGGAAGATTTTAATATTTTTATCAGGTTTTCTCCAAATACAGGCCCCCTGTTGAATTTTTTTAAACCGGTTTCGTAACTATTAATGTTCCAACTCCATATTCCTAGCTTATATTCAATTAAACTGCTTAGAATTCTTTCCCTGTTGTCGTCTAACATACCGATAAATAAGATGTCAGAACTGTTGTTTTTTATAAAATTGTTGTCAGGATTAATACTGTCAAAATATTCAATATCACATCCAAGCGAAACCGTTACTGTATTATTAATATCAAGAACTTCAGAGTAGTAATCCACGTAGCTATTATCATATATAAGTGTATAGTCAGAATCCTTTAAAACTTTATGTATACCCCCGGACACAATTGATGGATGAACTCCAAGCCAAGTAATTACAGTTGTGCCCTGTTCTTTTATCCGGCGGATATAGTTTGAAATATCATAAGTGTTAATAATGTGTAAAAACATTATATCCGGCATAAAATCTTCAATTTCATCCAGAAGTGCTTCTCCCATAAAATGGTCATTCGGTATAAAGGCAATGTTTTTTGTAAAGTAATTAAATATGTTAATTTCTCTTTCAAATTTATTGCCAAATGGGAAAGTTGTGTCGGTTGTCTGTACCTTTCTGACTGTATGCCCTAAATGTTCTGCAGATTTGGCCAGACCTCCAAAGAAATTACTGATAAAGAAAGTGATATTACTATAAGTAAAAGGGGCGGCAAAAAGTATCTTCATTAAATACTTATTCTTTTTAGTGGTTTTTTCCAGATTTTATATACAATTGATAGAACATCCCAGTAAATTACTAACAATAGAGTAAATGGGAGTAGAATGATAAATTTGAGAATTACAATATTATTATTTTTGTTTTTCAACGTATTATACTCTCTTTAATAATTCCTTGGATTAAAGCCCAAAGATAGACGGAATGTTTCATAAACCCTTAAATATTTTATATATACAATTAAACAAATAAGTTTAATTTTACTACCTGTCTTTGAAATTCGAAAATCTTTATTCCCAAAAACTTTGTATATTGTAGCGACCGGTGGTACAGCAGTAAATATATTTATTAAAAACAGAGTTAAAGAGGACCTTCCACTCTGCTTTCTTATATTATAACCTCCGCCACAAAGTCTTAACTGCCTTCTGGTAAAATCTCTGAAGCTGTTCCTGGCAGGGTGATTTACAATCACACTGTCACAATAAGTAATTATGTGACCTTTTTGTCTGGCCCGCAGGCACCATTCCCTGTCACCGTTGGATTTCATTTCTTCATTAAAATATCCAACATCTTCAAGAATATATGAGTGTGTAATTAAATTTGCAGTTGCTGAATAATGATATTTGTTAATAAAAATGTTTTGCCTGAACGAGTATATTTTCTCAAATAATTCAACGGTATTAGGATTTTCAGGATTTTTGTAGAATAAATTAATCCTACCTCCAATAATATCCTTGTTCTCTAAACACTCAAGGCCATTCTTTATCCAGTCAGCATCGGGAATACAGTCCGAATCTGTAAATGCAATATATTCTCCCCTAGCATGTTTTAAACCGAGGTTTCTTGCTGCATAAGAGCTTTGGATTGGCTGGTTAAGTAATTTTATCTCATACAGGCCAGGAAGTTTATCAACATTTTCTTTGTGGACTGTGTCGGAGTCATTATCAATAACAATAATTTCAAAATATTCTCTTGGATATGATTGATTAGTTAATGCCTTTATACATAGTTCTAATTTTTCAGAATCGTTTCTATGCGGTATTAATATTGATATTGCAGGCGTCATTTATTTAAGATTGAATTATAATGTTTTACTAAATCGTCGTTAAGTCTATTAATGTTGTGTTTTATTTCAACAGTCTTTCTTGCATTTTCAGCTAATATGACTCTTTTATCATAATTTTTAATTAAATATAAAATATTTTCTTTTAGTCCCTTTTGGTCTTTTTCCCCACACAGCAGACCGTCAGTGTTATTTTTAATCAGTTCCGGGATTCCGCTATGAAAAGTGGATATAACGGGTAGTCCGGTTGACATTGCTTCCATGAGTACAGTAGGGATACCTTCAATATCACCGTCTTCTGCTACTATACTTGGTGAAAGAAAGATATCGGATTCGTATAAGAGTTCCATTACTTCGTGATGGGTCTTATCTCCAAGTATTTTAATATGTTTATGCATACCATTGTCCTTAATGATAGTATCAAGCTTTGCCTTTAATTCACCGCTTCCAACTATATTATAAGTTATATTGATATCCCTATTTTCACTGATTAGTTCACTTATGGACCGTATTGCTATTTCAAAACCTTTTTTTTCAATTAACCGGCCAATTGATAAGAGTTTAATTTTAATGTTATTTGACCTTTTTTTATATTTAAATTTTTGAAAATCTATACCAACCCTGTGAACTTTTATTTTATCTTTTGGAAAGCCAAGCTTAATAAGTCTGTCAGAAAGATAGTTCGAGACAGGAAGGAATGAATCACCCCATTTAATTAACTGCTTATACGGGTTGTCCTTATTAAATGTATATTTACTTAAATCATTTCCGTGAAATGAAGTAACCAGTTTGCCGTTAAATACGCCGCTGCTTTTTAATGAAATACCAGGATAGGTGTTGTATCCAAAATGGACATGGATGATATCAAATTCTTTATTAAAAAGACTGTAATTAGAAATCAGGTTAATGTTTACTATAGGCTTGGAGTCTGCCGCATAAATTATATGTTTATAATAATCTGATTTCAGATGGACAATGTTCTTTACAGCCCTTGTGATATTTCCGGCCAGTGAAAGAGGCTGATCATAGTATTTGGTATGATTTTCAACAAGGCTGTAATTTACTACATCAGAATGTAATAATTGTTCATTGTTGTCTTTCCTTGCCAGTATTTCCACATCTAGCCCTCTGTCAATCAGGCCTGTAACCTGGTTTAAAATAAAAGTTTCGGAAAGTTTTGGAAAATGAATTAATAAAAACAGTACTTTCATTGAATATTTTTATATATCTCTATAGTTTTTTTTGCAATATGTTCGATACTTAAATTGTTGGCCGAATACTCCCTTGCAGAGTGACTTCTTTTATCCCATTCTGAGTCTTCATCTGCTATTTTAAAAATTGAATCAACAAAAGATTTTATATCTCCGTTTTCATGAAGAAAAGCAAAATTATTATTAACATAATCGGGTATACCGCCCACATTGTTTGAAACAACCGGTAATCCGCAGGATATTGATTCAAGTAAAGCATTGTTGGCAGTTGCATCGAGTATTGGTAAAACCAGCATACTTGCCTGTTGATATAATTTTAAAAGTTCGTTGTTATTAAGGCCGGAGTGAAAGGTAACTTCATTGTGACGTGCTATTCTGCGGATATGTTCATTCTCTTTATTTTTTTCAGTATTGGGAATAATCAGATCAAATCTTATACTCTTATTTTTAGAAAGCACCTTTTCAATTATCATTTCAAGTGACTTAAAATCACGAAGCCAGGTACCGCAAAATATACAACTTGGATTGGACAAATTTCTTGAACCAATAGCTGGTCTGAAAAATTCAGTGTCAACTGCATGCGGGATGAATGAAACCCTTCCGGGTATAAATTTATCAAAAAATTCAGACTGTTTTCTGCTCATTGTTATTAAATAATCAATGGTATTAACAACCTCTGGGTTTCTTTCAATCTGATCCCACCACGAAGGGGGCTGATGGGCTGTACAAATTAATTTTAATTTATTCTTAGGTTTAAATTTCTGTAGTATCCCGTAATTTCTCTCTAAGAATGTTATATGCAGTAGCTGAAAATTTAGTAGTTTGATATAATAAATAAGTTTGAATTCGGCTTTTAATAACTGGTAATCGTACATATGAGAGTAGTCTTTTCCTATTTTAATTAATGGTCTAAGCGATTTTCTTAATAGGAAATTACCCGGAGTCTGCCGATTTAAAGTTATTATTTTACTTTTAAAATTAAGACTATTCTCAATTGATTTGAATAGTTTGTCATATCCGCTGTATTCACCCATCCAGGGAATTTCTTCATTAAGTATGAGTAATCTGTTTTCCATAATGATCAATTTATAAGGGAATTACCGAAAAATGCCCCTTATATATCCAAACCTGTAGGCAAAATCGCAAAAAATTTCGAGTAATTTGTCATTACTCTTTTTGGCGCCGGATATTATTTTTATTCCATTTTTAAATGGGCTAATAAGGTTTTTAAGAATACTTCGTATTTTGAAATTAATAGAATTTCTTCGGTAATAATTATCAACATAGGCAACTGAAACCCCATTCCAGTATTGTCTTTTAATGTGCCAGGATTTTAACAGTCTTTCAGGTGGTATGTGGTGCTGTACCCTTATACCCGGATCATAATAGATATTATTCCCCGCGTCCTGAATAATGTTATTAAGAAGGGTCTCATCACAGGACAGGAGGTTCTGTCCTTTCCTGCCGAGGTTAATATCAAAACCGCCGTATTTTTCAAAAAGACTTTTATTGTATGCAATATTAGCCCCCGCAAGCCACATGTGAGTATTGTTTAATACAACTGGTTCGTCAGACCAGTCTAGTATAGTCAGAATTCTTTTCATTTTATCAGACAGCCATGCCGGTGGTTCCGACTCCCATATCGGGTCAATCTTGCCGCCAACTATGCCCGGTGCCGGTTTGACACTTTCAAACACTGATAACATATTTTTTAACCAATCCACATCGGCTACAGCGTCATCATCAAGATACGCAACATATTTTCCATTTGAATTCTGCCAGCCTGTATTCCTTGATTGTGAATGCCCCAGAACGGGCTCATACATATATTTAATATTGGATTGTTCTACAACATAATTATTTACAATGTCCCTGGTCTTGTCTGTTGAAGCATTATCTACTACTATGATTTCGTACTTATCTTTATCTAAATCCTGCCTGATCAGGCTTGTTAGGGATTTTTCAATGTATCTTTCTCTATTGTGTGTACAAATTACAGCTGATATTAAAATAGTCATATTTGTTTAGATATTAATAATTTATTTATGCCAGGATCAACTCAAATAAATTCTTTACCCCAGAAATCTGGAGGTTTATTTATCTGCTTAAGATACTTCGAGACATCTTCTTTCATAAAATTGATAAAGTATTCTGTAAAAAGATTGTTCCAGTTAAGTTTCGAATTACTAAAAGATTTCCTCAGAAATTTGTTTTCAAGTTTAATCAGGGTTTCAGGCTGGAATTTATAAAATTTTTTATGTTTTTTTAAAAATCTTAAAACTTTACTGTCATAATACTTTAAGCTGCCCTTGTTTTTCTGGACAGTCGTTGGATTCTCAAATTTAATATGGTCTAAACCTAAAAAATCATAACATTTATTTAAGAAAGTTTGAGGGGAATCAATCAAATCTTCAAGACAAAGGTAAAGAATATTTTCTTCAGGCAGGATTCTTCGTAAATATTCAGTGCGTTCCCAGTATAAAGAATTAACAAGCATCTCTGGTCTGTAATGGGCAGCTTCATGTAAAGTAAAAGGGATAAGCCAGTCATTTTCATAGCCGGAATCATGATGTTCTTTATAAACTGATTCAAACCTTTTATATGGATTCCTGGCTATATAAAATACTTTTACATTTGGAATATGTTCTTCAATTCTTTGCATTACATGTTTTTCATATTCTTTCATTGTGTATGATACGCTTGCTTCACCAAGTATTTTGCAGCCATTTCCAGGCAAAAAGATGGATTCATACCATTCCCAGCCTTTATCATATATTCTGTCATAAGATAGAAAATTAGGTTCTTTTGGTTTGGACATGTAGATTTGCGGATGCTGGTCCAACAGGTAAGTAAGTGTAGTTGTTCCGCACTTACCACAGCCAGCTATTAATAAATTTGGTCTCATTTCATTTTACCTGAATAGTTAATCAATTCATTACTGTAAGTACCATATCCGGACTTGTTGATCTATGGGAAAATATAAATAAGTATTAGGATTTACAATGTTTATTAGCAAACACAATGTAAATTTTACCAAACATATTGTCCGGCTGCCATCTGTGAGAGGAATATCCACCAAAAATATCGAGTATCGAATAATTGTTTAAATTTAGATATTCAATCAAATCTGAAAAATAATTTTCATTTTCATTTATCATTGCGAGAGGTATTGTAAGGATTATATGGTTGGTCAGGTTAAATAAATTTTTATATGTATTCAAATTTGTAATAGTGGTTTTGTCTTCATGTAAAAAAAGTAAAAAAGGGGGTTTTATACTTCCCGGACTATTTATTAAATTATTGTTTTTACTTAAGTCAATAGTCGGAATATTCATTTCTAATGATATGTATTTTAATAACTCACATTCTGCAGTGACCAGCAGTGAATTGGACTTATGTACACCATTACATATAGACATGCATAGATCTTTAACTGAAAAGTTTCTTTCAATATTGGTCTCAGTATTTCTTAGTCTATGACTTCTGTTATTTTTCATAAATATAATCTTATGTTTTCTTAATTTCTCTGATTATTTCTGCTGATTCTTGTATTTGTTTTACAAATAAGTTGTATTGATTATGAAATTTATAAATAAATAAACTTAAACCTATTAGAGTATGGAAATTAAATGAAGCTCTCGCTCCATCTTTATATATTAACAAAAGATTAGAAGGATTTTTTAAGAATTTTAACCATTTATGTGCAACTATTTTAATTAATAAAAACATGCTTAATGGGGTTTTTCTTTCTATTATATCTTCATAAATCCAGAAAATAGGGCTTGTCATCCCCCCGTTTGTTCTATAGTAACAAAGCTTTTTCCAGTTTAGCCTGTCAGGCTGCAGATTGTGACTTAAGGTTAGTGAACTATCATAGAATAGCTCATAACCCAATAACAAGGTTTTGTAGCAGATTTCTGTATCTTCCCCTCTTAAAGACTTGTTTCCCGTATTTCCCGTTAAGATAAATTTACTATTGATGTTAAAAATATTTTTTGCAATATCTGTCCTAATGCTAAATCCGGCACCATACAGTCTTTTTCTTTTACCTTCTAAAATCCCATCATGTTCATTTTGCGGGCCGCAGGCATATACGCCCTGGTATTTTAAGAACCATTTAGGAAGTGAGCTGTTTTGAATTAAGGGCTGGGAGTATCCGCCAACAATCCCGACCCCCGGCATTTTATTAAAATTAGTTATAACTTTTGATAAGTAGTCAAAACTTAGAATATTGTCATCATCAACAAAAACAATAATATCAAAAGAGGCGGTTTCTACTCCTTTGCGCCTCGCATTTGTTATTCCGGGAAGGTCCTCACTGATTAATTTCAGCTCAACTGTATCACTCTTCCAGAAACTCAGAACTTTATCAACCGTGTCATCTGTACATCTGTTATCCACAAGAATAACTTCATAACCTGCATTCTCCGGCAATACCTGTGTTTTTAATGCTTGTAGAGTCGGCAGAATAACGGCTGAACTGTTATAGCAGCATATAACTACCGAGACTCCGTTTAAATTATTTTTATTCATAATAATTACTTAATTTTGATAATCTGCGAGTTTGCAAAGCTGGTTATACAGTGAATTTACTTTATCCGGGACATCTCCCATTTTGACTGATCTTTGTAAATTCTTATCTGCAAAACTATTTGTAAGTTTTACGTTTAATAAATCAGATAATTTAGACAAAACGGTACCGTTTAGTATCTGGTCGTAATGTATAAATATTATATTTCTAGAGTTATCCACCTGGTACTTAATTATGTGGGAATAGATGTTCAAATAGATCTCGTATGCGATTGTTTCATTGATTTTAAGATCGTGTAAATATTCAGCCTGTCTATGTTCTTTTAGAATACTCCTTACTGTTGTTCCGGGGTCCCTGAATACACAAATAATTATAGTACTATCGTCAAGGTATTTATTCCAAACAGGTAATGTATAACTAAACCTCGGGTCTTTGTAACAAAAAGGGCCCCTATTTGTTACTTCTTCTATTCTGGATTCGATACCGGCATCTTCATTTTCAATTGTTAACTCAGGCGGCAAAGAACATAACCAGCCCTGGTCTTTTTGGGAGTTGGGGTTTAATAAATAATTAATATTAAGTAAATCTGTAAGTACACCGTAATTTGAATTTGTTATATAAGAACTTTTGACATTGCTGTATTTCGAAAGGATATCTTCATTTATTTTGTTAATCATCGGGCATTCAAAGAACCCTTTTGGGTTTGTTTCATTTCCAATATATAAATTTTCACCCATATAATAACCAGCTTCGTACAGTATTCCCCCCAGCATGCTTGTACCACTCCTGCCAGACCCGGCAATCAGACAGTTGGAGATTTTTTTGTCCAGATTTGGTTTACTGCTGCCACTAAGCCTGTTAGAAGGAAATAACCGGCTATGTTCGTTGGCAAAAATAAATAGTTTTTCCCCGGTATTTTTTTCTTTAAGCCCAGTTTTATTTATTACATCATGAAATATTAACCCGCTTTGATTAAGTGAATGCTGTAGTCTGAAAAAGTCTGAATTATGGTCCTTTAATCTATCTATGTTCGAACTTATAACAATTATTTCAAGGCCTTTAAGTATCACACTTGATTCATTAAGAATTTCCGCAAGTTCATTGTATAAATCGGTGTATAGGAAATACGGGCCATCAAAGTTTAGGTTTAGACAATGTCCTTCAATATTAAATTTTGGAGTGGGTTTATTAATTTCTCCGGGTGTGATTCTTTCTATAGACGGGAACCCCTTAGTAAGCTCTTTTAAATAGCTATTGGAGTAAAGATTTAAAACTACAGACCCGTTTTGTGAATCCATAAAAAAAGAGTTTGAATTGGGAAAGTACCTGTTAAGGTATCTAAAAAATTCTTTATTATTTCCCAGGTAAATAAGGGTGTTTATTCTTAAATCAAGATTAAACACATGACTTAAGAAGCCCGTAAGCTGGTTGTCGAAATATTTACTTGTACTCTTTTTAGGTTTAACCAGAAGATTTGTGTGTTTTTTAATGTTCTGAAGCATTTAATGTAGATGATTTAAGGTTTGAAAGTATTTATTCTAATTTCGTTATCATACAACTTGAGTAATTTGCCCTTTCTCCATATAGATAATTTTATTAGTTAGTTCCTTCATTTGTTCCAGATTGTGAGAAACAATAAGAAAAGTCTTATTATTTTTCATTAGTGAATCAATTTTTAAAGAACATTTTTCCCTAAATGCCTGATCACCTACCGCGAGGATCTCGTCCAGTAAAAAAGTTTCTGCACTACTGTGTACCGCAACTGCAAACCCCAGTCTGGCAGCCATACCTGAAGAATAGTTTTTTACAGGCATTGTAAGGAATTTATTTTCCAAACCGGAAAACTCTATTATTTCATCCTCTTTTTCTTTAATTTCTTTAATGCTCATTCCAAGTATTGTACCGTTTGTATATATATTTTCCCTGCCTGTTAACTCCGGGTGAAAACCTGCCCCAACAGAAATTAATGGCGCAATCTTACCTTTTACATGAACTTCTCCCAGCGTTGGCATTGTAACTTTTGAAAGTAATTTGATTATAGTTGTTTTACCGGACCCGTTGGGGCCGGAAAGTCCTACGGATTCACCCCTGTAAAGTGATATGTTTATGTCCTGTAATGCCCAGAATTCATTTTGTGAAATTGAACTGTTTTTATAGCTGAAAAATATTTTATTAAGATCTTCACGAAGCGTGCGCCTGGAGTTTATTTTCAGCTTATATTTCTTCCATACATTTGACAACTGAATTATAGGGTCAGATGACATCGGCAAAATCTCTCTCTATTTTGATAAACATTTTATATGAAAAGTGAAACAGTATAAGAACAAGAACAAATGCAAAGGCAAATTGCCATAATACTATATCTCTTCCTTCGAGAATAACCCTGCGTGTGTTTTCGATAATAAAAGTCAGTGGATTTAGAAACAGAAGAAGTTTTAATTTAAAGCTAAGTTTATCTATTGAATAAAGTATAGGTGAGCCAAAGAATAGTAACCTGATAATAAAATTGGTAAGCAGCCCTACGTCTTTGTAATAGATGTTGAGGCTGGAAAATATCAGAGAAAGGGAAATAGTGTATATAAATAAAAGGATTAAAATCGGTATAATCCATATTAGTGTATAGTTGAGGCTGATATTAAAATATATTAAAAGTATTACATATAGAACGCTTGCAATTAATAAATCGATAAAAGCAACGATAATTCCCGATATGGGCAGTATTTCTCTTGGAAAGTATATCTTGGTGATTAAACTCTGGCTGCTAGTAATACTTGATATGGAAAACGTTATGGAAGAAGCAAAGAATGTCCAAGGCAAAAGTGCACTTAGAAAAAATACAGGTTTTGGGTATGAACCCACATTGACATCCATGACGTAAGTGAAAATAAATGTAAATAACAGCATCAGGCTCAATGGCTGAATAATTGCCCATAATACTCCAAGAACGCTGTTGCGGTAACGAACACCAAACTGCCGCCATATGAATATGAATATCAGATCCCTGTAGGGAAAGAGCCTCTTAATTATTGTCATTGATTTCCTGTTGTTAATATCAACTTAATATAAAAACTATTTGTATTCGACATTTTTTCCCTGAATACCGTATATAATACCGAGAAAAAAACCGGCACTAAACTTAAACTGGTACAAGAACCTGCTATTAAATGATAAGAACCCGTAAGGAAGATACCTACAGCCATTAATTAATAAAAGTAGCCACATAACTAAGGGATAACTTTTTCTAAGGTTATAGTAAGATAGGCCGACTGATGCTGATTTCCTGAAATTATGCTGAATCAGGGGCGGATGGAAATACTGAAGTTCACCAGCTTTAATAATCTTTTTCCCTGATAAAGCAAGCCTAATGGTAAATTCCACATCCTCCTGGCCTATGATAGTGGATTTAAAGCCGCCAAGATCCCGGAGCACTTCTGCCTTGTATGCCATGCACCTGTTTGTTGGATAGTAGGGGTCGTGGTACTGGTACTGCTGATACAATTCGCAAAAACTGGCCAGCCCTAAAGGCATAATTCCGTCGGGGTTATTTTTATTAAATAAAATTAATAAACCGGAAAGAAATGATCTTTGCAGTATCACAGTGTCATCATCAAGATAGAGCATATATTTCCCCTTTGAATGCTGCGTGCCCAAATTCCTTGAATAGCCCATAATGCCGAAGTTCTGTTTTAGTGTTATGTAATTAATATTTAGTTTTTTGGAATATTCCCCAGCAATTTCTTTCCCCTCCGCGGTGCCTCCTTTATCTTCAACGAGCACAACTTCAAAACGGTCTTTTTCCAAATCCTGCTCAGTAAGGCAGGAAAGTATGTTTTTAAGAAGTTCTGTCCTGCCATAAAAATTAATAATGCAGGATATCTCGTATTCTTCATATACTTCAATTTCCGCATCACCCCGGAGGTTAACAGGACTAATTCTGTTTAGAAGTTTTAGTATATTGGTTCTGATGTTCATTTATTTATTTGTTAAAACAATTATATTTATCTCTGGAAATATTAAAACATTCTAAATAATAAATCAGACTAATATAACTTGGCAGAAGAATTTAATAAGAAGTTAGAGCAATATTTTAAAAAAAGAGAAAACAGGGAAATATCGACTGATGATGGTTATACCAATGCTTCCGTGTCAGTCATACTGGAAATTGTAAATGATAAGCCTTCAGCTCTGTTTATTAAAAGAACAGAAAACCCTGGTGATTCCTATTCGGGCCACGTAGCTTTTCCGGGCGGCAAGATGAGTGACGCAGACAACAGTCCCTTTGATACGGCGGTAAGGGAAACAGCTGAAGAAATTGGTGTCAATCTTATCGAGAATTCAATATGTATTGGAAGACTTGATGACCTGAAACCCTTAAATCCAAACGGTCCAAAGTTTATTGTTTCACCTTTTTTATTTATTTTGCAAAACGACATAACCGTTAGAATGAATAAGGACGAAGTAGAGCAGTACATGTGGATAACGCTTGAACACCTTTCGGACCTTAATAATATGAGAATAAGATATAAAGAAAGAGGGGGAGAAACCATAGAAGACTATGTATACAGCTACAGGAATTTCCTGATTTGGGGAATGACAGGAAGAATTATTAATTCCCTGATAAAAGAAGTTTCTGTTATTATCTAATAATTTTGGTACATTTTTTAGTTAAGTATTTATTGTAAAATCAAATAAAAAACTGGAGATACATATGCGAGGAGTAAACAAAGTAATTTTAATTGGTAATTTAGGCAAGGATCCTGAAGTAAGATACACTCCAAGCGGTCAGGCTGTAGCTAACTTTTCACTTGCAACTACTGAAGTCGGATCAAGTAAGGACGGAAATAAACAGGAATACACTGAGTGGCACAGGATAGTTGCATGGGGAAGGCTTGCAGAAATTTGTGGTGAATACCTCTCTAAGGGAAAATCTGTATACATTGAAGGCGCATTAAGAACCCGTTCCTGGCAGGACAAAGAAGGTAATACCAGGTGGACTACCGAAATTATTGCACGGACAATGCAGATACTAAGCCCGTCAGGCGAAAAACAGTCTCAGCCGCAGCGTCCAAAACAGGAAGAAGAGTTCCCTACTGATTTTACATTTGATGAAGATTCATCAGGTACTGACGACGATATACCATTCTGATTACGGCGAACTCTGTGAGAATACAGGTTATACAATTTATTAACAAAGATGAGGTGTATTTATAGATGGCATTGTCTGTATTAATACTGGCTGCGGGGAAGGGTACACGCATGAATTCGTCTATTCCTAAAGTGGTCCATCCCATACTAAAAAAACCTATGATTAATTATGTACTTCATTCCGTACAAAGTCTTAAACCAAAAAAGACTTTCATGGTTGTCGGGTATAAAAAAGAACTGATTGAAAAAGCTGCGTCCGTTTCTAATTCCAGTGTTGAGTATGTATATCAGAAACAGCAGCGCGGTACAGGCCATGCTGTCAGAATATCTAAAACTGCATTGGCCGGATTTAAGGGAAATTTACTAATATTAAGCGGTGATTGCCCCGGCATATCATCTGCTACATTAAAAAAACTGATTAAAAAACATTCAGAATCGAAATCTTCAATATCATTAATATCTTCTGCAGTGAATAAACCAAGAGGATACGGAAGAATAGTAAGGGATAATTTCAGGAATATTCAGAAAATAGTAGAAGAAAAAGACGCTTCAAATGAAGAGCGTAAGATTGATGAAATTAATTCGGGTATATACTGCGTTAAAACAGACTTCCTCTGGAGTTCTCTGGATAAATTAAAATCCGGAAACAAACAAAATGAGTACTATCTTCCTGATATTATTGAGAACGCTGTTAAAAACGGCAGAAAAGTATCCGTGTTAAAATTAACAAATAGTGAAGAGATCCTCGGGATTAATAACAGGGAAGAACTTGCCAGGCAGGAAAATTTAATTAGACAGTCAATTATTAAGAAATTACAGAAAAAAGGTGTTACAGTTGTCGATCCTGCTACAACCTATATATCGCCTGATGTTAAGATTGGTAAAGATACAGTAATACATCCCGCAACTTATATTTACGGAAAAACTAATATTGGAGCTGGTTGTGAAATCGGGCCTAATGTCCATATAGAAAATTCTGTTTTAAATAACAGTGTTGAAATAAGGTTTTCTTCATTCTTAAATGACTGCTTTGTGGATGAAAAAGTTGTTGTAGGGCCTTTTGCACATCTTAGACCTGAAGCTAAAGTTGGAAAGAATGCTAAAATCGGAAATTTCGTGGAGATTAAAAAATCAGAGATAGGTGATGGAAGTAAAGTCCCCCATCTTTCTTATATTGGTGATGCGTCACTTGGTAAAGAAGTAAATATTGGTGCCGGCTCAATTACATGTAATTATGACGGTATAAACAAGCACAGAACAGTGATAGGCGACAATGTCTTTATTGGCAGTGACAGCATGCTTGTTGCCCCTATTGTTATCGGCAAAGGATCAACTACCGCTGCAGGTTCCACAATCACCAAAGATGTTGAAGAGTTTTCACTTGCAATTGAAAGAAACCAGCAAAAAACTATTAAGGGCTGGAATAAAAGGAAAAAGAAAGGCTAATTATTTTTAGAATAGTAGTAAACGGGAAAAACTCCCGAAATAAATATTTACGCGAACAGATACAGCGTTATATGTTAGGTGCAATTGATCTATGTGTGGAATAGTAGGCTATATAGGCAATCCTGAAAAAACCGTGGGAGTTTTACTCGAAGGGCTAAAATCCCTTGAATACAGAGGTTATGACTCATCGGGAATATGTGTGGTATCAGATGATGAAATAAATGTTGTAAAAAGTGAGGGTAAACTCGAGAACCTGGCATCAAAAGTAGAAAAGCAAAAACTAATAGCTTCAACCGGCATAGGGCATACAAGATGGGCCACGCATGGTAAACCTAATGAGAACAACGCACACCCTCATTCCGCAGGTCCTATAAGTATTGTTCATAACGGTATTATTGAGAATTATTCCGAACTAAAAGAAATACTTGAAAGTAAAGGCCATAAGTTCTCTTCTGATACTGATACAGAGGTTATTGCTCATCTTGTAGAAGAATATTATAAAAATGATGAATTACTTGAAGACGCGGTTGTTAAAGCTTTATCTGAGTTAGAAGGCTCATATGCTGTAGCGGTTGTTTCAAAAGATGAACCAGGAAAAATAGTTGCCGTAAGGAAGTTTTCACCGCTTGTTATTGCAGAAAATGAAAATGAAAAGTTTGTTGCTTCCGATATTCCTGCAATTCTCCCTTATTCAAAAAATATTATATTCCTTGAAGACGGCGATGTGGCTGTAATTACAGAAGGCTCGTTAAAGATTATTGACTCTGTGTTTAATGTTGTAGAAAGAGAAAAGAAATTAATAAACTGGGACCCGGTGATGATTGAAAAAGCCGGCTACAGGCATTACATGCTTAAAGAGATCCATGAGCAGCCCAGGGCAATACTCGACACAATACGGGGAAGATTTGATGAGAAAGAGTTTATTGTAGAATTTGAAGAACTTAAAAGCCTCGACTTAAACTCCATTTCAAGGGTTGTTATTCTAGGCTGCGGGACTTCTTACCATGCTTCTCTGATCGGCAAATATATGATTGAGTCAATTGCAGGAATATCTACTGAGATTGACCTTTCGTCAGAGTATCGATACCGGGACAACGTAATAGATAAAAACTGTCTTGTGATATCAATTTCCCAGTCCGGCGAAACCGCAGACACCTCTGAAGCCCTTATTGAGGCCAAAAAGCAGGGAGCAGTTACACTTGGACTTACAAATGTTGAGATGAGTAAAATCGCCAGGGAATCTGATTTTACCGTTTATACAAAGGCAGGGCCTGAAATAGGGGTAGCCTCTACCAAGGCATTTACTACCCAGATAATTACTATCTATATGCTGTCGGTTTATATTTCTCAGGTAACAAAAAAAACCGATAGACATCAGAGAAAGGATTTAATCCGTTCCCTTGTTTCTCTTCCAAAGTTAATGCAGGTAGCCCTTGAACTTGATACAAAAATAAAAGACCTTGCAAAAGAGTTTCATGTATATAAAAACTTTATTTATCTCGGGCGGGGAATCAACTACCCTGTAGCCCTAGAAGGGTCATTAAAATTAAAAGAAATATCTTATATACACGCAGAAGGTTATGCTGCCGGAGAAATGAAGCACGGCCCGATTGCGCTGATAGATGAGAATATGCCGGTAGTTTTAATTGCCCCAAAACACGGTAATTATTTTCAGAAGATTATGGGCAATTTCCAGGAGATAAAGGCAAGAGGTGGTAGGATTATTGTAGTTACATCTGACAGTTCATTTCAAAATCAGCTTGGAAAAGACGACAGGATAATACTTATTCCTGAATGCAGTGAACTTTTGTCTCCACTTGTGACAGTAATACCACTTCAGTTTCTTGCTTATCATATTGCTAATCTGTTGGGTACCGATATTGACCAGCCAAGGAACCTTGCCAAGGTAGTTACGGTAGAATAATAGGTATTACCTTAAGGGGATGTAAAGTTATCTTGAGATTGTTTTCCATTTGGAAAAATTTTTATTAGTAATTTTCTCCAGTTCAGTTACATCCAGAATACTCAGGTTAATAATTAAATTTTTGTATTTTTCTGCTAATACAGGTTTCTTAACGAATTTCCTGTCCGAGTTGTTAAAAAATAGTTCTATAATTTTATCTCGGATTCTCTTTGGTACTAATTCGATTACTGGTTTTAATTTATATCTTTCAATAAATTCTAATACCCTTGTATGATTTATCGATTTTTTTGTTCCGCCAACTGAAATATTTTGATGAATGCTTTCGTAATCAATAAATTTATTAAAATTTATATTAAGAAAAGATGATATTTCCCTTAACACTGCTGTCCTTTCATTAATTAAATCATCAAAATCTATAATTAGAAAATTTTCAAGACCAAATCTATTAATATAGGGTTTTAACTGTGTGAAATACCTGCCTACATTAATAATTTCAGGCCTTATAATGACTTTTTCAATTGCATTATTTGTAAAGCCCCTCTCATAACTATGCATATAATGAGATAAAGCCCTGTCTACCGGGTTTCTAACCAGGTATAGAAACTTCATTTTACTGTTGTATTCGTATATATCGTTCCATATTTCAAGGTTGTTAGAGGGGTAGCGTGTATAAGAAGTAGATGCTTCACCGATAATCTTACCTTCATTAAAATTGAAGAGTTTATGATATTCATCAATATGGAGTTTCCAGTTTTTTGTTCTGCTAAAAAAATGGGGTTCTTTCTTTTTACAAAAACAAATATCCGGATGATTTCTTAAGATGTTTGCAAGCGTACTGGTCCCGCATTTCATTGCCCCAATCAACATAAAATTTACTTTAGAGTTTTTCATGAATATTAAAAATATATAATAGAAATTAATGTTTGTTATCCATGTTTTTCCATTCTGAAAAATCTTTTTTAGTAATCTTTTCCAGTTCGATTATATCAAGAATATTTAAATTTATTATCAATCTTCTGTATTCTTCGGATAATTTCGGTTTCTTGCTGAATCTTCTGTCTGAATTATTAAAGAACTGTTCTAAAATAAAATTAATAGTCCTTTCAGGAATTAAGTCTATTAATGGTCTTAATTTATACTTATTGATTATCCCCATTATGAAACGCTGATTTATAGATTTTTTTCTGCCACCAATTGTTATATTTTCATGTACGTCTTCGTAATCAGAAAATTTATTATAGTCAATCTCAAGAAAACCGGATATTTCCTTTAAAACTTTTGTCCTGTTAATAAGTAAATCATCAAAATTTAATATAAGAACATTGTCGAGGCCAAATCTATCAATGAATGGTTTTATCTGGGTGAAATATCTCCCGGTATTTATAATGTTTGAGTATTTAAGAGATTTTTCAATTGTGCCGTTAATAAATCCTCTTTCATAATTATGCATATAGTGAGAAATGGCCCTATCCACAGGATTTCTGACAATATATAAAAACTTCATATTATTATTGTAATCATATATGTCATTCCAAATTTCAAGATTGTTATGAGGGTACCTTGTGTATAAAGTAGAAGCTTCACCGAATATTTTCCCCTCTTCAAAATTGAAGAGTTCATGATATTTCTTAATATGAAGTTTCCAGTCTTTTGTTTTACTAAAGAACTGGGGCTCCTTTGTTCTGCTAAATCCAATTTCCGGATGGTTTTTTAAGATATGAGCAAGTGTGCTGGTGCCGCATTTCATAGAACCAATAAGCATGAAATTTACTTTAAAATTCGCCATAACTATTCAAATATATCCAAAATAGCTGTATATTAAAATTCTTTCAAAAATAAGGAATAAAATATATGAAAATATTGGTTGTTGGCGGCGGAGGCAGGGAACATGCCTTATGCTGGAAGATAGGAAGTAGCCCACTTGCCGAAAAGGTATACTGCGCTCCCGGAAACGCGGGAATAACAAATGTTGCAGAATGTGTTGACATAAAGGCAACGGATCTTGAAGGCCTGATGAATTTTGCAATTGATAATGGTATTGAATTAACAGTTGTCGGCCCGGAACAGCCGTTAACAATGGGTATTGTTGACCTGTTTGAAAAAAACAACTTAAGGATATTCGGTCCCGACAGAGCCGCTGCAGAACTTGAAGGCAGTAAGGTATTCTCAAAAAATTTAATGAAAAAGTATTCAATACCTACTGCAAAATACGAAACATTCTCTGATTTAGATAGTGCAGTTAACTGGATAAAAGAGGTTGAACCTCCCTTTGTAGTAAAAGCTGACGGACTTGCAGCAGGTAAGGGGGTAATAATTTGTGACTCTATTGAAGAAGGGGTCACTGCACTTAAGTCCATTATTGAAGATAAAACATTCGGGGATGCAGGTAATGAAGTAGTTATTGAAGAGTTCCTGAAGGGCGAAGAAGCTTCAATATTTGTATTAACTGATGGTGACGATTATGTGGTACTGGAACCTTCTCAGGACCATAAGGCTATATATGATAATGATAAGGGGCCTAACACAGGAGGTATGGGTGCATACTGTCCGGCACCGGTTGTGAACGAAAAACTGCTAAAGAAAGTTGAAGAAACTGTAATAAAACCAACACTTAACGGGTTAAATTCCGAAGGAATAAAGTATCGAGGCGTTCTATATATTGGTTTAATGATTAATAAAGGAGAGGCCAAAGTGCTCGAATACAACTGCCGCTTTGGTGATCCTGAGACCCAGCCTGTTCTTATGAAAATGAAATCCGATATAGTTCCCCTGTTCATGGAAATAGCGGAAGGAAAGATTAACACCAGGAAACTTTACTGGAAAAATGGAAGTACGGTCTGTGTTGTGATGTCTTCAATAGGTTATCCCGGCAGTTATGATAAGGGCGTTGAACTGTCCAGGTTAGATGAACTTACTGATTCGGATGATATCGTACTGTTTCATGCCGGTACTAAAAAAGTCGGTGATATTACAGTTACCAACGGGGGAAGGGTACTTGGACTGACTGTTATTGATGAATCAATCGGTGCTGCAATCGACAAGGTTTATAATAATATTAGTAAAATTGATGACGGTTCGTTATATTATCGGACTGATATAGGAAAAAAAGCCCTGGTTCAGGGTTAATTCCGGAGGGTATAATGGCAGAAATTTGGTATATTGGAATCAAAGAAACAGAATATAATGAAAAAGAGCAGAAAATTCATGAAATACCCCTCAGGGCCTGTATAGAACTGCTTGACTTACGGCCGAGGTATTTAACGTGCAAGCTGGATGAGTTTCCAAAGCTTACTACAGGCAACCCCCTCGTTGATGAAAGCGGTTATATATTTGTAATGATAAAACTTACACAGGAAGAGATTGATTCAGAGCAGGAAGGTAGTTTTAAAGAGGGTTTTTATAAACTGCCGTTATCTGTTGTAGAAACTGGAAATATCCTAAGAGAAGCAAATGAAAAAGAAAGAAAAAGAAAAGAAAGATAACATTGGTTTAGATCTTTTAAGGACTCAGATTTTTTACTGTTTTTACTAAATAATAATTATTTTTTTATATGTATTGCTTTTATCTGTATTTAATGTAAATTATCCACCTTCTTAAGTAGTTTATTTCGTTTTTATAAGTGGATTTGACCGTTTACGTATTTTGCTGATAATCTTGACACAAAGTCAATTTTCAGCTTATACTAAACGGATTAACTTTATTTTTTGGAGATCGTTGTAAGTGCCTACAATTAGTCAATTAGTTAAAGATGGCAGGAAATTAATCAAGAAAAAAAGCAAGTCTCCTGCACTGCAAAATTGTCCTCAGAGAAGAGGGGTGTGTGTAAGGGTTTATACAACTACTCCTAAAAAACCTAATTCAGCTCTAAGAAAAGTTGCAAGGATTAGATTAACAAACGGTATTGAGATCACAGGATACATACCGGGTGAAGGACATTCACTTCAGGAACATTCAGTTGTTCTGGTAAGGGGTGGCAGGGTTAAGGATTTGCCGGGTGTAAGGTATCACATAGTAAGGGGTACTCTGGACTCGACAGGTGTTGATAGCAGACGTCAGAGCAGGTCTAAGTACGGTGCTAAGAAGCCTAAATAACTGGATAAATTAATTTCTAAGGAAAAATTAAACAATGCCTCGAAAAGGATCAGTTCCTAAAAGAAAGATTACGCTGGATTCAAAATACAACGACATAGTCGTTTCAAAGTTTTTGAATTCACTAATGTATGACGGTAAAAAAAGCACAGCAGAGAAAATTCTGTATGGTGCAATGGATATTATCGCCGAAAAATCAGGAAAAGACGCACTGGAAGTATTTCACCAGGCAATGGACAACATAAAGCCAAGCGTTGAAGTAAGACCAAGAAGGGTTGGTGGTGCCACTTACCAGGTGCCGATGGACTTAAACCCCTTCAGGAAACAGTCACTGGCGATAAGATGGCTCCTTGACGCGACCAGAAAAAGGTCTGAAAAGTCTATGGTGCAAAAACTGAGTGCCGAGCTTTTAGATGCTTCAGAGAATCGCGGCGGCGCAATAAAGAAAAGAGAAGATACTCATAAAATGGCAGATGCTAACAGGGCGTTTGCACATTACAGATGGTAGTTGGATCGGAGGAATAAAGTAAGGTCATGTCTGAAAAAGTAATACCAATAGATAGAGTCAGGAACATAGGGATCGTTGCACACATTGATGCAGGAAAGACCACTACGACTGAAAGAATACTTTATTACACAGGTCTCACACATAAAATCGGAGAAGTCCACGAAGGTAATACCACTATGGACTGGATGGAGCAGGAAAGAGAACGCGGTATTACAATTACATCTGCTACTACAACCTGTTTCTGGAACGACCACAGGATTAATATCATTGATACACCCGGTCACGTAGATTTCACAATTGAAGTAGAAAGGTCACTTAAGGTGCTTGACGGCGCAGTTGTTGTATTTGACTGTGTTGGAGGTGTTGAGCCGCAGACTGAGACAGTGTGGAGGCAGGCTGACCGCTACGAAGTGCCCAGGATGTGTTTTGTGAACAAAATGGACAGGGTGGGTGCTGATTTTTATAAAGTAATTGACCAGGTAAAGGACAGGCTGAGTGCAAACCCTGTATGTCTACAAATTCCTTGGTTTGACGGTGATGATTTTAAAGGCATTGTCGACCTCATTAGGATGAAGATGGCACTTTGGGACGGGGAATCCCTCGGTTCAAAGTATGAATTTGTAGATATACCCGATGACCTAAAGGCTAGAGCTGATAGTTACAGGGAACAGCTTGTAGAAGGCCTTGCTGACCACAGTGAAGAAATAATGGAGCTTTACCTAAACGGTGAAGAAGTACCCGAAAAAAAAATAAAAGAAGAAATTAGAAAACAGACAATAGCGCTTCAGATAGTGCCCGTTATGTGCGGATCTGCATTTAAGAATAAAGGTGTACAGCTACTGCTTGATGCAGTGGTTGAGATTATGCCTGCACCAATTGATTTGCCTCCGGTAAAAGGGATTAATCCTGATAGTGATGAAGAAGATACAAGGGACCCTGATGAAAATGCGCCTTTTTCAGCGCTTGCTTTTAAAATTCTTACTGACCCCTTTGTCGGACAGCTTACTTACGTAAGGCTTTATTCAGGTAAAATGGCCACCGGTTCAACAGTTTACAATTCAACAAGGAAAAAAAGAGAAAAAATCGGGCGACTTCTCAGGATGCACGCCGATAAAAGAGAAGATATTAAAGAAAACGTTGCCGGTGGTATCGTGGCAGCAGTGGGTTTAAAAAACACGGTAACTGGTGATACTCTTTGTGATGAGTCAAAACCTATTGTCCTTGAGAGTCTCCATGTTGCAGACCCGGTTATTTCCATTGCAATTGAACCTAAGTCCAAGGCTGACCAGGAAAAACTTGGTCTTTCGCTGAACAAGCTTGCCCTTGAGGACCCATCTTTTAAAATCAAATTTGACGAGGAAACCGGACAGACAGTTATCTCGGGTATGGGAGAACTTCATCTTGAGATTATTGTTGACAGGCTTGGAAGAGAGTTCAACGTAGAATCTAATGTCGGCGCACCTCAGGTCGCATATCGTGAAACAATTACAAAAGATACTGACATTGAGAACAAGTTTATAAGACAGACTGGCGGTAGAGGTCAGTACGGCCATGTTAAGATCAAGGTCAGGCCGCTTGAAAGGGGCGAGGGTTTTAAATTTATTGATGAAATAAAAGGCGGGGTCATTCCTAAGGAATTTATCCCTGCTGTAGAGAAAGGTATTGTTGAAGCTATGGAAACAGGCATTGTTTCAGGTTACCCGGTAGTTGATGTAGAGGTAACTCTTTATGACGGATCATTTCATGAAGTTGATTCTTCTGAAATTGCTTTTAAAATTTGCGGTTCACAGGCATTTAAGGAAGCAGTTGTTAAGTCAAAACCCGTAATACTTGAGCCTGTTATGAGTCTTGAGGTGGTAGTCCCTGATGATTTTATGGGGACTGTGATCGGTGACCTTAGTTCAAGAAGGGGCAGGGTAAGTAATACTGAGATGCGCGGAAACATGCAGGCTATTAAAGGTGAGACACCTCTGGGCGAGATGTTTGGTTATGCAACTAATTTACGTTCCATGACTGAAGGAAGAGGTACATTCACGATGGAATTTGCAAACTACGCCCCATTACCTGAAAATCTTGCACAGGAATTAAAAGAGAAAGCAAATGCAGTATAAAATAAATCACACTGACAATCTATTAAGGAGGAACGTATAGATGTCGAAGGCTAAATTTGAGAGGGGAAAACCCCATTTAAACATAGGAACAATAGGTCACGTAGACCATGGTAAGACAACGTTAACAGCTGCCATAACGAAGGTTTTGTCAGAAGCAGGACAGGCAGAATT